>PVMS01039921.1_pt1 | contig 23020 bp, 21 predicted proteins | sample 1853461 | NCBI WGS metagenome assembly PVMS01 (sample SAMN08582032, study PRJNA380276) | Marine sediment metagenome, whole genome shotgun sequencing project. | isolation source: ocean sediment barecode stripped | collected 2017 | reverse complement strand
TCGCGTACGGGTAGCGGTCGGAGTGCCGCGGCTGCTCCTGGTCCGCAAGCGCTGGGCTGCGCGCGCGAGAGAAATGGGCGGCGAGCAGCATCGCGCTGAGAATGACCGGAATCAGCCGCAGGACGACAGCCATGTCTACTCCTCCTCGAGAAACAGTGGGAACAGCACGGACTCGGTCCGAGCGTCAGCCAGGATCGCCTCGGCCTCGGTGACCAGGTCGGGGCGGGCGCGAGCGAGATCCGTGGTCTCTGCAGGATCGGACGCCAGATCATACAGCTCGAGCGGCGAGTCCGCCCGCTCCCGGAATGCCTTCCAGTCTCCGAACCGCACCGCCTGCGCACCGTGGAATTCCCAGTACAGCCACGGCGCTCGTGCCTGCTCGGTGCCGCGTCCGACTATGGTCGGGAGGAACGAGACGCCGTCGATCTCGCCGGGTGGCCGCACGCCAAGGAGCTCAGAGAACGTCGCCATGTAGTCCGCGAACCCGGAGATGTGGTCCGAGGTCTCTCCGGCTGGAACTCTGCCCGGCCACCACGCGATCAGCGGGACGCGGATTCCTCCCTCCCGGAGCTGCGCCTTGCGTCCTCGCAGGCCACCGGTGCTGTCGAAGAACTCCCGGTCTACTCCGCCTACCCATGACGGCCCGTTGTCGCTGGTGAACAGGACGATCGTCTGCTCATCGAGTCCAAGCTCGGACAGCAGGTCGAGGATGCGGCCGATCTCACCGTCCATCCGCGTGATCATCGCCGCGTAGGCCGCGCGAGGCTCCGGATGCGGCAGGTAGCCGCGGTCTCCCACGTAGGGAGTCTCGGGAAATGCTCCCCGGTACTCGGCGAGAGACGAATCCGGAACCTGGAGGGCCAGGTGCGGGACCGGGAATGGAAGGTAGAGGAAAAACGGCTCGGCTCGATGGTCCCGGATGAAGCGGAGCGCCTCGTCCGCCATCGCGTCCATCGCATAGGTCTCCCCGGAATAGGAGAGATACACCGCAGGGTCCCGCGGATCCGCGGATTCCGGCAGGCGCTGGTGCGCCTTGAAGTACGGGTTTCCCGTCAGAGGGGCCTTGTCGCCGTTTCTCCACAGATGGGTCGGGTAATAATTATGCGCCTCCCGCTGGCACAGGTACCCGTACCAATGGTCGAAGCCCTGCAGGTTCGGCTCGCCGCTGCTGCCTGGACCGCCGAGCCCCCACTTCCCGATCGCCCCCGTGACGTAGCCGGCATCCTGAAACAGCCGGCCCAGCGTGTACGTGTCCGACAGGATCGGCCGCTGACCCTCGATCGTCGTGTCCCCCCACACGTCTCCCCGGTCGGGCAGCTCGTCGTTGTCGCGAATGTACGCGTGACCGGAATGCAGCCCCGTCAGCAGAACGTCGCGCGACGGAGCACACACGGGACTGCCGGCATAGTGCTGAGTAAACCGGACGCCCTCCTGCGCGAGCCGGTCGAGCACCGGAGTCCGGATCCGGGTCTGACCGTAGCTGCCGAGCTCTCCCCAGCCCAGATCGTCGGCGAGGATGAGAATCACGTTCGGCCGCGCTCCGGCGGAATGACCGGGTGCGGCAGCTTCGGACAACCCGTCCGCGTCCCCCTCGGGCCCGGCGCACCCCAGGGCCAGGGCAGCGATCGCACACACCAGCCATCTGGTTCCGGCGGAACGCTCAGAAGACATAGCCCACTCCGACCATGAGGTGCAGCGCGTAGTCGCCCCGCCCGGGAAGGGGCCTGCTTCGCGTGAAGCAGACCCCCCGCCAGAACCGCGACTTCGACGAACCGTCGTCGTCTACTCTAGGACGTGAATGTTCTTCTCCGCGCAGATCTTCTTCAACTCGTCGGGCCACACGGTGACGCTCACCTCTCCCAGGTGGGCTTTGCGCAGCAGGAGCATGTAGGTGCGGGACTGACCGATTCCACCGCCGATGCTGAGCGGGATCTCGTCGTTCATGATCGCCTGGTGATATGGCTGCTCGAGAAAGTCCATCTGGCCGCTCAGTTCGAGCTGCTTGAGAAGGGTCTCCTTCGTCACCCGGATCCCCATCGATGTCAGCTCGTGACGCCGCTTCGTCACCGGGTTCCACACGAGAATGTCGCCGTTCAGGCCATGCGTGTCCTTGCCGGTCTCGGCGGAGGTGTCCGTGATCCAGTCATCGTAATCCGCCGCCCGCATTTCGTGCGGGTAGCCGTCCTTCAGCACCGAGCCGATCCCGATGATGAAGATCGCCGGCGCGTGATCCTGGATCACCCGGGTCTCGCGCTGCTTGCGAGGCAGCTCCGGATACATGTCGAGGATCTCCTCGGCGTGCAGAAACACCAGCTCGTCCGGCAACGGCGGATAGCGGGGGTCGTTGAGCGCCGGATAGTTCGTCAGAGCATGCTCTTCGGCCTCTTTCAGGACCTTCCAGATCCCGCGCACCGTGGACTTGAGGAATTCGAGGTTCCGCTGGTCCGCCGAGATCACCTTCTCCCAGTCCCACTGGTCGACATAGGAGCTGTGGTCGTGGTCGAGGAAGTAGTCCTTGCGCACCGCCCTCATATCGGTGTTGATCCCTTCGCCGACTTCGCAGCCGAACTGCTTGAGCGCCGGACGCTTCCACTTCGTCGCCGCCTGCACGACGCTTGCCCGGATCGGAGTCTCGAGCCCGAGGCCGGCGTTGAACTCGATCGGAGTCCGCGACCCGTCCCGATCCAGCATGTCGTTCACGCCGCTGTCTACCGTGACGATCAGCGGGACCTGGACCATCATCAGGTTCAGCTCACGGGCCAGGCCGTCTTCGATGATCCGCTTCACGTCGTACAGCGCCTTCTGCGTGTCTTTCCGGTCGAGCAGCGGGCTGTAGTCGCTCGGGAGGATCTTCGCGACTTCCTCATACGTGCTGATGCCGGGTCCGGCGAGATCGGCTGTCTTGTCCAGTGTATCGGGCATTGCTGCGCCTCCAGGTCGGGTTCGAGCGGAACGTGCCGCTTTCGAGTCAGGTCAAGATACTTCGGCCCGGCGCGAACGCCACAGCGGGCCGGCGGTGTCGGGTGCACGAAGCGAGCCAGAGATCACGCGACACTCCAGGCCAGGCAACTTGGTTTACAGTAGTGTGTTACGGGGTCTGCCATCAGCTTGCACACGCGGTCTCCGAGCTGCCGCGGGACGTTGTGTCCACCTGCGGGCGCGTGTCCGTGTTGAATACTCTGGTGCCGTCAGTCGACCCAGTTCTCCAGGAACCCTCGATCCCCCTCTTCCGCCTCGTCCAGCAGGGCCTGGAACAGCGCCCGCATCTGCGCGTCCGGAAATGTCCCGATCACCATGCGATTATTGATGATCATCGTCGGGGTCGAGCGAATCCCGTGTGCGTAGTCGTCCGAAGTCCGGTCGTATTCGCGCCCCGTCTCGATCTGTCGATGAACGGCGGCAATCGTGACCGAGTCGTTCACGGCCCCCTCGAGCCCCAGTTCGCGCGCCAGCTCCGCCCGCCAGGCCGGGTCTTTCGCTGCCTCCGGGTTTTCGAACACCCGGTCGTGCACGGTCAGGAACAGCTCGGGGTCGTGCGCGGCGATGTAGGACAGCTCGCACGCCCCCCGGGTGTTTGTCCTTCTCCCCCACGTCGTTGCACTTGGCATCCAGCGGGAAGAACTGGAACGCGACGTTGATCTTCCCTTCGAACTCAGGCTTCAAGCGCTTCAGCTGCTCGTACAGGATCCGGCAGTCCGAGCACAGGAGATCCGCGTACTCCACGATCTGGATCGGGGCTTCATCGAATCTCGTGGTCGCGCTGGCCGTGCGGAACGGCGAGATCTCGCTGGGCCATTCGACCTCGGGAAGCTCGAAGTACTGGCGCACGAATCGGGCGGCCGCGCCTCCGGACTGGGCGTCGCGCCTGGCTCCGTGATATTCGGCGAGCGTCCAGGCCGTCGCGAGGCCGAATAATGCGAACACAACCAGGTGCATCGGCGAAGGACGCAGCCAGCGGGCCAGGACGCCGCCGTCACCACCGACGTCGCCTTCTCTCCGGCCCGGAGCGTACTTCCAGAACAGCCAGAGACTCAGGAGGGACGTCATGTAGTAGCCGGTGCACAGCAGGCACAGACTGCCGAGCACGAATACCGAGAGCAGGAACAGGGCGACGACCCCGAAACCGTTGATCAGCGCGACGAACCGGTTGGTTCGCTCCAGTGCTTCGGACGGGAACACTGCCCCCAGCATGACCAGCACACCGATCACCAGTCCGGGGCCGCCCATCGGAACGTCCATGATCGCCGCCAGCGAGGAGTAGGCGGAGCTGTCGCAGTTGAAGAATGCGCTGATGTCGCAGAACGAGCCCGCGAAGATCGAGTCGGGGTAGTTCGCCTCGAAGAAATGCCGGATCGTGAGGAAGGAGGAGACGGCCATGCCGAGGCCGGCGGCGAAACTCGCGAGCCGGGGTCCGGCCCGGCCCCCGGTGGTGAGTCCGCCCTCGCCCGATTCCGGGCTCATTGGGCCGCCAGGTACCGCTCCCGCAGCACTTGCACGTGGTGAGCGGCGTGCCCCGCCAGTATCCAGGCGATTGCCCGGACCGAGATCGCGGCACCGTTCGCCGTGCCGGTTCTCTGCCATGCCCCGTCGTCCAGGGTCTCGAACAGTGACATGTTGGACCGCCGGACGTGTTCGAACTCACGCGCCAGACCACTGATCGACCGTCGGGCCGATCCCGCCTGGTCAGCGTATGCGTTCTCATCGAACCCCGGAAGCGGCTGGGTCTCGCCCCGAGCTATGCAAAGCGCCCGGGCCCCGAAGATCCGCTCCGAGTCCACTACATGGCCCACGACCTGCTTGAGCGTCCACTTGTCGGGCCCATACCGGAACTCCCCGATCCCCGGATCCAGGCTTTCGAGGAAGCCGAGCATCTCATCCAGCTGCTCGGAGAGTGCCTCGAGCACGTTCTCGTGCTCGACCCGCTCGATGTACCGCCCGTAATACGGGTCAAATTCAGCAGCCGGGGGCCGCGCGCGGGCGGAGTCTTCCATTACGCCTCCGGGATCCGGTGTGTCGCCCTGACAGGACATGCTGCGTTGGTTCCATGATCTGCGGCCGTGGGATCGCGCGCGCAACACCCCGGCTGTCGGAGATCAGGCGATGAACGCGCGCTTCACCCGTTCCCAGAACCCCGGCTCCTCGACATCCGGCTCCGGAGCCGGAGCCTCCACTTCGCGCAGCTGCTCGAACAGCTCAGTCTCCTGTTTCGACAGCTTCGTGGGAGTCCACACGAGCACGCGCACGATCTGGTCGCCGCGGCCCGTCTCCCTCAACCGCGGCATTCCCTTGCCTCTGAGCCGCAGGGCCTGCCCACTCTGCACACCCGCATGCACCTTCAATCGGGCGGTACCGTCGATGATCGTCTCCACTTCTACCTCGTCGCCCAGCGCGGCCTGGCTGACCGTAACCGCGAGATTCGTGACCAGGTCGTCGCCGTGACGCTCGAACCTCGGATCCGGCTCCACGTCGACGAGCACGAGGATGTCTCCTCGCGGCCCGCCGGAGAAGCCGGCGTTGCCTCGCCCACTGAGTTTCAGGTAGTCATCGGTCGAGACCCCGGCCGGGATCTCCAGCTCGATCAGCCGCTCCACTCGACGCCGCCCCTCACCGGAGCACGTCTCACACGGACTGGCGATCGTCTCTCCCGCTCCGCCACAGGCCGGACACGGACGGACACTGACGAACTGTCCGAGCATCGATCGCTGGACCTGCCGGACCTGGCCCGCGCCTCCGCAGGTCGAACAACGCTCAGCATGCGTTCCAGCAGCCGCCCCGGATCCACCACAGTCATCACACGGGTCGAGAACTTTAACCCGGACGCTTCGCGTGACTCCGCGAGCCGCCTCCTCGAGGCTGACCGACATCCTCATCTTCAGATCTCCGCCGCGGCGGGGACCCCGTGACGGGCGACCGCGACCGAACAGATCCCCGAGCCCGGACATGCCTCCGAACTCGCGCATGAACACCTCGAACGCATCCCCGAAGTCGAAGCCCCCGAACCCGCCTGCGGGGCCACCGGTTCCTCCAGCGCCGCGTTTGATCCCGGCCTCGCCGAACCGGTCGTACAGGGAGCGCTGTTCGGGATCCCGAAGGACCTCGTAGGCCTCGGTCACGTCGCGGAATTTCTCCTCCGCATCCGGCGAATCGTTGCGGTCCGGGTGGTAGTTCATCGCCAGGCTTCGGTAGGCCTTCTTGATCTCCGAGACGTCCGCGTCCCGAGTCACCCCGAGACGTTCGTAGTAATCCGCCATCCGCCCTCTTCGTTATTCGCTCGTCATCTGATCCGGACTTCCGGGTCGGAATGCCAGGTCGATTCGATTGCCAGTAGGTTCTCGATCAGTCCGTGAGCAGGCTCGACACCAGGGACGACGTGCAATCCACGAGCGACACGATCTTCTCGTAGCGCATCCTCGTCGGACCGATTATGCCGACGACCCCTTCGAGCTGCCCGACCGAATAGGTGGCCGTAATGATCGTGAGGTCTGCCAGTTCGGGCGCGCCGTGCTCGGCACCGATCGTGATCTGCGTCCCATCAGTGGTAGCCCGCCCATGCAGCACCGACGCCAGGAGCTCGCGCCTCTCGGCGAGTTCCATCAGCGCACGCAGGCTCTCGCTCGACGTGAACTCGGGTTGTTCCGCCACCACGGCGATCGAGCCGATGTGCAGATCCTCGCCGCTGACTACCCACTCGAAGATCTCCGGCCCGGACTGTACGAAGATATTCACCAGCTCCGAAGCCGAACTGTCGGGAAGCTGGATATCTCGCAGTCGGTCGGTAAGCGTGCAGTGGATCTCCCGCAGCGTGCTGCCCGCGAGGCGCTCATTGAGCACCATCGCGACCGCCGCCAGAGACTCCTGCGGAAGTGCCGTCGGAAGATCTATGTACACCGTGCGAACCACGCCGGACTCCAGCGTCAAAACGAGCAGGGCCTTTTCCGGGTGAGTCGGCACGAGGTCGAGTCTGGTGAGGACCGCTTCTGCGAGGAGAGGCCCCACGGAAAGACCGAGCTCGCCGGTCAGCAGTCCCAGCACCCGAGCCGCCCGCTCGACCAGAGACTCGAGTTCGTTCGGTGCGGAGAGGCCGACGAGTTCCTGCTCCAGTCGCACCCGCTGCCCGGCGGACACGTTCCGCCGACCCATCAGCTCGTCCACGTAATATCGGTATGCCAGGTCCGTGGGCATCCTGCCCGCCGACGTGTGCGGGTGCGTCAGGAATCCCTTCTCTTCCAGATCGGCCATGGTGTTCCGGACCGTGGCCGGCGACACGTCGAGATCGAACTGTCGCACGATCCGCCGCGAACCCGCCGGCTCAGCCGAATCGATATAGGCGTCTACGACGGCCCGGAGGACCGTCTTTTCCCGGATTGTAAGTGCGTCGCTATTCATCGCCAGCCAGTTCGCTCGTTACCCGTCGATGCCGTTCAGGCACCGCTTTTCGCCAATTGAAAGTCCAGCTCCGCCACCAGCCCATCCATCCGCAGCCAGCCCCCGGGCGTCAACTGCAGTACCTGGTTCGAGATCGAGGCCCACCCCTCCGCGACCCAATGATTGACCAGATCGGCCTCGATGCCGTGAGCAGCAAGGTCGATTCCTCGCCGTGTCCGGAGACCGAGCCACAGGGACTCCAGTCGCCGATCGGCACGAGTTGGAATCTCACGCCCCTCCCGGAGCGAGGCGCCGGAACTCGCCGCATCCCGATACGCCTGCCATCGGGTCACGTTCCAGATGCGTTGCCCCCCGACAAGGCTGTGCGCAGATGGGCCGAGGCCAAGGTACTCCGAGCCGATCCAGTAGTGCCAGTTGTGCCTGCACTCATATTCATCCAGCGCGAAGTTCGACACCTCATATTGCTTGAAGTCATGCTGGGTAAGTATATTTACTGTATCAGAATACTCATCCGCATACCGATCTCCGCCTGCCATGCGGATGCGTCCATTCGCCACCAGCTTGCCGAGCGGTGTTCGGGACTCCGCGGTCAGGCCGTAGGCGCTCACGTGTGTCACGCCGAGGGACACGGCCTGTCTCAAGTCGTCTCCCCAGCTCCGTTCAACGTCGGCTGGCAGGCCGAAGATCAGATCGATGCTCACGTTTTCGAAGCCCGCCTCGTGGGCGCGCTCGACCGCACTGGTCGCCCCGGCCGAGTCGTGCAGCCGGCCGAGCCAGCGAAGCGCCCCGTCGTCAAATGACTGTACTCCGATGCTGAGCCGATTGACCCCGAGATTCAGCCAGCATCGGGCTGCATCGACGGTCAGCGAGCCCGGATTCGCCTCGACGGTCCACTCCAGCCGTCCGGCGTCCCATTCGAAATGGCGCCCCAGGAGCTCCGCCAGCAGTTCCATACCCTCCCCGCCGAGGAGCGACGGTGTTCCTCCCCCCACGAAGATCGTGTCGATCCGATGCGGACCGGGAGTCCCGAGTTCCTCTTCCCATTGGAGCAGGTCCCGCGCGAGGCAGGCAATCCATTCACTCACCGGCGGCTCGGCAGATCGGGTGACTGCGAAATCACAGTAGTGACACCGCCGGATGCAGAACGGAAAGTGGACATACAGGGCGAGTGGAGCCTGGAGGTCCTGGCTCACGAGACGGTCTCGTAGCGTCCGCCGGGCAGGCCCCGGACCCGGCCCTCGACCTCCATTCGCCCCAGCCGGGCCAGCGTGGCCGGAATCGGAAGCCCGGCCTCGGTCGACAGAGTGTCTACGTGCGCCGGACCGTTCGTCAGCACCGACAGCAGGCGACGATCCTCCGACCTCGACTCGCTGTCCGGAAACAGGGGGAGATTCTCCACCGCGTGCGCCTGGCTTCCCCTCACATGTTCCTGGCTCCCCACTGCAGCGCGCACGGACCCGGTGTAGGCGCCGAACGCCTCTCCGAGCATCGACAGCACGTCGTCTGCACAGGTAGCCAGACCGGACCCTGAACGCAGGAGTTCGTTCACACCACGACTCGCGGGGAGGTCGGCCGGGCCCGGTACGGCGAGGACCTCGACTCCGATGTGGGTCGCGTGATCCACCGTGATCAGGGCTCCGCTGCGGATTCCCGCCTGCACGACGACTACGGCTCTCGCGAGACCGGCGAGGATCCGGTTCCGCCGCGGAAAGTGCTCCCGGCGTGGACCCTCCGAGGGAGGAAACTCGGTGATCAGCAGTCCCCGGTCCTCGAGTTCACGGTACAGGGAGCGATTGGACACCGGGTAGACGTGGCCCAGGCCGCAGCCGGGAACGCCGACGGTCTCTCCATCCGCCTCGAGGGCTCCGCGGTGGGCTTCGGCATCGATTCCCCGTGCGATCCCGCTGGCAACCCGCCAGCCGGCCTGTGCGAGTTCCGCCCCGATCCGGCGTGCCATGCGGCGACCGTACCCGGTGGCGGCGCGGGTCCCGACCACCGTGACCGTGCGCGGTTGGTCGAGAACGAGCGGACCCAGGGCGTACAGAACGGCGGGTGGGCAAGCCAGTCTTCGGAGGGCGGACGGATATCGAGGTGAGGAATACGGAACCACACTGCTGCCGGCCGGGAGCTGCGAGATCACCTCGTGTGCCACTCCGGTCCGGGCTCGCGAAGCGAGAGACCTGAGACGGGGAGGCAGGCCGCGGTCCAGCCTGCCGCGACCGGCAGCTTCCAGTACGGACGTGGCGGAACCATGGGTCTCCACGAGGGCCAGAATCCCGGCGGGTCCGAGCCCCGGAACCGAGGCCAGGGCGACGGCCGCCCGTCCCTCGGCATCGATCGCAGGCATGGGATGCCCGCCGCTCAGGGTCGCCACTCCTCCAGCTCCGGAAAAGCCCCGGGATCCTCGGCGTCACCTTCCTGGCGCCGTGTCTCGTCCACCGTCCGCCACAGGTCCTCGATCAACTCCGCCAGCCCCGTGCGAGAGACGGACGATGCGATGAACACTCCCCAGGCGTCGGGCGCATCGAGCGACGGATCGGGGTCGTCCGGTGACAGCAGGTCGGCTTTCGACAGCATCACGGCATGCGGTATCCTCTCCAGCGCCGCGTCATGCCGACGCAGTTCGGCCCGCAGCAGATCGTAGGTCTCCTGCGGATCGGGAGAGTCCAGCGGTACCATGAGAAGCAGGGTCCGGGTCCGTTCAATATGGCGGAGAAATCGCGTTCCGAGTCCCTTCCCTTCCGCGGCGCCCTCGATAATGCCCGGGATGTCGGCGATCACGAGCCCGCGACCATCGGACAGCCGGACCACTCCGAGGTTCGGTTGCAGCGTGGTGAACGGATAGTCGGCGATCTTTGGCCGCGCCGCGGACACCGCCGAGAGAAAAGTGGACTTTCCCGCGTTCGGCTCGCCGACGAGCCCCACGTCAGCGATCAGCTTCAGCTCGAGCTCGATCCGCCTTTCCTCACCAAACTCGCCCGGCTGCCACTCTCTTGGGGCCTGGTGCGTGGACGTTGCGTAGGAGGCGTTTCCTCGGCCGCCGCGTCCGCCGCGTGCCACGAGCAACTCGGCGCCGGGCTCCAGCAGCTCGCCGAGGCGTTCGCTCGTGTCCGCATCCCGCACGACCGTGCCGAGCGGTACGGGAAGTCGCAGATCATCTCCGCTGCGGCCTGTCTTGTTGCTTCCCTCGCCATGTCCGGCACGACCGGCCGAGTAACTCTCCCGGTAGCTGTAGTCGAGAAGCGTGTCGAGCGATGAATCCGCCACGAGCAGGACGTCGCCTCCCCTGCCGCCGTTTCCACCGGATGGGCCGCCTTTCGGCACGCCTGTCTCCCGCCGGAAGGCCATGGCCCCCGCGCCGCCGGCGCCACCCTGCACTCGGATCTTCGCAAGATCAATAAACATCGTGGGCATCTCCACCATGTGCAGATCGAACCCGCTTCCACAGGTCGCGAGCGCGCGCAGCGTCCTCGGCGGCGATCGAGCGCAGCCCGATCTCAAGTGCTTCTTCCACCTCTGCGGACGTCGCGCCGGCGTGCAGCGCTCCGCGCAGATGCGAGTGAAGCTGAGGTTCCCAGGAGGTCGCGGCGAGCACTGCTACGTTGCACAGTTCGCGAGTCCGCAGGGCCAGTTCAGGTCTGCCGAGCACCTTCCCGTAGCCCTCGGCAACCATCCAGCGGTCCATCGCCGGGTGCGCCCGGGCGATGTTCCGTCGCAGCTTTCCGTACGCCCGGCCGTACACGAGTTCACACACACGCGTACCCCTTTCGGTCCAGGCGTCCAGGCGCTCCGGGGTCGCCAGATCGTCAGACTCGGCGGGTGGAGGTCCCGCGATCTCGCGCCAGCGGGCGATCCCGGTCAGGGCAGCCGGATACCCGAGGAACAGGTAGCTCTGGAGGAGTGCCTCCTCGACCTCGACCGGCTTCGCTCCACCCTCGTTCGCCTGGTGCAGTGCCCCGTCGAGCCGGAGATCATCCCGGGCCGCGAGGGCCGCCGAGATCTCGACCAGGAGTCGCGAGCCAGGCTCCATGCCGCCCACCGTCACGACCCGGCCTGCCCGCTCGATTCCTGACCGTTGGGACCCGGAAGATCGTCCGCGGCCACGACGTGTGCCGTGATCCGTCCGACCTCGGCTCCCAGCGTATTGACGATCGGAACATCCTGCAGCACCTCGAGCCGCCTTCGCTCCTGTTCCGTGAGCATCCCGGCTGCCTCGAGCACAGCCACGACGACTGGCCCGACGGCCCTCAGGCTCCCGTCTTCCACTTTCACAGCCACCCCCCAGTCGTCCTCGACGGAAGCCAGGCAGAGCACGCCTTCGGCGCCTTCCTTCGCGAGCAGCCGGCCCCCGGTCGCCTGCATCAGAACGAGCGGGGCCCTCCCCGGCGACGACGTGAGTTCGGGTCGACGCGTCATCGCCGAGACAACGGCGGCGGCGTCGGGTCTTCCGTCGCGAGCCCGCCGCACGAGCCGAGCATACGCCCGGGCCATCTCACGAAGCGGAACTCGGGGCGTGGGAACGCCACAGCCGTCCAGTGCCCATTCGTGCTCGTCGGGTTCGACGTCCATCCACGGGCGCAGGGCCGCCCGGATCCGCTGCTGCACAGGGTGATCCAGCTTCCAGTAGCCGTCCGCGTCCCAGCCGTGATAACGAGCGAGGGCCAGCATGCCCGCGTGCTTGCCCGAACAGTTGTTGTGGATCCGGCCTGGCTCGCAGCCGGAACAGCGCAGTGAGAACGCGGCGTCCCGATCGTACGGTGGGTGCGCTCCGCAGTGCAGCGCTTCGGAACTGATCTCGAGCCGCCGGAGCATCCGTTCGACCACCACCAGGTGCTCGTCGGTCGCCCCGTGTGACGCACAGGCAAGGGCGATCTCCTCTTCTCCGAACCCGAAGGCGTCGATCACCCCGTCCTCGATCAGGGGAAGCGCCTGAAACGGCTTCATCGCCGAGCGCCAGAAGGTGAGCATCACCGGGTCCCCGACGCACGACTCCGTCAGGCCGCTCGCGCTGCATACGACACCCCTGGCCCGGTGAACTGACTCGACGGACCGCCCACGCGTCACCTCGACCCGCAGCGTGAGTGCGCTCAGTTCCCACCTCCCTGCACGTGAGTGGCGCCGCTTGTGTCAGGCGCCGTCAACCGGGCCCGGATCGAGATCCAGACTCCGGCCAGGATCGCCGTTCCACCGATCAATGTGTTCGACCCTGGCAGTTCCGCCCGACCGATTACCAGGATCGCGAGCAGCGTCGCTCCCAATGGCTCGAACAACAGGATCACACTCACAACATATGCACGAACGTGACGGAGAGCCCAGTTGAATCCCGTGTGACCGAGAAGCGTCGGACCGACCGCCAGGCCCACGAGCGCCCACCACGTCCCCGTGGACCAGCCCGTGAACGGCAGATCGGCGCCCTTCCCGTACAACAGACAGGTCACGGCTGCGATCGAGTAGACGGGGACGACATATGGAAGCAGTCCGAGTCGGCCGCGGAGCCGACGCCCCGCGATGAAATAGAGGGCCGCGAACGCGGCGGCCGCGACCGCCAGCAGGTCTCCGCGAAACGGATCCGGACCGGCCCGGAAGTCCCCCCAACCGACTGCGAGGGCCCCCGCTACCGCCAGGGAGAGGCCAAGCCATTCCCTCCGCGTCGGACTCTCACCGAGCAGGCGGGCGGACAGCAGGCCGACGAACAGCGGATGTGTGCTCACAAGTACGGTCGAGCTCGCTACGCTCGTGAAGTCCAGGGAGCGGAACCAGGTGAGGAAATGAAGCGCGAGGCACAGCCCGGAGAAGACAAGCAGCAACGACTCACGTGTTCTCAGGGCTTTCCATTCTCGCCAGCCACCTCTGTACAGCAGGACCGGGATGAGAACTGCGACGGAGAGGCCAAGTCGCCAGAATGCCGTGACCGCCGCCGGAGAATCAGCCAGCCGTACGAGAACGGCCCCCGATGAAGTGCTGAGGGCCGCGATCGCCAGAACAGGCGCGGCGCGGAGAACTCCGCCGCGCGCCTCCTGTTCGGTCATGCTGAGGCCCGGAGTGAGCGCAATCGGATCAGCAGCAGGGCGTGGGATCGGAAACCGGATAGCTGGCGGCAGTCCACGCCACCATGTGTCCGGCGAGGTCTCGCACGTTCTGGAACCCGGCTTCCCTGAGAGCATCCTCAGCGATCTTCGCTCGTCTTCCCGTGCGGCAGTACACGACGAGCTCCTCGGCCTGGAGCCCCTCCAGCTCGTGCAGTCTCGCCGGTAGCTCGTCGTACGGGATATTTACGGCGCCCGGGATGTGCCCGGCAGCGAACTCCTCCGGGGTCCGGACATCGATCAGCTGGAATCGGGTCTCGCTGCCCAGCCTGTCGACGAGTTCCTCCGGTAAGACCGCAGATCCGGGGGCAGGCCCGTCGAGCACAGCTACCGGACGGGGCTCGCCCCCGGAATCCGGTGCCCGGCTCGCGACCCCATCATCAGACGAGCCCGAGCAGCCCGCTGACAGCGGGCTGAGAGCCAGGACAACCAGGAGGTTCAAGTAACGAGTCATCAGAAATTCTCTCCGGGTGGAAGTTCAGTTGGCCGACAATCTTTCTCAGTGCATGGGCAGCGTCAAACAGCTTGCTCGGTCCAGTTCCGGATGGATAGCCGCCTCCCGTCGGCCCAAACGCGGGGTCGACGCCTTGCGAACAACAGAACGATCGTACATAATGGCGCCATTGGACGGTTTCGGTGGTTCCAACCCGATCTCAAAGGAGACGAACGTGACGAAGCAGGAATTTGCGGAGAAGCTCGCCAAGCAGACCGACATCTCGAAGGCGAAGGCCATGGAAGTCATCGACTCCATCTTCTCCACCAAGCCGGGCGAGGGGATCATTGCAGTCGAGTTGGACGCCGGCCGCGACTTCACGGTCACGGGTTTCGGAACGTTCAAGACCCGCCACACGAAAGAGCGGAAGGGTCGGAATCCGCAGACCGGTCAGCCCATCACGATTTCCGCGCGCAAGAGCGTATCGTTCCGCGCCGGGAAGGGCCTCAAGGAGCGCGTCAAGAAGTAAGGCGTTCCCGGACAGAGCTCCGGTCGGGAGATCGGGAGACGGACGTGAAACGGGCCCCGGTCGGGGCCCGTTTCACGTTTCAGGACATCGTGGAAGGGACCGGGAATCACCCTGCCCGAATCACACCACCTAATTCGACAGGGCAGCCGCGGCGCGCGGCGCGGACTCTCCCGCACCCGCTTCGACGCGATTCGCGACGTTCAGCAACTCCTCCGGTGTCGTTGCCTCGCGCAACAGCAGCACGGCCTGCCTGACCTGCGGATTCCCTGCCTGTGAGCGGCGGAGTCGCTCGGTCTCGCCGAATGCGGAGTTCGCCAGCTGGGCTGCCAGATAACGGTCGACCAGCGGCTGTACGTCACTGTACAGCGCGGTGTCCACCTCTACATCCTCTTCCACCAGCATCCGGTAAAACTCCTCACGCATCTCCGGCGTAACCTCGAAGTTCGGCCGCAACTCCGCGTGATCCGCGTTCCACTTCGCCGCAAATCGAACCGACAGCTGGTTCAGCGAGAACGACCCCCGTCCCAGCGCCTCGGCGAATTCCCGTTCCCGGTCGGTGAGTGAGTCCCGCACGACTACGTCCGGGGCAATTCCACCGCCGCCGAACACCGGGCGGCCTCCCTCGGTCCAGTATTCTTCTTCCGCCGGGCCTGCGACCGTGTCACCAGCGGCTTCCGCTTCGGCGTCCGCCATCGCGACGTCCATCGGCCGGCCGTCTTTGTCTCGCGGCCGGCTGATCGACCGGCCGCTCGGCGTATACCAGCCGGCGGTCGTGAGCTTCAGGTGGTGGCCTTCCGGAAGCTTGTAAAGCGTCTGGACCGACCCCTTCCCGAACGTGGTGGTTCCGAGAATGACCGCCCTGTCATGATCCTGCAGAGCACCGGCGACGATCTCCGACGCGCTCGCGCTGTAGTTGTTCACCAGGACGACGATCGGCAGACCCGGAAACAGATCCTCCGTCGCGGCGCGAAACGTGTAATTCTGGTCATCGACACGAGACCGTGTCTCCACGATTTCGCTGCTTTGTTCGAGAAACAGGTCCGTGACCGCGACTCCCTCGTCGAGCAGGCCGCCGGGATTGCCGCGAAGATCGAACACGAGTCCTCGTGCACCGAGTTCGATCAACTCGTCGATCGCCGTGCCGATCTCCGCCCGGGCGTTCTTGCTGAACGTCTCCAGCCTGACGAACCCGATTCCGGTCTCCAGCATGTAGGCCACGACCGGCTGCACGTGGATCTCGTCCCTGACGATCGTGAGATGAATCGGCTCGGGAACACCGGGGCGCATTACCGCGAGATCGATCGGCTCACCTTTCGGTCCTCGCAGCTGCTCCACCGCCTTCTCGTCGGTCCAGCCCCTGGCAGAGGAGCCCTCGACCTCGAAGATCCAGTCCCCTGTCATCAGCCCTTCGCGCTCGGCCGGAGTGCCCGGAAGGATTCCCATCACCGTAATCCACTCTCCGACCTGCTGAATCCGGATCCCGAGACCGCCGTAATTTCCGGTCGTCGTAATCTCGAGGTCCTCGGTCTTTTCCGCATCGATGAACACCGAGTATGGATCTCCGAGCTCGTACAGCATCCCGTCGATCGCCATCCGGTAGAGCTCGGAAGAATCGATGGGATCGACATAGCGTTCGGCGACCAGGCGCTGGACCTCATCCAGCAACTGGGCGCGCTGCGAGCGCACCTCCTGCGCTGCCGCCCCCCGCTGAAGCAACCAGCCGCCGAGTGCGATCGCCAGCACGGAAACGACTACCGCCGGTACCCGGGAACGTGCTCGACTCATCGACCCTCCCCCTCCACTCCGGTGAACTCGCTCAGGTCCGCCGCGAGGGCCAGCAAGGCTTCGGGAGACCTGGCTTCACCGAGCAGCCGCCTCGCCTCCCTGACTTCCGAGCTTCGATTGATGGCGACTCGCAGACTCGCGATCTCACCCGCTGAGACCCTTGTCATTTCTCTCGCCAGCAGTCCGTCGACCGGGTCGCGTGCCAGATCCAGGTCATCCGAGCCGATCGCCCCCTCGGTCTCGGCGACGACGAATCGGTCGAATTCACCGCGGACTTCCGGCGTGACGGTAGTCGGGTCGGCGGGCAGTTCACCCGCCAGTGCCATACGAGCCGAAAAGCGCAGGGCCAGATCAGGAAGCCGGACATCGGCCTCCCGAAGGCGGTCGCTCAACTCGCGCTCGCTCAGGGTGCTCGTGTCCGCCTGGACGGTCACGTCGGGAACGATCCCACCACCTCCGTATACCGCTCGTCCCGCGTCTGTATGAAAAACCTGGCGCTCCACGCTGTCGACCTCAACCGGAACCGGCTCCAGCGGAATCCCCATCGTCTCGCCGAGGCGAACCGCTTCGGAGACGGCGGCATCGAAGTCATCCGAACCCAGGCCGAAGCCATGCGACTGCTCGTCATCACGCTTGCGGTGAATCGAACGCCCGCTCGGAGTGAACCAGGTCCCCGTCGTGAGACGGAGGTAGTTTCCTCCCTGCAGCTGGAACACGCTCTGCATCACACCTTTGCCGAACGTACGCGTACCCAGGACCAGGGCGCGATCGTGGTCCTGCAGCGCCCCCGCGACGATCTCGGACGCGCTCGCCGACCAACCGTTTACCAGGACGATCACCGGGAGTCCGGGATACCGATCGGCTCCTGGAGCGGAGAAGCTCTGGCTGTCCCGAGGGTCGCGCGCCCGGGTGTCTACCACTGCCTCGCCCTGATCGAGGAACAGATCCGCGATCTCGACCGCCTCGCGGAGAATCCCGCCCTGGTTCCAGCGAAAGTCGAGGATGAGAGAGGTGGCGCCGGACGCGAGAAGATCGCTCACCGCCGCCTCGAGCTCATGCCGTGAAGCCTGGCTGAACGTGGCGAGCCTCGAATACCCGACGTCGCCATCGAGCAGGAGCGACTCCACCGCGGCGATGTGCACCTCGCCTCGCATGATCGAGAACTCGAGCGGGTCCGCCAATGCCTTGCGACGTACCGTGACTTGAACGGCCTCGCCGGTGGGACCACGCAGCGCGTCGATCGCCTCTTCCTGCTCCCAACCGGCGGTCGGACGTCCATCTACGGCCGTGATCAGGTCCATCGCTCGCAGATCGAGACGGGAGCTCGGACTGTTCGGGAGAACATCGAGCACGATGATGCCATCTCGGTCCGCCAGGACCCGCATCCCGACTCCGCCGTAGTTGTTGGTCAGCAGAGCGCTGCGCTGCTCATCGGGCTGAATGAAGGCGGCATAGGGGTCGCCGATCTCCCGCAGGAGTCCGTCGATCGCCATGTCGTACAGCTCGTCCCCGTCTACCGGCTCCACGAAATTGCGGGCCACGTTGGTGCGCACGACCTCGAACAGACCTCGACCGATCGTTGGCGAAACTCCGGATGCCTGGAGAATCCAGCCCCCGCTCACCAGCACGATTGCTACGAGCACAGCCGTCGTCGTAACACGTTTCCCGCGACTTCTCATCCCTCTTTCTGCCTCCTGTCGGCTTCCCTGCCCACGGATATCGGGCTCCCTGTCTGAAACTCGCGGACCAACGGTTGGTTCCTCACGCACCCCTGTCCTCCGGGGGAAACCGACCGGGCCAGCGGTCTGAAAGCTCCTTCCAGATCCGAAGATGAACGACGTCCGGAGTATCCCCCGAATCGATCGATATCACCTCGGGCTCCGTGGCGGCGAGATCCTCGTACGCGTCGGCCACGGCCCTGTGGAATGCCACAGACTCCCTCTCCATCCGGTCGGCGGCATCGGTCTTCCTGCCGCGACCGGACTCGGGATCGATGCGAAGCAGCACCGTGCCGTCAGGCCGCAGACCCGCCGTGGCGAAGCATTGATCTCACGGACCTTATCCGTTCCGATGCCGCGCGCGGCTCCCTGGTACGCAAGGGTCGAAAGCTCGTAACGATCCCCGAGAACCAGCTCGCCGCGCTCGAGCGCGGGACGAACGACCCGACGCACGAACTCGGCCCGCGCCGCGAGCAGCAGCAGCAGTTCAGTTTCCGAGAATAACTCCGAGCCCGGATCGAGCAGGATGTCGCGGATGCGCTCGCCTGCCGGTGTCCCGCCGGGCTCCCGCACGACGACGTGCGCGATGCCCAGCTGGTCCAGCCGCCTCGACAGGCGCCTCAGGTGGGTGGTCTTGCCGGCCCCTTCGACTCCCTCGAAGACGATGAAGAGGCCGGTTCGACCCTCAGGCGTAATACTCGACACCGAGATGCGTGATCTGATCTTCTCCTGCGATCCAGCGGATCGTGTTCTTCAGTTTCATATGCTGGATGAAGATATCGTGCTCGGGATACAGCCCCTCGGCGACCTGCGGAGCCTTCAGGTAGAACGAAAGCCACTCCTGGATTCCCGACAGGCCCGACCGGGACGCGAGATCCATGAACAGGGCGAGGTCCAGCACGATCGGCGCGGCGAGGATGGAATCGCGGCACAGGAAATCGATCTTGATCTGCATGGGATAGCCCATCCAGCCGAAGATGTCGATGTTGTCCCAGCCCTCCTTGTTATCTCCTCGCGGCGGGTAGTAGTTGATCCGGACCTTGTGGTACATGTTCCCGTACAGGTCCGGATACATCTCCGGCTGGAGGATGTGCTCGAGTGCCCCGAGCTTCGACTCTTCCTTCGTCTTGAAGCTCTCGGGGTCGTCGAGCACCTCACCGTCCCGGTTGCCGAGAATGTTGGTCGAGAACCAGCCGCTCAAGCCTAGCATCCGCACCTTGAGCCCCGGTGCGATGATCGTCTTTATCATCGTCTGACCGGTCTTGAAGTCCTTCCCCATGATCGGGACCTTATTGCGCCCCGAGAGCTCGACCATCGCCGGGATGTCCACCGTGAGATTCGGCGCGCCATTGGCAAACGGAACGCCCTCCTGCAGAGCCGCCCAGGCGTAGAGCATCGACGGGGCGACCGACGGGTGGTTGTCCCGCATCGCCTGCTCGAGCGACTCGACCGTGTCGTGGACCGGATCAGGGGTCAGGAAGATCTCCGTGGACGCCGCCCAGACCATCGTGAGCCGATCGCACCCGTTCTCTTCCTTGAATCTCCGGATGTCCGCCCGCAGCTGCTCGGCGAGATCGAACTTGGTCTCGCCGGTCTTCACGTTCGTTCCGTCCAGCTTCTTGACGTACGCCTTGTCGAACACGGCCGGCATCGGCTTGATCGACTTGAGGAAGTCTGCGATCGGCTCCAGGTGCTCTGGTCGGAGAACTCCGCAATTCATGGCGGACGCGTAGGCATCGTCGGGAATCGGATCCCATGCACCGAACACCAGGTCATCCAGATCCGCCAGCGGCACGACGTCCTTGATCAGGGGTGCGCGGTGATTGGTCCGCTTGCCCAGCCGGATCGTGGCGATCTGAGTCAGGGAGCCGATCGGCTTTGACAGTCCGCGCCGTATCGATTCGACGCCGGCGATGGTAGTTGTGGATACGGCTCCGAGGCCGACCAGCAGAATGCCGAGTTTCCCTTCGGCCGGCTGTACTTCGAGTCCGCCGTTCTGATCACTCATCTGTATCGTCTCAATCTCGTGAAGAAACGTCGGTCGTAGCGCTCAGTCGCTCGACCGTCCCTTGAACTTGAATCCCGGCCTGGTCGAAATTTCCGGGCTGGCCACTCCTTCCGGACGCGTATTGCGCCACACCCACCAGATGCGCTGGATGACGGTAAGATTCGTCAGCACGGCCAGCACGTAGATCACTACTTTGAGGACGATCCCGTTGCCATCCTCGCCGAACATCAGTGCTGCCAAACCTATCAGGATGACTCGCTCGGCTCGCTGCATCAAGCCGACCGTGCAGTCGATTCCCAGCGCTTCAGAGCGGGCGCGCGTGTAGCTGATCATCAGGGATCCGGACATCGCCAGCATGATCGCGTAGATCGTGCCCACATCGCCGAGCTCAAGCCGATAATCGTTGTACAACGACAGCAGGCCCAGATATACCGCAATCTCCGACAGCCGATCCAGTGTGGAGTCGTAGAACGCCCCGAACGGAGACGCCAGACCGGTCCGGCGGGCAACCGATCCGTCAAACAGGTCGAACACGCCGCCAAGCAGGATCAGGATCCCCGCCGTACGGACATGATGCGAGTGGAAGAAGAATCCTGACGAGCAGGTGATGAGGAAGCCGATCGTGCTGATCGTGTTCGGGTGTACACGCCAGCGCGTAAGCGCCGCGATGATCGGCTCGACGACGGATCGCAGTCCGCTCTCGACTGCCTTCCTGATCGAATTCATCTGGTCGTCAGGGAACGATGATTCCGCTCTGTTCCCCGGCCCGGATTCCCTCGCCGATCGCCTGGTTCACCAGATCCATGAGCTTGTCGAAGTTGGTCTGGGACACGATCAGCGACTGATACCGGGTACTCACCTGCATTTGCTCGGTGAGGGTCGCCAGCTCGTTCTCGAGCTCCTGTGGTGGCTCTTCCTCACGATTGAAGTGGTCGACGATTTTCTCCTGCAGTCCCCGCATCCGGGTCAGCATCTCATTGGATTCCTGATCATCCGCGATCTCGCGGTGGGCCGCCTTCAGATACTGGAGCTCGGGTGTGCTGGCCAGAAGCCTGCCGACCTCGCCGGCCTTGTCAAATATACGCTCGCGTTCATTGACTTCCATGGACTCACCGCTACGAGTAGTCGAGAGGAGAGGACCGCCGCCGTCCGACGACCGTCGATGGGTCACCCCCCCGGAGACCGGAAAGTATAACGCGCACGTGCACAGGGCGCGACCGGGTTACGGGACCTCAGACCGAGGCTACGGCGAAGCGATCCCGACCCGACAGGTCGCGGCGGATCTCGATGACCGTCCACGGCCCGGCAGATCGGAGAATCTCCCGCACGGCATCCCCCTGGTCCGCTCCGATCTCCAGGAACAGCGCGCCGCCCGCCCGACGCCTGGCGGGCGCCCCGCGTCCGACTTCCCGTCCGCCCCCCAGGCCATCCGCTCCACCCGCCAGGGCGATGCGCGGATCAGGCACGCGAACCTCGGTCGCCAACCCCTGGAGATCCGCATCTCTGATGTACGGCGGGTTCGAGATGATCGCATCGAACCTCTCGTCGGTGAAAAGCGCCTCGTACGGGCTCGTACCGCACGGCCGCAGTTCCACGACGCCGTCGAGTCCAGCCCGGGTGCGATTCTCACGCGCCTGGTCCAGCGCGGCGGAGGAAATGTCGAGGCCCACGGCACGTGCAGCCGTTCCTTCGGACACGAGGGCAAGGGCGATCGCTCCGCTGCCCGTTCCGATATCGAGGACCGTGTCGAGTGGGGAGGGACTGCCGAATCCGGGAGTCCCCCCCCGGTCCTGTTTCCGATCGCGCGCCCACCGGACTACCTGTTCTACGAGCTGTTCGGTCTCCGGCCGCGGGATGAGCGCCCGCCGATCCGCCAGCAGCACGAGATCCCGGAACTGAGCTGTCCCCTCGATGTGCTGGCGCGGCTCGCCCGACATTCTCCTCAGCAGCAGTTTTCCGACTGCTCGGGCCTGCGCGGAAGTGAGTGGTTCATCATTCGTCAGTGCCAGGCCGGCGCGCGCCACGCCAAGCGCGTGCGCCAGCAGTCGCTCAGCCTCCAGTCGAGCACTCTCGACGCCGACGGACGACAGCTCCCGGGCTCCACTCGCGATCAGTTCACGCCGGGTCGGCACGCGAGACGGTTCAGTCACTCGCCGTCGTGCTCGAGGCGCTCCCTGAGGCCGGCGGAGCGCAGCGCATCCACGACCTCTTCGAGATCTCCTTCGAGAATGCTCTCGAGCCTGTGAAGCGTGAGGCCGATCCGGTGATCGGTTACCCGGTTCTGAGGAAAGTTATACGTGCGGATCTTGGCCGAGCGGTCACCGGTTCCGACCTGCAGTCGCCTTTCGCGGGCCCGCTCGGCTTCCTGCTTTGCGACCCGCATGTCGAGCAACCGACTCCGCAGCACCTTGAGCGCCTTCGCCTTGTTCTTGTGCTGTGATTTCTCGTCCTGGCAGCTCACGACGAGCCCGGTTGGAACATGCGTGATTCGAACAGCCGAGTCCGTGGTGTTGACGGACTGCCCACCGGGGCCTGACGACCGGAACACGTCGATCTTCAGGTCGGACGGATCAATCTCGATGTCGACCTCCTCGGCCTCGGGCAGCACGGCTACGCTCGCGGCCGAAGTGTGGATTCGCCCGGAACTCTCGGTCACCGGAACCCGCTGGACCCGGTGAACCCCGGACTCGTAGCGGAGAAAGCCATATGCATCGCGGCCCCGAACCACGAACACGACCTCCTTCAGGCCGCCCAGCGCACCCTCACTGGTGGAGATAATCTCCACTTTCCAGCCGCGCTCGTCGGCGAAGCGCGAGTACATGCGAAACAGATCGGCCGCGAACAGACCCGCCTCGTCCCCGCCCGTCCCGGCACGGATTTCGACCACCGCCGGTCGATTGTCCAGCGGGTCACGCGGGAGCAGAAGCTCGCGGAGCTCCGTCTCCAGCCGCTCCCGCTCCTCCTCGAGCTCGCTGACTTCCTCGGCCGCCAGCTCGGCCAGCCCCTCATCATCCTCTTCGCTCGCCAGTTCCTCCGCCTGGTGCAACTGATCGAGGAGTCGCAGGTACCTGCGAG
>PVMS01012031.1_pt1 | contig 23033 bp, 21 predicted proteins | sample 1853461 | NCBI WGS metagenome assembly PVMS01 (sample SAMN08582032, study PRJNA380276) | Marine sediment metagenome, whole genome shotgun sequencing project. | isolation source: ocean sediment barecode stripped | collected 2017 | reverse complement strand
TATACTGATGTATGGGCATCCATGGGTCAAAAAGATGAAGTGGAAGCACGCGAAAAATTATTTGCTGATTTTCAGGTAAATGAAGAAATAATGAAGTTAACCGGAAAAGATACTTACTTTATGCACTGTTTACCGGCTGAGCGCGAACGGGAAGTTACAGATGGTGTAATGGAAGCGGATTATTCGATAGTCTTTGACCAAGCGGAAAACCGCATGCATGCTCAAAATGCAATTATGGTAAAGTTGGCTGAGTGGAGTGGGATTATTTAACTATTGTTAATATCAATTATTTGCTTGATTTGACTCCAGTCTTTTAACTTTTCTTCAAAACTATATTTTGCATTGGCCGGACTTGTAGATAATAACGTTATATAATTTATATTGTCAAACTTGGGGAAGTATTTAGTATAAAGCTTAGCGGCTTTTTGTCCATTGAATGCTATTGTCTTAATTGATGGATTTGTCTCTATTAGTTCATTTATTTTATTAGGACTTTCGTCTTTAATATCGGAATCTAAACTGCCTATTCTTTCAGCTGTGTAGCACACATCCCAAATAGAAATATTATTTTCTACAGCTAATGATTTTTTATCATCATAATTTGATGAAAATATATCATTAAATAGGGTAAAGAGAATTCTCCAAAACGCATTACGGGGATGCCCATAATATTGCTGTAGTTCAAGCGACATTTTACTTGGTAATGTACCTAATATTAAAACTTTTGGGTTTTTACAGATTATTGGTTTGAATGATTTTGTTATCATATAGAAAGAACAGTTTACATCGAGTTTCGTTATTTGGTAACCAATTTTAGTAGTATCAAATTCATATAATAAAATTACCATTGTAACAAAAATTATTATTACGATATTGTAAAATAAAACTTAAAATCAAATATTGTTTTATATTTCGAAAAAATCATCTACTTATTTTTCCTTAAACTTCCTCAACTCCAACTCTTTCCCATCAAAAACAGCATAGGAAAAAGTTTTAATCCACTCCCCGAGTACGATCAAGTTACCTTTACCAATTTACTCTTCAGTATGTTGGTGGTAATGCCCAGTAAGAAAATAATCAATTCCATTTTCAATCATCGGTGTAGCAACGCGCATCAACTCCTCTCGTACTCTCAAATTATGTTCATCACTATGCTCAAAGTGTCTACTGCGGCTAGCAACCCATTCCGCAAAACGAAAGCCAAGTGTTGGGTGTAACCAGCGGAATAACCAAATAAAAAAGCGACTATGCAGCATTTTTTTAACAATACGGTAACCACGTTCCCAAGAAAGTAATCCATCGCCATGCGTTAAATGGAATTTTTTATCGTTTATTTCGAAATCCATATCATCTTCATGGATTATCAAATTCAACTTATCTGATAAAAAGTCCATTGTCCAGTAATCATGATTCCCAAGTAAGTAATGGATTTCTATACCGGATTTTTGTAATTGATAAAGTTGTGTATATACTTCAAAATATTGTTTTGGTATAACGTATGGGTATTCATAATAAAAATCAAAAAGGTCTCCGCCAATTATCAATGTACCCCCTGATTTAGACACAAATTCAAAAAATTGGAACAATTTCTGAGTCTTAACGTGTTCATCTTGAGAGGTTTTTAGCATTAAATGGATATCAGAAATGAAATAAAGCGGCAGTTGCATGGAAAAATTTACTTTCCTCAAGCTAGAATAGGCAAATAAAATGTTGTATTTATCTTGCAAGTGACATAAAATGCTTTTAATCTAATCTACTTTACAAGTATCTAATAAATATATATTATGAAAAGAATATTACATACAATGAGAAATACATTATTTATCTTAATACTATTTTCGCAAGTTGTCTTCGGTCAATCCTTTGGACAAAATAAAGTTCAGTACGGAAATTTTGACTGGAAGTTCATCAAGTCTGCCCATTTTAACATCTATTATTATACCGAAGATGTTGATCTTGCTGAATTCACAGCCGAGATAGCTGAGACTGCTTACGAACAAATCTCCCAGCATTTCCGGTGGAATTTGAAAAAACCGGTTTCAATTGTGGTTTATAACTCACATAAAGATTTTCAGCAGACAAATGTGACTTACAGCTATCTTTCAGAAGGAATTGGTGGCGTAACAGAATTGTTCAAAAACCGTGTTGTCATACCATTTGAGGGCTCTTATGAACAATTCCGTCATGTAATCCATCATGAATTAGTACATGCCGTTGTTAACGATATGGTTTACGGTGGGAATATTCAAAGTGTTGTTTCCGGAGCGCAATTATTGCGATTACCGCTTTGGGTAAACGAGGGAATTGCCGAATATCTGTCCCAAAATTGGGACACAAAAGCTGATATGGTTATAAGGGATATGACGGTTAATGATTATATCCCGAGTGTTCGGGAATTAGAATATTATATGGCGTATAAAGGTGGTCAATCGGTATGGCGCTTTGTCGCCGAAAAATATGGTAGAGAGAAAGTCGGTGAGATTTATATTGCTATGAAAAAAACGCAAAATGCGGAAAGAGGTTGGGAGCAAGCCCTGGGGATGGATTTCAAAGACTTAACAGAACAGTGGCAGGATTATGTAAAAAAAGAGTATTGGCCGGATATAACAGGTCGTGATGCAATTGACGATATTGCTCATCGTTTAACGGACCATGAAAAACTAAAAAATTTTTACAATATTTCTCCCGCGCTTTCACCCGATGGAAGTAAAATTGCGATTTTATCTGATAGATCAATGCATGCTGATATATTCTTAATAGATGCTCATACCGGAAAACAAATCAAAAAGGTTGTGAAAGGTAATCGCACCATGAATTTTGAAGAACTGAAGTGGCTACAGCCGGGCATTTCATGGTCACCTGATAGCAGAAAAATTGTCATCGCTGCCAAAGCGGGCGGATTGGATGCCTTCCACTTAATTGATATTGAAACAGGTGAATACGAAACGATATCATTCAAAATGGACGGTCTTTTTACAGCAGCTTGGAGTCCCGACGGTAAACAGCTGGCTTTTGTAGGGAATCAAGGCAAAGCAAGTGATATTTATATTTTAGAAATTGCTACTAAAGAAATAACAAATTTAACTGATGATATTTTTTCTGATTCGGAACCGGTTTGGAATAATGCCGGAACAAAAATAACCTTTATTTCTGACCGTGGTAATTATCTTGATGATTTGGAAAAAGCCTCTTTAGATACCTTTAAAATGTATAAATATGATTATTCGCAAACTGATATTTATTCTATAAATGTAGTAACTAAAAATATTACTCGTCACACAGATACCGATTATAATGAAAATTATCCGATTTGGGCGCATAACGATAATTCACTTCTATACACGGCAGATAAAAATGGTGTTTGGAATATTCATATTCTTGATATTAATAATAATGAAACACGTACAATTACCAATATTCTTACAGGAATACAGCAATTGAGTCTTTCCCAAGATGACAAGACGCTGATATTCAGCGGTTATGATAAGCGTGGTTGGGATATTTTTAGTCTTACAAATCCGCTTGAGCTTAATGAACAAGAAATTCCGATAACTAGCTTTCTAACTAATAAAAAAACACAGGATGAATCGTTTACAGATTTACGTCGTGATAAAATACGGGAAAAACAGAAAGAAACAACTGAAGTTGGTGATTATTCAAATATCATTTTCAGTCCAAACTATGAACGTTACAATAAAGTTTTAAATGATGCAGAAACTTCAGCATATGACTCAGTGGATACCGGTCAGCAAATTGCCGATTATACTCCACAAGTTTATAAAACTCATTTTACGTTGGATCTTGTAAGTGGCAATATGGCTTTTGACAATATTTTTGGCGCACAAGGCATGACTTATTTCGCTTGGAGCGATGTTCTTGGCGACCACAGGATATATGTCGGGACTGAAATGCAATTAACTCTTGAAAACAGTGATTATTTGTTGTCATATGCCTACTTAAAAAATCGTACTGATTTCTATTTTACCGCATCTCAGACTGCTGATTTTTACTCAACCGGCTATTCTGGAATTGCCAGGCTGCGCCGATATGGAATTGGAGCTTATGCTTCTAGACCATTCAACCGTTTTAACAGAATTGATGTTGGATTTTCGTATTACCGTCTTTCCTATAATGAGTGGGTACAAGATTTGTACACTAGGAAATATATTAAAATAAGTTCAGCAAAGTTAAATACAGTGTTACCTTCAATTGGTTGGGTATTGGATAATGTAACTTGGGGATTCACTGGACCGGTTGATGGTTTTCGGCAGGAGATAAACTTTACCGGAAGTCCATCAATGGGAGACAATGGTATTCAATTTGGTACCCTCCAATTTGATGGGCGCAAATATTTCCGTTTGGGACGATATTACTCATTTGCGACACGTGTTATGTTGGGAACAAGTTTTGGCAGAGATGCACAAAAATTCTTTCTTGGTGGATTACCTGTCTGGTTGTTTGGTCGCGGAGAAACAAATGGTAGAAAGGATGACTCACAATTCCCTTATGAAATATTAGCGACAGGCGACAGGGATTTACTCAAGGATATTTATTTTACCAAATACGCAATGCCGATTAGAGGAGCACGCTATGCTGAAAGAACCGGAACAAATGTAGTAATGGCAAACTTTGAATTTCGATTCCCGTTTATTCAGTATTTAGCTTTAGGTTTTCCGTTAAAAGTTATCTTTGGAAATATACAAGGTCACGCTTTTTTAGATGTTGGCGCAGCTTGGGATAGCAGTAGCGAATTTTCAGATCATTTAGTACTTACAGATAAGTATGGAGACCTTCCAAGTTATGCTAGTCCAGTAATTAGCTCTTTTGGTTTGGGAATGAAAATCAATCTGGGATATTTTTTAGTCCGGTTTGATACAGCTTGGGACTACACACCTGGTCATGGAACATCGCGGGCACAATATTACATTTCTCTCGGTCCTGACTGGTAGGGAATGTGCTAATGTGTTAATGTGTTCGCGTATTAATATGTGTTCACATTTTACCTCTAACCAATCACCACTCTACCCCTCACCAATATAGATATTCTATTATAACATTTCACAGTATTAACTTTACAGATGAGTAAAGCTAACAAAGCTATTGTATTTCTATGTTCCAATTGTGGAACCGATTATCCAAAGTGGCTTGGTCAATGTCCAAATTGCAAGGAATGGGGAACGCTCAGCGAATATAAAGTACCAAAAGGCAAGCGTAGATCTCTAAACAAGACTCCAGCAGAATCTACCCCTTTAAAAGATGTATTAAAAAGCGGACAAAAAAAACGAATATCAACCCGCATTACTGAAGTTGACAGAGTGTTAGGAGGCGGTATGTTACCGGGATCACTGATTTTATTGGGAGGCAATCCCGGAATTGGTAAATCGACTTTAGCGCTACAAATGCTTGGTAAGGTAAAAAACCCATCATTATATATTTCAGCAGAAGAGAGCGAAGATCAAATTGCAATGCGTGCTAAACGCTTAGGAATATCCTCAGATGAGATGCAGCTTTCCGGTGAAAACCACATTGAAGATATTTTAGAACAAATTATTTTACTCAAACCGGAAGTCGTAATAATTGATTCAATACAAACGGTATATAGTGATTCTGTCGATTCCCTTCCGGGTTCAGTAAGCCAAATTAGAGAATCAGGACAGCAATTATTGCAAATTTGTAAGGAACGTGGAGTAACTATAATTCTAATAGGTCATGTAACAAAGGAAGGCATCATAGCCGGTCCACGTATGTTGGAGCACATGGTTGATACAGTATTGTATCTGGAAGGAGACGACAGATATGATCACCGTATTTTACGCTCAGTAAAAAATCGCTGTGGAGCGACGAATGAAGTGGGCATATTCCAAATGCACTCGCGGGGGCTTATTGAGGTAGAAAACCCTTCCGAATTATTTTTAGCAGAACGATCGGTTAATGTTGCCGGTTCATCTATATTCCCATCACTTGAAGGAACGCGTCCGATTTTGGTGGAAGTACAAGCATTAGTATCAAATGCTAGTTTTGGTACTCCGCAGCGGAATGTAAATGGATTTGATTTACGTCGACTATCGATGCTCTTGGCGGTATTAGAAAAACGTTTAAAACTGCCAATGGGTACAAGAGATACTTTTGTAAATTTAGTTGGTGGCTTGCGAATTGATGATCCGGCTGCTGATCTAGCAGTAATTGGAGCTATTGCATCAAGTACTTTGGATAAATCAATTCCTCAAGATATGATAATAATTGGTGAAGTTGGTTTAGCCGGTGAGGTAAGGTCGGTAAGTCAATTAGAAAAAAGACTTATTGAATCACAGACATTGGGATTTAAATCAGCGATTGTACCAAAATTTGGTTTCACAAAAGTGAGCCAAACTCCCCAAAATATGAAATATTATCAAGTTGATTCAGTTAAAAAAGCTTTCGATATAATATTCCCATAATATTAATGAAATTTAATGTACTAAAATCTGATGAAAATAGTTCTGCCCGTACCGGAATTATTAAAACGGATCATGGTGAGATTCAAACACCTATTTTTATGCCGGTAGGAACACATGGAGCAGTAAAAACAGTAACTCCGGCTGAATTAAAATCCGTGAAAACACAAATTCTTCTAGGTAATACCTATCACTTATATTTACGACCTGGAACCGATCTAATAAATCAAGCAGGTGGATTGAATAAATTTATGGGATGGGATTTGCCGATTTTAACCGATAGCGGTGGTTTTCAAGTATTTTCACTTGCACGGTTGAATAAAATAACTGATGAAGGCGTTGAATTTCAGTCTCATTTAGATGGTAGCAGACATTATCTAACAGCCGAAAAATCTATGGAGATACAGCGGAATTTAGGTGCCGATATTATTATGGCTTTCGATCAGTGTCCCCCAAGTGACGCCGATTTAACTACAATTAAAAATTCTGTTAATCGAACTAAAATTTGGATTGACAGATGTAAACGATATTTGGGAGAAAATCCGTCTGTTTATAATTGGGGGCAGACAATGTTTCCGATAGTGCAGGGCGGAGTATTGCCTGAACTTAGAAAGCAAAGTGCTGAGGATATGATTCCGTATGCACGATGCGGGATGGCAATAGGCGGTTTGGCAGTAGGTGAAGAAAAGCCCGCGATGTTTGAAATGATTGAATTGCTGGATGAACTTTTACCAAGAGATCAACCACGTTATTTAATGGGAGTTGGAACTCCATCGGATTTAATTCAAGCCGTTAGTCGCGGAGTGGATATGTTCGATTGCGTAATTCCAACACGTAATGCTAGAAACGGTCAGTTTGTCACGAGTTTCGGTAAGGTTAATATCCGAAATGAAAAATATAAATTTGATATTAATCCCATTGAAGAACATTGTACATGTGAAACATGCAGCAATTTTACTCGAGCATATCTTCGTCATCTCTTCAATATAAATGAAGTATTAGGATTGCGCTTGGCAACAGTCCATAATCTGCACTATTATTTAAATTTAATGGAATTGATGCGATCACATATACAAAAAGGTGATTTTCAAACTTGGTCGCAAAGCTATTTAAACAATCTTACTAAGGATTCATAATGCCAAAAACAAAAATAAAGCAAATCGACTCATATATTTATCGGAATACCGATGCAGGTCCGGTATATCTTATGTTAAAACGAAGTACGGGAAAACATTATGAGCATTTGTGGCAGGGAGTTGCCGGTAAAATTGAGAAAGGGGAGACCGCGACACAGACAGTTATTAGGGAGTTGGAAGAAGAAACAGGCAAAAAACCAAAAAAATTGTTTGTCGCTGATCACATCGCGAGTTTTTATGATGCGAGAAAAGATCGCATCCAAATGGTTCCCATCTTTGGTATTGAGGTAGAAAATTCTGAAGTGCGATTATCAGAAGAACATTCAGAATATAAATGGGTGTCGTTTGAAGAAGCATTAAATTTATTGACTTGGAAAGGACAAAAAGAGGGATTACGCACCGTTCATGATGAAATTGTGAGTGGTGATGATCGTACTAAATGGTCGGAAATAAAATTCTAATTGGGAGGAAATATGTTAGAGATAGGAACTAAAGCCCCGGATTTTACTTTACCGGATATTGATGAAAAATTAGTTTCATTAAGTGACTTTAAAGGTAAAAATATTATGCTATGGTTTTTCCCCAAAGCAAGTACTCCCGGTTGAACGGTTGAGGGTAAAGGATTCCGTGCTGAATTCAAAAAGTTTCAAGAGAACAATTATATAATAATCGGTATGAGTGCCGACTCACCTGCTAAACAAAAAAAGTTTGCTGAAAAACAAGGCTTTCAATATCCTTTATTATGTGATGAACAAAAGGATATTTTAAAGGCATATCATGCTTGGGGTAAGAAAAAACTATACGGTCGTGAGTATGAAGGAATAAAAAGAATCTCTTATCTGATTGACGAGGAAGGAATTATTCTAAAGGCATATGAAAAAGTAAAAACAAAATCTCATGCTCAAGATGTGTTAAAAGATATTGACGAACTAGACTAATATTTTTATTTAGATAATCCCAATTCTTTAATTTTCCGGGAAAGATTAGGTTGTTGCATACCAAGTTTTTTTGCAATCAGACTTACATTCCAATGATTATCTTCTAATTGCTGTTGAAGGAATTGCCTTTCAAAATTAGCTTTTATATCCTTAAAGGTTTTCCCTTTAATTGTATTTGTGTCAAGTTCGGAAGATGGTTTATCTAACATGAGGTGCGGTGCAATATCATCTTTAGTGATAAAATCTTTTGTGACGAGGATACAAAGTCTTTCGATGATATTTTTTAATTCTCTGACATTACCCGGTAGTGAATATTGCGATAGATTTTCCATTGCCGAAGGTAACATAGTTTTTTTCTGTGTTTTAAATTCTTGTGAATAATATTTAAGGAAATGATCAGTTAAAATTTCGATATCACCATCCCGCTCACGTAAAGGTGGAATTGATATAGGTACAACGTTAAGTCTATAAAATAAATCATCACGGAAAGTTCTTTTTTGCATCATTTCTTCCAAGTTTTTGTGGGTTGCTGCAATTAATCGCACATCAATATTGATTGTATTATTCCCACCCACTCTTTCAAAAGTACCTTCCTGTATGACTCGTAGGATTTTAGCTTGGACGGATAAATCCATATCGCCGATTTCATCGAGGAAAAGTGTACCATTATTGGCTTGTTCCAATTTGCCAAGTTTTTGCGAATCGGCTCCGGTAAAGGCGCCTTTCTCATGACCAAAAAGTTCGCTTTCCACTAGTGAAGAAGGAATAGCCGCAGAATTAAATTTTATAAACGGTTCCCGATTACGCCTGCTGTGGTGATGAATTGCAAATGCGATAAGCTCTTTTCCTGTACCGCTTTCACCGCGGATTAAAACCTTTGAGTCAGTTGGTGCCACTTTTTCAATTAATTGTAATACTTTTTTAATTTGGGGTGAATTACCGATTAATTTATTCTTTTCATACTGTGCATTCTCTTCTTGAACAACTTTATTTTGTAATGATTGCTTCTCTTTAATATTACGAGTTGCGGTTAAGATTTTTATCATTGATAGTGGTTTTTCAAGGAAATCATAAGCTCCCGACTTTACCGCAGTTACTGCTGTTGAAATATCGCCATGACCGGAAATCATCAGCACATCTAATTCAGGTTTATCTTTGTGGATTATTTTAAAAGTTTCAATTCCATCAATACCGGGCAGCTTAACATCAAGAATAATCATATCAATATTTTCCTTTGATGCAATTTTAATTGCCTTTTCACCTGTTCCGGCTACACAAGTCTCATATCCTTCATCTTCCAAAATATCTTTTAGCGTCATTCTAATATTAATTTCATCATCAACAATTAAAATTTTCATGATTATTGCTCCTGCTTGTGTACGATTGGAAATGATAAGTTAAAAGTGGTTCCAACAGCAACTTGACTTTCTACATTAATACTGCCGCCATGGCTTTCAATAATTCGTTTTACGATTGCTAATCCAAGTCCCGTACCGCCACGACTTTTGGTGAAATACGGTTTAAAGATTTCGTTAATATCTTTTGCTTCAATGCCATAGCCGTTATCTCTTATTGAAATATTGATAATTGAATCGGTAAAACTGGTATTGATTTTAATATTAAAATTGTCTTTTGCCGCATTTATACTGTTTTGAATTAAGTTTTCCAGTACTTGTTTAACTTGGATTTTATCTGCAAATAATAAAGGAAGTTTTTCCTCCAATTTCAAATCAATTTTTAACTCTGTTTGATATGGTGTACAGATTTCTGCTAGTTGTTTATTTACATTATAATGTTTCATAACTGCTTCAGGCAATTTTGCAAATTTTGAGAACTCACTGGCGAATGTTTGTAAATTATCAATTTCTTCATGTATTACAGCAGTAACATTAGAAAACACTTTATCAAAATCTTTGGATTTTGCAGCATATTTCATTTCTAAACGTTCAAGTGATAATCTGATTGGCGTAAGAGGGTTCTTTATCTCATGCGCTAAAATACGTGCCATATCGCGCCATGCTGCATCCTTTTCTGCTTGTATTATTCTTTTTCGACTGGAATCCAGTTCCTGAGACATTGTATTAAATGATACTATCAAATCATTGAGTGGTGAAAATTTACTTTCCTTAACTCTTACTGCTAAATTCCCATGCGTTAGTTGCAACGTTGCATCTTGTAGTCTTTTAAGCGGTCGTGTTATAAAATAAAAACTTATGAAGAATAGTATGATTACACTCACCGTTAAAAAGAAAAAGATGAATTTTGAATAAAGTTCTATTTCATTAATAAAGACACGGCGTGCGATTGCTTTCTGATTCTCTGTCGACATTATTCCTTCGATATCTGTCCGAAATTGATCACGAGTAACTTCATCTAGTTGCAAATTGTAATCTTCGTATAGTTTACGAGATTTTTCATTTGTACTTAATGTATCTGAAGTTTCGGAAAACGATTGGAAGCTGTTTATAAAAAAGTCACGGAAGAATAATACAGACGTAACTATTAATAATATTACTAAAAGAATTATTTGCGTACGAAAAGATGGAAGACGAAATCTCATATTTGAAAATCAGATTTGGTAAATATATCAGATTTACTATTGGGTTTTATGCTGTTCCAAAAATATAAAAGATTTAATTCTTCTTCCATACCTTCGAGCTGAATCTTATCTAACCAAGCAGTGATCTTAAAATAATAATTAATATTATCATTAATATTATTAGCAGATGTGACTCGGTAGTCTGTTACGCGTGGCAATAATTGTTTCACTTGGTTTATATTAAGTGAAGATATGATTTTATCCTGTTCCGAGTAATAGACAGTAAAATCATCTCCTATCGGTGAATATTGAAGAGAATGATAAAAAGTGTATGTCGAATCAGGTTTCCTTTCACCTTCTTGATATAATTCCACAGAAAAATACATCGGTATTAAATTGCCGGAATAAAAGATTTGGTCAAGTTCCTCTGTATAACAGTTTTCTATCATCGTAGAAACTAAAACATAATCGTTTTTATATTGTAGTTCAGGGGCATTCATATTTGGAGTGACACCATCAATCGTTGAGTAAAACATTGAACCAACAGCGATGATTGTGCTGATCACCTTTTTTGAAAATGCAGCGAAAATTCCGGTTTCCATAGTGAAAGTTAATTATTATTTAATTTAATAGTAATATCATCTTAGACATAAAAAAAAGTGGTCGGTTGTCAAAAAACCGACCACTTTTACCATTCTAGGAGGATTGGTTAGTGTCCGAACCAAACACCCAAGGAGTAGGAAAGTCCATCTAATACTTTTGGAGAATCTCCTGTAACTGTATAGTCAAAATAATCATCTTTCCAATCATCATTAAATGAGTATGATCCAAGATAACCAACAGAACCGTGAATTCCCATCCAAGGTAATACTCGGACTAACACACCAGCTGAAGGGCGATAAGCAAAAAATTTCTTTGTATATTTGAATAGTAATTTGGATTGTCATCAAAGCTATCATTCCAAGTATAGTCACCATCGGTTTGACGAAGTTCTAATGATGCACTTCCACCGCCAACGAGTATTCCTAAATCAACTACAATATTCTTTGCAAGAGCTATTTTTTTATTAACCGTCACTCCACCAAAACCTACTATATAACCATATCGACGTGTACCGTTATCGACAGATATTTTTTGAATTTTTTCGTAGCCATATCCGCCGCCGCCAATGAACCAACCGTTACCAACATTGCCCATGCCATAACCACCGAACAATGGCATATATGTATCGGTTAAATCATCGAAGCCGTTAGCTTGCAATATTTTATTAATGCCGTCAAAATCAGCTTCTAAAAGAATTACTTCCGGTCCACCACCTCCGAATCCGGGATGTATTTTTTTATCTTTTTTCATTCCTGGGAAATGCTTCACTTCTTTATCTTCTTTTGGTTTTGGCGCTGCAAAAGTAAGTTGCAATTCAATTTCTTTTTCATTACGGAATACTTTAATTGTAACGGTATCACCGATATTTTTGCTATCTCTCAATTGTAGCAAATGATCTTCGAAGCGAACTTTTTCTCCATCAAATTCCATTATTATATCACCATCGTTGATCCCTGCTAAATCGGAATTCCCACCATTAATAACACTTGAAATATATACACCGTAACAATATGGATAATGTTTTTCATAGGCATCTTCAAAATCCATGTCTTCGATATAAGCTCCTAATTTGGGACTTGCTTCGTAATCGTATTCTAATTTGCCAAATGGCAATGGGGGCATGGGAGGAATTGGTTCACCATTTTCAATTGATTGTTCAAGGTTTTCACCCCATTCGTCCATTTTTTCACCCCATTGATCCAGACGATCTCCAAGTTCTTCAACACCCTCTTCAAGTGTGTCTTGTGAAAATACTGTCACAGGTAGTACGAATAGAAAAGCAACAATTACTATTATTAATGTAACTCTAAATATTGACTTATTTGTTTTCATTTTTTCTCCTTAATAAATTGATTTACTATAATATATGCAATCTATGTGCCAGAATTAGTGAATGAATTGATAATTAAATAATTAACAATGACTTAGGTGGTAATTAAAGCTAGCACAAGCCTCTTAACGGGTATATTAAAAAGGAATAATTATATCAATATGATATATTTATTTTATTGTGTAAGGAACAGGCCTGCCTGTTCCCTACAAAGATATAATGAGACTACCATCGCGAAAAACACGCTGATTATCTTTATCATCCAAATATCCCATCATAACAGAATGACCATTAATTTTAATAACATCTTTTTCTTTGTCTATTGACATGATATGGTTAGGTGTTTTTCCGATTGCGAGAATGGCTGTCGCTTCAGGTAATATATATAAACATTGAGGATCAGTATTACTAAGCTTAGACCATTCAAATTTTACCTGATAATCTGCATCGCTGTTTGTGCTGAAAGTGATGTTAGCAGATTTATCTGATATCGAAGTTCCGGTATAAAGGGGCAATATTGTTTTTAATACAACCCCCGCAGAAGAGTTATTAGGAATATCAATATTTAACACATCTTTATGCAATATATTGAGATGTCTTTGAACTCCATATGTGTTAATAAGCAGATTATAATGACTTAATCGAATCCCATTTCTGTTATTAAAATATATTAAAGCTTCATTTAATAAAAGTGTATTGCTTATTTCGACAAAATCCTCAGATTGTTCGTCAATATTTGATTTATCTTTCGCAGTTATTTTATCAATAATTAATTTGGGTTTCGTTTTGTTAATAGCGATATCGTTTTCTTCTTCATTAGCAAGCACCAACACTGCCCCTGTGCTCCATATTGCATAACTTAAAATCTCCATCATGGGAGATGGAATATTTGTTACGAATACTCTATCATTTTTTTTTATTTTGTTTTTAAATAACCAATTTGCAGTTTGGTTTATTGATTTCAAAAAAACATCATTGGTTAATCTGATATCTTTATAGAGAATATTTTTTGAGAACTTTATACATTGTCCAACTGCCAATGATCGCAAATTAGGATAGGGAACCATGTATTCAATTGGTTCCACATTGCCAAAACATTGGGCGCTATAAATTGGATTATTTTTCATAATAATAACAGCTACGTAAAAAGATTTTTAAAAACCACATAGGACTCAGAGGAATAACTTAGTAATAAGTGATTGGTGAGACGTGAGAAGTAACGATTCTCAATGTTTGCAGAAATTATTTTGATATTGTGGATCCCCACTTCTCTTCACAAAAACTTCTCAACCTATCTACCATTTACCTCTCTACCAATCCTATTTGATTGGTTCAAACCGTGCTTGGAAAAATCTTAAGTATTCCGGTTCGTAAGTAAATTTAAGACCCTTAATGGAATTACGTCTCTCATAAACAGCAGCAATCGATTCAGCAGTTACATCCATGTGTGATTGAGTATATACGCGTCGTGGCAACGTAATACGTACCAATTCCAATTTTGGATAATAATGTTCACCGGTTTCTTTATTGCGACCGGCGGAAACAACGCCACGTTCCATTGTTCTTACGCCACTTTCAATATATATTTCTGCTGCTAAGGTCTGAGCAGGAAGTGCATCTTGTTCTAAGTGTGGAAGGAACTTTTTTTGCATCTAAGAATACCCCGTGGCTACCAATCGGTACAATTATTGGAACACCATAGTCCAATAATTTTTGTCCTAGATATTGTGTTTGTCCAACACGTGCTCGCATGTGGTCATCGGAAACCGATTCGACTATGCCAATTGCCAGCGCTTCCATGTCGCGACCAGCCATACCACCGTAGGTATGTAATCCTTCGTAAACTACTACCATATTTTGAGCTTGCCGATAGACATCCTCATCATTGGTTGCTAAAAAACCGCCAATATTTACGATTGGATCTTTTTTAGCGCTCATTGTGGCATGGTCGGTAAGTGAACAAATTTCATAAACGATATCCTTGATAAGTATATTTTCATATTCTTTTTCGCGTTGTCTTATTAGCCATGCGTTTTCTGCTACACGAGTCATATCGTGCGCGATAGGAATGTTATATTTATTTGTGAATTCACGTAATTCTTTAAGGTTTGCCATTGATATTGGTTGACCGCCAGCCATATTTACCGTAGTAGCCATACTTATATAAGGAATCTTATCAGCACCAACCTCGTCAATTAGTTTTTGCAATTTTTTTAGGTCTATATTTCCCTTAAATGGATGATGACTTTCGGTATCATGTGCCTCATCAATTATTATATCAACGAATGTGCCCCCTGCCAATTCTTGGTGCAAGCGCGTTGTTGTGAAATACATATTCCCCGGAATATAATCACCTTCCTTGATCATAATTTGAGAAAAGATATGTTCTGCGCCACGCCCTTGATGTGTCGGAATTAGATGTTTATATGAATAATAATCTTGAATGGTTTTTTCAAGATGATAAAAATTTCGGCTACCGGCGTAAGCCTCATCACCCATCATTAATCCTGACCACTGACGATCACTCATAGCATTTGTACCACTATCAGTTAAAAGGTCAATATAAACATCTCTAGATTTTAGGAGAAAAGTATTGTAACCGGCTTCTTTAATTGCTTCAATTCTTTCTTCCTTTGTGGTCATTCTAAGATGTTCCACCATTTTAATTTTCCATGGTTCAGCCCATGATTTTTGCTTTGGCATCATTTCTCCAGTAAATTTGAATTAATATTGTAATAAAGAGGGTGAAAATTACAGTAATATTAGAGCGTGGATATCACTTATTTTAAATTAATAATTCCAAATATTAAAATGTTTAGGTTTGAATTAAAATAGTTATCGTTTCAAATTCCTTGTAGTTGTTTTAACAAATTTTTAATAATATTGATAACAAAAATTTGTTCATTAAGCATTAAAATTCAAAACTCAACATTTCTTTGCTAATTCAAAAATAGTATTTTACCTGTTTCCAAATAAAACTCATATGTTAAAATATTAAATTAGAATTTATTTGAATCGGATTTTATTATATAATTAAAAATCTTGCGTTAGTAATATCAGTATATCACCATTAACGAATCAGCAGAGCTTTCAAAATGAAAAAATATAATTTATTTATGGCTGTATTGACGATTTTACTGTTATATAATTGCTCATCCACTCGTGAGTTATATGTTGATAGCAGTAATAAAAAATTATCGCGCAATATAAATAATGCAATAAAAAACTCAGATTTAACAACAAATATTGGTATTAAAGTGATTTCACTCAGGTCAGGTAAAACACTTTATTCGCTCAATTCTGATCATCTTTTTACTCCGGCGAGTAATAATAAACTGTACACCGCTTCCGCTGCTTTGCATTATCTTTCACCTCAATTCAAGTTTGAGACATCGGTTTGGGTTGACAGTACTTATAGAGATTCAGCGAGCGTTCCACGATTGGTACTGGTGGGCGGCGGAGATCCAGATTTATTTCTATCCGAACTAAAAGTAATTGCACAAAAAATAAGTGACAATATTCATTCTATCGATACACTTATCATAGACAATACTCTATTTGATGATGTCCGCTTTGGTTTGGGATGGATGTGGGATGAAGGATCAGATTGGTATTTTGCTCACATAAATGCCATGACATTTAATGATAATTGTGTGGATATATCAATTACTCCGGGAGCAGTCGGTGAAAAACCGAGAGTATCCATTAATCCAGCTACGAAATATGTTGAGATTATCAATGAAGCTGTAACGGTTGAAGATACTATTGATTTCAAGGATTTGAAAATTGAAAGGAGATGGTGGGAGAACAGTAATGTTATTGATATTTCAGGTGAGTTAATGAAAAATGCTGACGAAGAAATCTATCATAGTAATGTAGAAAATCCGGCGCTTTTTACAGGGACTGTTTTAGTTGATAATCTTAATCAGCACAATACAATAATTAGGACAGCAGTTGTTGTGGGACGAAAAAGTTCTACAATGATTCCTATTTATACTTATTATTCAAAACCGATTTCAAATTCTTTAACAAATTTCCTCAAAACAACTGACAATTTGAGTGGAGAACTATATGTTAAAATGATCGGCCATATAGTAACCGGACAGCAAGGAACTTGGGATAACGGTATGTTGGCTATTAAAACTTTTCTAAATGACAAAGTTAATATTGATACAACAAAAATGAAGATCGTAGATGGCTCGGGTTTATCCCGCTATAATTTGACATCGCCTGATCAACTAACAAAATTACTCAAGTATGTTTATAGTGATTTTTATTATAATTCTGAATTTATAGCTGCATTACCATCAATTGGCGATGAAGGCACATTAAAAGATAGGATGCAGTTAATTGAAGATAAAAACTCTATACTTGCAAAAACCGGTTCACTTGCTGGAATTAGTTGCTTGTCCGGCTATGCATTGACAAAGAGCGGAGAGCCATTAGTATTTTCAATAATGATGAATGGCTATGTTGGTGGCCACAGTCCTTATCGAATACTACAAGATAGGATTGTTAAAATATTGAATGAGAATTCATTAAATATTATAAATTAAAGCATACGACTTTTGGTTCCGTCATTTCCTGTAATGCAAATTTGATACCTTCACGTCCGAGCCCACTATTTTTTACTCCGCCAAATGGCATTAAATCAACTCTGTAATCAGTTGAATCATTTACAATTACACTACCGACATCCATATTTTTTATGGCATAGAATGCATTGTTAAGGTTGTTGGTAAAAATAGCCCCGTGCAATCCATAATCTACATTATTGCTTTTTTTAATTGCTTCATCAAGATTTTTAACAGAATACAATGTAACAACCGGACCAAACACTTCTTGGCAATCCAATTTTGCTGTTGCAGGCATATTTTCAAAAACTGTCGGTTGCACTAATGAACCTTTGCGTGTACCACCGGTTAAAAGATTAGCACCTTTTTTCTTGGCATCGTCAACCCATTCAATTACCCGAATTGCTTCATTTTCGGTGATCATTGGTCCCATATCAATATCTTCATCAAGCTGATATCCAACTTTATATGTTTTTGTTTTTTCAATAAACATATTTCTAAAATCATTATAAATCAAATCTTGAATATAAATCCGCTGTACACCGATGCAATTCTGTCCAACCGCCCAAAATGCTCCTGAAACACAGGATTCCACAGCTTTTACTAAATCGCAATCCTCCAAAACAATTACTGGAGAATTAGAACCTAATTCCATACCGATTTTTTTCAATCCTGCCATAATTGCAACATGTTCTCCGGCATCAACACCGCCCGTAAATGATACCATTCGTATTCGTTTATCGGAAACTAATGCGTCACCTATTTCATGTCCGTGACCAGTTATAACAGATAAGATTTCACCGGGCAGTCCCGCCTCTAAAAAACATTCTGCTAATTTTAAGGCAGAAAGAGGAGTAACGGTAGCCGGTTTTAATACAACCGAATTACCGCCTGCTATTGCCGGCCCTAATTTATGTGCTACTAAATTTAATGGGTCATTAAACGGTGTGATTGCTGCGATAATTCCAATTGGAAACCGATAATAATATCCAACGCGGTTTTCTGATCCTTCCGCGCTATCGAATGGTATAGTTTCGCCGTTTATCCGACGTGCTTCCTCCGCAGAAATTGTAATAGTATTGATTGCTCTGCCAACTTCTTTCCGCGCTTCATTGATAGTCTTAGATCCCTCTGTTGCAATCGTTTTTGCTAATTCTTCGAAGCGAGACTCCATAATGTCAGCGGTTCTTTTGAGAATGGAAATTCTTTTATGAGCAGGTAGATTCCGGTTTATTTCGTAACCTTTTTGAGCAATTTTAATCGCTTTTTCAATATCATCAATTGTGCCGTAGGGAACTGTATCAACTAAAGAATTATCATAAGGATTTAATACATTAATTTTTTTACTTTTATCGACCCATTGGCCCCCAATTAACATTTTCATATTTTTACTCTTCTAAATTTTTACTAAACAATTTTCTAAATCATCTTGAATATCTTGTACATCTTCACAACCAATCGAAATACGCACTAATCCATCGGTTATGCCGGCATCAATTTTATCTTGTTTGTTCATTGCGGAATGTGTCATAGAAGCCGGATGTTGAATTAATGTTTCGTATCCTCCAAGCGATACCGCCAATGTTGCTAATTCAACATTATTCATAACTGTTGTGCCACCATCAACTCCGCCAATCACCTCAAAACTAATCATGGAACCGAACCCGCTCATCTGTTTTTTTGCCAATTCATAATGTGGATGTGAAACCAAGCCGGGGTAGCGCACCCATTCCACCTTTGGATGGTTTTCAAGGAATTCAGCAATGATTTGCGCATTTTCTTGAGCTTTTCGAACTCGCAAGGAAAGCGTCCGTAATCCGCGCAATACCAACCATGCTTGATGCGGATCAATTGTACCGCCAAGATTTAATAATACTTTACGAGTTCGCGTGTACAATTCCTTGTCGTTAAATATTAATATTCCGCTAACTACATCGGTATGACCGTTTATGTACTTTGTCATGCTATGCATGACTATATCTGCGCCAAAATCAAATGGATTTTGCAAAATCGGGCTCATCAAAGTGTTGTCAACTGCTAAAATTGCTCCATTAGAATGTGCGATGTCAGCGCATGCTTGTATATCGGTTAGTTTGATGGTAGGATTGGCTGGTGTTTCAATAAAGATAAGTTTTGTGTTTGGTTTGATTGCGTTCTTTACATTATCAATATTTGAAGTGTCGACAAAGTCAAACTCTACGCCGAAACGTGAAAATTCTTTTTCAATCACAACCCGCGATGGACCATATATTGCTTCGGAAGCTATCATGTGAGCGCCGGTATCTAAAAACGTCATATATATAGTTGAGACTGCAGCCATTCCTGAAGCTGTAGCTAAAGCATCACTTCCTTTTTCCAATGTTGCAACCGCTTCTTCCAAAGCCGCTGTTGTTGGATTTCCTAAACGTGTATAAATATAGCCCGGTTCTTCCCCAAGGAATCTCCTTGCACCTTGTTCGGCGGAATCAAATTTAAATGTGGAAGTCTGATAAATTGGTGGTGCTACTGCACCGTAGGTTTTGTCGGGATTTGTACCCGCGTGGGCGACTTGCGTATCTTGCTTTTTTGATCTAATGTTTTTCATTATTTTCTTTAAATACCTTTGCTATGAATATCTAAAATGTCTGTCAGTATTGAATATCCGGTTTCAATTTTTCCTGCTCCGGCGCCGATTATTGTAACATCACCAAGTAAGTCGGTGGTGAATGTTAAAGCATTTGTTGCGCCCATAATAATTGCAAGTGGATGAGTAAGAGGAAGTTTTTCCGGTCTAACCGATGCCTTAATTCCATCTTTTTGTTTTTCAATTGATCCGATCAGCTTCCATCGCGAATTTTCTTTTTGTGCATCGGAGATCATTTGCGGTGTTATTTGTGTAATGCCTTGCCTATCAACATCATCAGCACCTATACCGGCGTTCATTACAACATTAGACAAAATAATTACTTTTGCCATTGCATCAAAACCTTCCACATCGCCGGTCGGATCGGCTTCAGCGTAACCTAATTCCTGTGCTTTTTGTAACACATCGTCATAAGTCATTCCATTTTCCATCTCTGATAACATATAATTGGTGGTCCCGTTCAGGATTCCTTTAATTGCCGTGATTTTGCATCCGGCTAACGGTCCATCAGCCAAATTAAGAATAGGGGTACCGGACATTACAGTTCCTTCGATCATAAATTTCACATTATTTTTTTCAGCAAGTATTTCCATTTCAGAATATTGAAGTGCTGCCGGACCTTTATTACTCGTTACAATGTGCTTACCGTTTTCAAAAGCAGCTTTGCAATGTGTAATTGCCGGTTCACCGGTTTTAACATCGGTGTAAGCTAATTCACAAATTATATCTGCGTTTGTTTCCGTAATGGTTCGGATTGAATCCCAACCTTTTTTACTATTATTGTCGTATTTTTCAAGGCTTTTACCGGATTTTACTAAATCTAAACATTGCTGAATATCCAAACCATCTTTGCAATAAACAGCGCCTTTCATTACATCGCTAATAGCGACAATACTTGCTTCAAAACCATATTTTGATTTGAGATAATCCTCTTTTGAAATAAGTATCTCACATAAGCCCTGACCAACAGTCCCGAACCCGATTAAAGCAATCTTTATTCTCATAAATGTCCCTTGAAATTATTTAATATTAGCGAAACCTTTTTCGATATCGGTAATGACATCATTTGGATCTTCGATACCGACAGAAATCCTAATTGCATTCGATTTTAAACTTGCCAATGCGCGACCTTTTTCTCCTTGTTGTTGATGAGTTGAAATAGCATTTAATGTAGCAACAGTTTTAACGCGACCTAAATCAGTGGCGCGCCAAATCATATCCAAACCATCATAAAAATTTCGTGTATTTTCGGTTGAATTTTCCTGCGATTCCTTTATTTCAACTAAAAGCATATATCCATAAAGATTTTCGTTGCTGTCAACCAATTTCATATATTTCTTCGCCAATTCATGCGAAGCATAGCTTTGTAATCCGGGGTAATGTACTCTGTCAACTAACGGATGATTTTCAAGATATTCGGCGATGAATTGAGTGCTTCGACTCATTTGTGCAATTTTCATTCGTAAGCTGCGCATATCATTTAATGTCAAAATACAAGCCATCGGATTAATTGCCGGACCATTGTCGCGATAGGGCCATAATTTTGCCCACGTTGCAAAATCTGCTTTCATTTCATCGGAACCGATCTTGCTTACAATATTTTTCTTAGATGTTAATAATCCTAATATTGTCATACCGCTTGATGCTAAAACTTTTGAAGCTGATTGAACAACTATATCTGCGCCGAATTCCAATGGTCGTGTTAATGCCGGGGAGGAACAAGTTGCATCGACAATTAACGGAATATTATTTTCATGCGCTATATCTGCAACTGCCTGAATATCAAATATATCAACGGATGGATTTGACGGAAATTCTCCATAAATAAATCGTGTTCCTGTGTCTATTATTTCTGCCCATTCATTTAGATTAGTCGGATTTTTTACCCAACGGACTTCCACTCCTTGCTCTTGCCAACGGCGTATCCAAAACTGTTGAAATGACCCGCCATACACTTTTGCTGATGCGACAAAATTTGGTGCAGGTAGTGAATCATCTTTCACTAAAAATGGGTCTGTTGCAGTACGAATTGCGCTCATTCCGCTTGCCGTTGCTAGTGATGATGCCTCTAATCCCGTTCCATAACTTTCCAACAACGCTGTAGTAGCCTCAAGATAAAAATTAGAAGGATTCGCAATTCGTGTGTAGCACCAAGTAGGCATTTGGTAGGAAAGCCCGGCTTCCATTTCTCCGCTATCATGGTAAGCTTGCGCTGGACTCATATAAATTGGTTCCATTATTGAACCATTATTTTTATTCAATGCTTCACTGATATCGTAAACACCATGGGTAGCGATAGTATCAAATTTCCAATTCTTGGTGCGATCAATGCGCATTTGATGCTCGGCAGCCATCTTTTGACCTTCTTTAATCCAATAATTAACATCTTTTGGAATGTGTTTATTTTTAAGATTAATCATAAGTTTAGTCTCCAATTGAAATTTTTGTTTCTTGTTTTAAAGTTGATAATACCACTAGAGTTTTTAAATGCTGAATATCGGGTAAAGCAGTTAGTGTGTTAATTATAAAATGATCATAAGTAGGTATATCTCTTGTAGCAATTTTTAGCAGGAAATCAGCACCACCTGTAATATGATGACACTCTAAAACCTCTTCAATCTTGACGATGGAACCCATAAAACGTTCAACCGCATCTTTACCGTGCCGTATAAGTGTAACCTCGACATAAGTGAAACAGGTTATTCCAACCTTTGTCGGATCAACCAAAGCAACGTATTTTTTAATGTATCCCTTTTTTTCAAGTTTTTTTGGTCGCTCCGCTGGTGACGGTGGGGAAATATTAATAATTTTGGCAAGAGCAGAATTCTTAATGCTGCTATCTTCCTGTAACGTTTC
>PVMS01092200.1_pt1 | contig 23038 bp, 22 predicted proteins | sample 1853461 | NCBI WGS metagenome assembly PVMS01 (sample SAMN08582032, study PRJNA380276) | Marine sediment metagenome, whole genome shotgun sequencing project. | isolation source: ocean sediment barecode stripped | collected 2017 | reverse complement strand
GACAGAGTTAACGAGATATGGGCTCCGGCAGGAATCAAGATGCAGCTCCAATCTGTTCAGGAGATTGAATTACCATCGCCAATCTTACGGTCCATCGTCTCTGGCGATTTCCAACCATTTTTCAATGGCCTTGAGCGAGAATTTACCGTTTCTGATCCATCTCTGCTGAATGGCTTCTATGCTCAAAATATCGGCGGGCCAAATGGAATCGTGCCTTCGCGCGGCCGGATATTTTTTGTGACTGATGAGCCCAGTGTCCATGATGAACGTGTATCGGCTCATGAAATCGGCCATATTCTTGGACTGCATCATACGTTGCAAGATGAAGGTCGACTTATGTTCCCAGGCACCAACGGGATGAGCCTGACTGAGGAAGAGATTGGGGTCGCCCGTTATGTCGCTCAGGGGTTTCTCGATCGCTTGCGGTAATTGCCAAAAGCGATAATCCTCCCCTTAATCCCGCAGAATAATGAAGGATCGGCTGTTTATGGGATGCCGGTTTGCCAGGAGCAGGTGCATCTGGCTACAATCCAGATAATGGATCTCTTTGCTCATGGTCGCCAGGAACAGATAGAACGGGAAGCTCCCCTGGCCTACCGCATGCGGCCGCGCACCCTAGATGAATTCGCTGGCCAAGAGCATATTGTCGGGCCGGGTCGCCTTTTGCGTAGAGCCATTCAAGCCGATCAGCTTACCTCTCTCATATTCTACGGCCCCCCAGGTACGGGGAAAACGACCCTGGCCATGATTATCGCCAATACAACCGAAAGCTATTTCATTACACTCAATGCCGTCTTAGCCGGGGTGGCTCAGATACGTGCGGCGATCAAGGAGGCGGAAGAACGGCGAAATCTTTATGGTCAGCGTACAACGTTGTTTGTCGATGAAGTCCACCGCTGGAACAAGGCCCAACAGGATGCACTTTTACCTCATGTCGAAAAGGGCACTATAATCATGATTGGCGCCACAACCGAAAATCCTTACTTCGAAGTAAATAAAGCGTTGGTTAGCCGAAGTCGAATATTTCAACTCAAACCACTGAGCGAAGAAGCTCTATACCTTATCGCTCACCAGGCCTTAAACGATCCAGACCGTGGTTACGGCCACATGCATGTTACAGTAGCAGATGCTGCCTTGGCCCATCTGGTAGATGTAGCCAATGGTGACGCCAGAGGGGTTCTCAATGCCCTAGAATTGGCGATAGAAACGACGCCTCCAGACGAGAAAGGAGAGCTGCTAATTGATCTGGCCGTTGCCGAGGAATCAATCCAGCGTCGAGCCGTGCTCTATGACAAAGAAGGCGACGTTCATTACGATACAATTTCAGCCTTCATTAAGAGCTTGCGCGGCTCTGATCCGGATGCCACTCTATACTGGATGGCCAAGATGATTTATGCGGGTGAGGACCCCCGCTTCATTTTCCGGCGGATGGGAATCCTGGCTGGTGAAGATGTGGGCATGGCTGACCCGAATGCGGTAACCGTAGTAGCTAGTTGCTGGGAACTGTTTGAGAGAATTGGCATGCCAGAAGGGCGTTTTCCCCTGGCTGTGGCTGCTATTTACCTGGCCACAGCACCCAAATCCAATTCATCTCTTGCTTTTTTTGATGCGCTGGCGGCGGTTGAGCGGGAGCAAGAGGCGGATGTCCCCAATCATCTTCGTGACGCAAACCGTGACCAGGAAGGTTTTGGTCATGGCCAGGGCTATCTTTATCCTCACGCCTATCGAGATCATTGGGTTGCCCAGCAATATCTGCCAGACACCATGCAAGGAAAGGTGTTTTACGAACCGAGCGAGCAAGGTTACGAGCGTAAAATCCATCAAGAGGTGGCTCGAAGACGAGAAGCCCAGTTGGCAGCTATGGTCGAGGACGATCGGGCCGTACCCGAGGTGCTCACCACCGGTCCAACCAATAGAAGTCAGGATGCCTGGCTGCAGCGGGCAATCGCCAACACTGGGCGCCACCTGGGCCAGGTGCGAAACCGAGTATTCGAGTTGGCTCAGATTCAGCGACATTATTTAATCTTAGATCTCAATGCTGGAAGCGGTCTGTTAACTTGGGAAGCGGTTAGGCGAGCTCCTGAAGGTGGTATTTGGGCTCTAGCAGCTGACCAACAGTCCGGTGATGCCCTGCGCCAGATGGCCGAGCGAATGCCAGAGCTAGAGCGGCCGGTCATTATGATAGGAGAGATGGTTGAATTAGCCGAACTTTTTAAGTTACGGGCCGAAGAAGACGTCCAGTTCAACCGTATCTTGGGCCGAAATGCTTTCAACCATAACGTTGCCAGAGTTGATCAAATGCTAGAATTGGCCCATAAACTCCTGTCGGGAGGCCTGTTATGCCTGGCCCAAGTGGTTCCTCAGAACGGCCAGCGACTATATGATTTAGTTGATTGGGGCGATTTACCTGCGCAATTACATGATCAAGTGCGTGATGCGGAGGAAAGTATCTATCGAGATCCCGACGATCCACTCGTCAATTGGCAACGGATGGATCTGGAGGCCCAACTACAAGAGGCTGGTTTCGAGGATATTCGTCTTACTGTGGAGATTGTTAGCGAACAAAGACATATAAGCCAAGAGCAACTTGATCGCTGGTTTGCTGCAGTGCCAGGAGGGCGCCAAAGCTACAGCGAAAGATTGGCCCGGATTTTGCCCGATGACCAGCTTCTCCAAGTAGAGAGGCTTTATCGCCGGCAGTTAATGGGTAATTTAGTGACCTGGCGATCGACCCAAATTTATGTCGCGGCCGGACTGCGCAAAGCGACCTGAGCTTGTTCTTAATTGATACGCCGCTGGAATTAGCAGAAAATCGCACAAAGTTGCCAGAAATCTAAAGACTGACCTTGGTATAATACGATAGTAGTCAGGTTTATGATACAGGCGTGAGCCAGGCGAGACATATTTGTTGATTGGCTAGTTGTCTCGGATCTTTAGTAGGTCCAATTATACTTGGTAATCCGCCTTAATTTCTCGGCCAACAGGAGGTAAAAATGACTGCAATCTCCTTACCCCAGCTTCGACCCCTATCTATGGGTCAAATAATGGATCAGGCGATTCGGCTCTATCGTCGCAATTTCGTTGCCTTTGTGGGGATTGTGGCCCTGGTTCAAATTCCCATTATCGCTGTTCAATTTCTAATAACCCTTACACTCGTCAATGCCGATGCCGGATCGAACAGCCTTGGAAGTCTCTTTAGTCTTAATACGCTATTGACCTTCTTTTTATCATTCATTCTCGTTCAAGGACTGGGCACGGCCGCCATGACCCGGGCTGTCTCCGATAATTATCTTGGCGAAAAGACGGGTTCATTGCAGGCCTTTCGTAAAATTGGAAGCTCCTGGCTCTCCCTCATTGGAGCTCTTATCGTTGCCGGATTAGTCGGCATTTTAATCTTTATCTGGGCATTTATTCCAATAGTTGGCTGGCTGACTGGATGGGCAATGCTGGTTTTTTTGTCAGTGATCATTGTACCCCTTGTTGCTCCAGTTATTATTTTAGAGGATATCGGTGCTGGCGGAGCCTGGCGCCGGGCCTGGAATCTAGCTCGACAAAGATTCTGGTGGATTATTGGTTTTTTCTTAGTGCTGACGATTTTTAACTGGTTGGTCGTCATCGGCCCGACGCTTCTGTTAGATTTCGTATTCGCAGTCACATTGATCGATTCGATTAGTGACCCGACTACCGCAATATTAGTCAATTCGGTTATTACCTCGCTGATTGCTCTCTTGTTCAACTTGATATATCTACCATTCCAATTAGCAGCAATCACCTTAGTCTATTTCGATCTTCGAGTGCGTACTGAGGCCTTTGACCTGGTTTTGCTGTCCCAGGATGCAGGAGATTCAGAATTAAAGGCGGCCGATTTAATGGTCGCCGCGGCCCATTCTCAAAAGCAATCCTTGCTTACTTCACGGGAATTTGGTTATTTTGCTGCCCTCACCCTGTTGTTTGCGGCTTTATGGTTCGTATTGTTCCTCGGGTTCATGGTCTTGGCATTCATATTTGGGTCAATTGCCTAGGTCTGTTTTGGAAATCTTGCCCACTTCCATGAATCGCTTAGCCAAAGAACCAGACTTTCACCACCCGATCTTGGGCTGGTTATTAATATTCATGATGTTGCCAATTGGCCTGATTGAGGGCCAGGAACAACCAGCAGAGATCCTGCCGCTTGATGACTATTGGCAGCTGGTGCAGGACACCCATGAAGCTATTGGGGCTTTGGTTGGCGCTACCCCCGAAGCCACCAGTTTTGAGCTTGCCGAGTGGGCAAATCGCTGGGCTGCGGTCACGGCCGTGGAATTATCAGATGGTACTGTAATTCCCTTAGACACCAGCTTTTTAGTGTCCCGTCTAAGGGACCCTGAAGTCACCCCGGCCGAACTAGAATCGCTTTTTTTGGCCTTACAAAAAAGTGGACAGAGTTGGTCCGAACCTACTCACGGCCGCCAATCCTTGCTCCCCTTGGATGAGATATTATCCCGGCCGGAATTTTTTTGGCCTGAGGAAGAGCCCGCATTTTTTGACAGAATATGGGAACAGATTCTAGAGCAGTTGCTTAGACTGTTGGCCCGAATATTGCCGTCGGCCGCTTCGGGGCTTGGTCCAATTGTCCAGACAGCCCTGACAATCGCTGGCATAGTCATTCTATTGGGGGTCTTGGTTTTTACTTTTCGCGGCCTGCTGACCGATCTCGTGTCTGAAGCTGACACAACAAGCGATGGAGAGTTAGGCGACGAAAAATTAAACGCCGATCAGGCCTTACGGCGAGCTCAGAATTCGTCCACTAGTGGTGATTATCGTTCGGCCGTGCGTTATCTCTACCTTTCTTCCTTATTATTGCTCGAAGAGCGAGATTTGATCCGTTACGATCGCAGCCAAACAAACCAGGAATATTTGCGCAGCGTAGCTGGTCGCCCCGAATTAGCCGTCATTCTCCAAGATGTAATCGACGTTTTTGACCGGGTCTGGTATGGATTTCAATCTCTGGATAGTCGCGCTTACGCTCAATATCAGGCGCGTGTAGAACAGCTGAGACGTCAGAAATGAGGCGACTTTCACGCGATACGTGGTTGTTGCTTGGCCTGATATTTTTATTAATGTTATTAACAACGCTGGCCATTGTCCGCGAAACGCAGGTACAGGATCTGCCGCCTCTTTATAGCCAATCGAGCCAACCTGACGGAGCTAAAGCATTACAATTGTGGCTTGAGGAGCTCGGTTATCTGGCTGAATATTCGCTGGTATCCTCCTTTGAAGTGCCTCGAGAAACAGATGTTGTCTTAGTTTTGCAGCCCACAGTTGTTTTTTCCGAACAGGATCTAGAAATTATTGACGATTGGGTACAGGATGGAGGAATGTTAATTGTAGCCGGCAACTCAACCCCGGCTATTTTGTTGGCCCGACAATATGAGTTCAATCTCCGGTTTTTACCCCAGCAGCGCCAGCCGTTACAATCCCAAACGCCTCTAATGGCTTCACCACCACTCGAACAGGCGAGTCAGGGAAACTATACGACCGGTTGGCAAAGCGAGCGTGATGATTATGTGACCCATCTAGCAGGGGCAAATATTCCCACGATCATCTCGTTCGAGCATGGGCAAGGCAGGGTGATCCTTAGTTCCAGCGCCTATCCCTTCAGCAATGTGGGCCTTAAAGAAGCCGGCAATTCACAGCTTGTCCTTAATTTATTATCATCTGATTCAGATGGGGAAAGGGTTTGGTTTAATGAATGGCACCATGGTTTGAAAGCGACTGGCCCTGACATAAGCGGACCTGTCGACTGGCTGCGCCAGGCCCCGGCCGGTCGGGCACTTCTGTATACGATGGCCATTATTCTCATAGCGCTGGCGTTTAGCGGTCGATCATTTGGTAAACCATTGCCCTTACCAGACTATCGTCGTCGCCGTCCTCCCCTTGAGTACATAACTTCCTTGGCTAACCTCAGTCGGCGGGCCAAACATCGCAAAAGCGTGTTAGCCGATTATCATTATCGCCTCAAACGCGGCTTGAGTAAACGTTACCGGCTCGATCCGACCTTGCCCGATGACCAGTTTGTGAGCCAACTGGCCCACTATAATTCCGCTGTCGATTCTGAGGTATTGCTGGCCTTGCTTTCCCGCCTTCGCCGGGCAGAGGTCTCTGAGGCAGAGATGGTTGAACTAGCTTCCGATGTGTCATTATGGTTAAAGGAGTCGTAAATGGTTACTTCAGAGATCGAAACTCAAGTCCAGGCACTATTTCAGCAGATGCGACTAGAGGCCGACAAAGTAATCGTTGGTCTTGAGGAGCAATTTGAACTGCTGGTGGTAGCCCTGTTGACCGGGGGACATGTTCTATTAGAAGGTGTTCCAGGCACGGCAAAAACTTTGATGGCCAAAACATTGGCTCAACTGGTCGACGCCCGCTTCACACGCATTCAATTTACGCCTGACTTGATGCCCTCGGACATCTTAGGAACCAGCGTTTTTGATATGAGTAGCGGCCAATTCTATCTAAAAAAGGGCCCCATCTTTAGTCAAATTGTTCTGGCCGATGAGATCAATCGGGCCCCGGCCAAAACACAATCGGCACTGCTCGAGGCGATGGAAGAGCACCAGGTGAATCTAGAGGGAAAGCGTTACGTCCTCGAGCCGCCTTTCATGGTAATTGCTACTCAAAACCCGATTGAGTATGAGGGCACTTATCCGCTGCCAGAAGCTCAACTTGACCGTTTCTTGTTTAAAGTGTTGGTGCCTTATTCATCGTCAGAAGTGGAGAGAGAGGTGCTTCGGCGTTACCATCAGGGATTCGATGCCCATGATCTTGTTGCAGCGGGCTTGAAGTCGATAATCAGCGGCCGTGATCTGGTCCAGTTACGAAGTCGAATCAGCCAGGTGACAGTGGAAGAGGGTATCTTTACTTATATAACGGATATCGTGACCGCCAGTCGTAGTTCGCCCGATCTCATCCTGGGGGCTAGCACACGGGCGGCCACGCATATCCTTCTATCAGCGAAGTCATTTGCAGCACTGAAGGGTCGAAATTACCTTACTCCTGACGATGTTAAAGAGATGGTCTTGCCTGTACTTCGCCATAGGATTTTATTAAAACCTGAAGCCGAGATTGAAGGCTTGGACTCGGACGCCGTTATCAAACGAGTCCTAACAGAAGTAGAGGTACCGCGTTAGGCCGCTGGACGATTATGCTCACTGTACGGGGCACGTTGCTGTTACTATTTGCTGCACCCATAATCGCTGCGGCTACTTGGGCCCAGGCTTTGCAATGGGTCGGATATAGCTACTTGGTCATTGTACTTGTTCTATTTGTCCTGGACTTTCGTTTGGCTGGAAAAATCGATCGTTTCGAAATCGGCCGCCAGAATGATAGCAAACTCAGCCTTGGCGCTAATAATCCGATTCGTCTGCATTTGCGAAACATGGGTGCCCGTCCAGCCAGTTTTTCTCTGCGAGATGAACCGCCGGATGAATACCAGGTCGATCAGCGAATTCTGACGGGGGAGGTAGACGGCCGGGATCAATGGCAGGCGACCTACCATGTCCGGCCGTTACGTCGGGGCGATTATCGCTTTGGAGACATCAATCTTCGTTGGCGTTCCCCTATGGGATTGCTCGTTCGACAGGGGCACATTGCCTCGGCTGCGCCAGTCAAAGTCTACCCAAACCTACTAGATGTGCGCAGCTATGATTTGCTTCTGCGACGCAATCGTTTACAGGAAATCGGTCTTCGTCACACGCGCATGTTTGGACAAGGAACCGAATTTGAACGACTGCGTGAATATTTGCCGGATGATGAATACCGACGCATCAATTGGAAGGCGACAGCCCGCCGCCATCGGCCGGTCACCGTCCAGTATCAAACGGAACGTAGCCAGAATATTATGATGGTATTGGACACCGGGCGAATGATGCAAAGCCCCGTGGCCGACATGGCCAAACTAGACTATGTCATTAACGCAGCCTTGCTTCTGGCCTATGTTGCCAGCGGTAAAGGCGACAATGTGGGCATGATGACCTTTGCCGATGACGTTTCATTATTCCTCAGACCAAGACAAGGTCGGGGACAGTTTTACCGGATGCTGGAAATGCTTTACGCCGTGAGGGCCCAGGCGGTGGAACCGGATTACCGGCGTGCTCTAGCCTATCTAGCTCTGAAGCAGCGCAAGCGTTCGCTGGTAGTGATATTTACCGATTTGAGTGGTGGACTTAGTATGAATGCCTTGGTTGCCCATATGTCGGTCTTGGCGCGGCGAAGTTTGCCTCTAGTTGTAACGATTAGCGATCCCGACGTTCACGCGGCCGCGGAACAAATACCTCTCGACTCTCTGGGCGTTTACCAGCGGGCCGCAGCCGCCCAGTTGTTAGATGAAAGACGGGTCACCTTAGAAAACCTGGGCCGCCAGGGTGTATCGACCCTGGATGTACCGGCAAATCAGTTGTCAATCTCTGTCATCAACCGCTACCTGGAGCTAAAAGGTAAGACGCTTCTTTGATTCTTGATCCCTACCTCGTCCGGCAAATATCAAATAGCCATACAGCAATATTCCACTGACCAGGCCAACGATCCATTTTATGGTCCAGGGCAGACTCTCGGCCGGGGATATAAAACCCTCTATCAAGCCGGCAATCAATAATAAGGGCACACAGCCAATGATGAGGAGAATGGCCTTTCTAGAAGCCAGCATCAGGGCATCTCGTCGCCGGAGCAAACCGGGTCTGAGTAGCGCCCAGCCGATTGAGAGACCAGCCCCGCCAGCCATGAAGATAACGCTTAGTTCGATCACGCCATGGCCGATGACAAAGGTCCACAACTCGAAGCCAACGTTATTGTTTACTGTAAGGCCTGTAATGCCCCCCAACATCAGACCGTTAAGTAGAAGGATCCAACTAGTGGGAATACCGGCTAGAACGCCTCCGGCAAAGGCTAAAAAGGCAACCTGAATATTATTTTGCATGATGAAAGACGAGGCGAAAGGCCTTTGATTTACCGGTATATCAGTCCAGAGTTCGCGGTCCTCAATGGTAGGAATCAGAGCCTGAATTTCGACCGGCAATAGCCAGGAGGCCGCCTCAGGTTGCCAGAGAATGGCCACAGCAGACAGAATTGCAGGTATAATGAATAAAGCGGCCGCCGTAAGGGTGAATGGCCATAAATCACGAAATGTTTGGGGAAAATCGCTCGTCACGAAACCCTTAAATCGATTCCGGGCCAATGGCCGGCCCCGGTAAACAACTGAGTGAGCCCGACCTACCAGTTGATTGAGATAGATTGTCATACGATGTTCGGGAAAGTCTCGTTGAGCCAAGGCCAAATCCGAGCTGGCGCTTCGGTATAGTTGGCCCAATTCTTTGATTTCACCAGGTGTGAGTCGTTGTACACTAGACTGGCTTCGGTCGATCAAGTCACTCAGCCGTTTCCAGGATGTATTTCGCGATTCGAAAAGATTGTTAGGCTGCATACGTCACTTATTGTGGATCATTTTGCTCTAATTGGGAAGTAAGCTACTGGCCAGAAACTATGTTTGTAAACATTGTTTACTTTGAGCTGGACAGAAATGGTTTAGAAATCCGAGGATATTTATGAGCGACGATATTTATCTCAACATCGATACGCCGGAAAATGTCGTTTTTGGCTATGAGGTAGCCGGCATTGGCTCGCGATTCTTGGCTACCTTGCTGGATTCGATCTTGATCCTCGTTCTTATGATTGTCGCCTATATCACGGCCGCTTTACTATTGTCTGCCCTCGGCCCAGATAATATTGGACCCGCAACGCTAGCCATTTTTGGCTTGATAGCCTTTGCCATTCTTTGGGGTTATTACATTCTTTTTGAGATCGTATGGAACGGACAGTCACCTGGAAAACGGTGGCAGGGTCTACGGGTCTTACGCCTTGATGGGACTCCTGTCTCGGCTTCCGAGGCTACAATACGCAACTTGATTCGAATCGTCGATTTTTACCCTTCGCTTATGGGATTGGGGTAATTACCATGTTTATCAATGATCGATCCCGCCGGCTAGGCGATCTGGCGGCTGGCACTTTGGTCATTAGAGAAAAAAGTGCCATTACCCTCGACAGCCTGGCGGAATCAGTAGAGTCCCCTGTCAATCCCCAATCGACGGCGACCCCAATGACCGGTCAAAAGTATGATTTTCCGGTAGAAAAACTTACCAGCAAAGATATCGAGATAGCTGAGGAATTTTTGCGACGACGTGAGCAACTGGGCAACCGAGAATTTGTGGCTAGACAAGTTGCAGGATCCCTCTATCGGAAGATGGAACTGGATCGGACAGTAACTACAACCCTAAACGCTGAGGATGCGATTCTCCACATTGTTTTAATTTTTCGGCAAGGAAACAGTTCATACCAGGCCTAATCCAATCAGAATAAATTGTCCTATAGCCGATTATTAATTGCTGTCTTTGTTCGTATCTTAAGGCTGGCTTGTTATAATTCGAACCATGCAACGAGAAGATGGAAGATCTCCCGATGAGTTGAGACCGATTCGATTTGAATGCCATTTCAGTAAATATGCCGAAGGCTCGGTCCTCAGTAAATTTGGCGATACCCATGTCCTTTGCAACGTTACTGTCGACCCGAATCTACCTGGTTGGTTGCGTAATAAAGAGAAACCACATGGTTGGCTCACGGCCGAATATGCCATGCTTCCACGCAGCACTTCGGAGCGCGTACGGCGGGAGCAACGCTGGCCAAAAGGCCGCACTCAAGAAATTTCCCGGCTTATCGGCCGTAGTTTGCGAATGGGTCTCAATCTGGAGTTACTGGGCGAACGCCAATTGATTGTAGATTGTGATGTATTACAGGCAGATGGGGGTACCCGCACTGCCGCCGTCACTGGGGGATGGTTGGCTGTAACTTTGGCTCTAAGACAACTAATCGACGAAGGAGAACTACCTCAGAGCGTGCAGCGAAACCAGATTGCGGCTATTAGCGTTGGATTGTTGGATGGTCTGCCATTACTTGATTTGGCTTACAGAGAGGACCTGACAGCCGAAATGGATTTGAATGTCGTAATGACCGCGACCGGCCAAATCGTCGAGATACAGGGCACGGCCGAGAAAGATCCAGTTCCTCGAGCTAAACTAGATAAATTAATAAGTTTGGCGGCCTCTGGAATCGAAACCTTAGTGGAGATGCAACAACGAGCGCTAGATAGCGCCTGATTGTTTGTTAATGCGTTCATGATAGATTTTCGACAGGAAGCGGAAGGAATATTTGACTCCCTCGTTGCCTGGAGGCGCGATTTCCACCGTCATCCTGAATTGGGTTTTAAAGAACAAAGAACGGCCGCTGTTTTAGCAAGCGTATTGTCTGAGCAGGGTTTTGCGGTGCAAACAGGAGTCGGTCAGACCGGCGTGGTTGGCCTTCTAGAAGGGAACAAGGAAGGTCCAACAGTATTAATGCGCTTTGACATGGATGCTTTGCCCGTAACCGAGCTAAACTCGAACGGTTATGAGTCCCAGACTCCTGGCCTTATGCATGCTTGCGGCCATGATGGGCATATGGCTGTCGGCCTAGGCGTAGCTACGATCCTGGCTCGCTACCAGCATCAGATAGCCGGCCGGTTAAAATTTTTGTTTCAGCCGGCCGAAGAAGGTTTAGGGGGAGCGCTGGCGGTCATGGCCGATGGCGCTCTAGAAAATCCAAGACCAGATGTGGCTCTGGCCCATCATCTCTGGAACGATATGCCCTTAGGTAAAATACGAGTGACCTCTGGTCCGGTGATGGCCTCTTCCAGTGTTTTTACTTTAACTGTTCAGGGCAAGGGCGGGCATGGTGCCTCTCCACATAAGTCAGTCGATCCGATTCTCGCTGCTGCACATATCGTTGCCGCACTGCAAAGCATCGTCAGTCGTAATATAGATCCCCAAAAAAGTGTGGTCATAACGATTGGCCAGATGACCGCCGGCACCACCTTTAACGTAATACCTGAGACGGCCACCTTAAAAGGCACGGTGCGAAGTTATCAGGATGATCAGCACCGAATGGTATATCGGCGTATTTTGGAAATGGCCCAAAATATGGCTGCAGCCCTGGGATGTACGGCCAAGATGGAAACAATTGCCATTGTGCCGGCCGTCGTAAATGCCAGCGAACCAGCGGCCGTCGTCCGTTCGGCAGCAGTCTCACTTGTTGGGGAAAATAATGTAGTTGGCGGGCGAACCATGGAAGCAGAGGATATGGGCTTCATACTGCAAGAAGTGCCCGGCTGCTATTTTTTTGTTGGCTCCAGCAATGAAAAGCGCGAATTGAACTACCCCCACCACCACCCCCGCTTTGACCTTGACGAGCAAGCCCTGATTAACGCTGCCGCTATAATGAGTCGAGCTGCGGCAAGCTACGTATTACCCGATATGTAATTCTTTCGAATCTTCGACATTTCGCCACGGTGGCTTGTCGGCCATCTCGCTAATTATCCAGGGTTTCGTTAAGAAATCGCGCCTAAAATCCCAGTCCCTATTGACTAAAAAATGGTGGCAATCAATGCTTACGGCTTTTCGTCTTGGTTGGATTATCGTAACCTAAGAATCCTGCAAAAAGTGTCAATTCTGTGTTACATTTAGTTTAGATAAGCAGGCATTATTTCAAGCGCGAAAAAATCAGCCAGTAACACATTTTTGATACGAAAACATGAAGATTATCATCTTAGCCGGTGGGGTAGGTGGCGCCAAGTTGGTTGACGGACTGGCCCAAATTGTCCCGGCCCAAGATCTCAGCGTTATTGTTAATACAGGTGATGACTTCCAACATTTAGGTCTGAGGATTTGCCCTGACCTTGACACAGTCATCTATACTCTGGCTGGCCTCGCTAACGCTGAAACAGGATGGGGTAGGGAGGATGAAAGCTGGCGGACCATTACGGAAGTCAGCAAACTGGGTGGAGTAGACTGGTTCAGACTCGGCGATATGGACTTGGCCACTCATCTGGTTCGCACACATATGTTAGATGAAGGCCAGAGTTTAACGGAAGCTACGCAACATCTCTGCCGCGGTTTTGGCATTACTATCAATATATTACCAATGAGCGATCAGCCGGCACCAACATTCATAGCCAGCAATGAAGGACTTTTGCCTTTCCAAAATTGGTTTGTTGAGCGCCATTGGGAACCGACTGTCGAAGAAGTACGTTTACCGCAGAATGTAAAAACAACACCGCAAGTTGCGGCCGCCTTGGAAAAGGCGGACCTAGTTCTCATTGCACCTTCGAATCCTTTTGTTAGCATTGATCCCATACTCAACGTCTATCCCATCCGGCCGATGATAGCCGACCTGCCTAAATTGGTTTTGGCGGTTAGTCCGATTATTGGAGGAGAGGCGGTAAAAGGACCGGCCGCAAAGATGATGGGTGAGTTAGGGATGGAAGCCAGCGCTGCTGCGGTGGCCAATCACTATGGTGATTTGCTCGACGTTTTTGTATACGATAGTCAAGATCCAGGACCCTTGAACTTTTTACATCTGAACGAATTTCAAACCGATACACTTATGCGTGATAAAAATGACCGCGGCCGCCTGGCTCGGGAAATCTTAGACTATTCATTGGAGCTTATAAAATCATGATCATTTGGGCCATTATTCCGGTGAAACCACTTCGGGATAGCAAGAGTCGCCTTGCCCACATTTTATCTTCTGATCAGCGAGCCGAATTGACCAGCCAGCTACTGGGTCGGACTTTGGATTCATTGAACGATGTCATGGCCATTACCCGAACGCTGGTCGTTAGCCGGGATCCGGCCGCCCTGAAGGTCGCCAGAAGACATGGCGCCACCACTTTTGGCGAGGCGGAGAAACAAGACCTCAATTTGGCCTTAACTCGAGCCAGCCATATCGCCGTAGCGCGTAAGGCAAATTGTGTATTGATCTTACCCGCTGACTTACCCTTGCTAACCAAAGAAGATGTTGAGATGATGGTTGCCGGCGTTGGATCGGCTATCGACAATGGGCAAAACGGAGATTTCGCCGGTCGCCGAGCTATGGCCATTTGTACCGATCATATGCAGAATGGCACCAATGCCCTTATGATTTGTCCCCCCATTGGATTTAATTATCAGTACGGTCCTGGCAGCTTCGATTTACATTTAGCTGAAGCTGAGCGTTTGGGCATGGCCCGGCGCATTATCCACGCCCCAGGCATCAAATTTGACCTGGATAGCGAAGCAGATTGGCATACTTATCAGGCATTGCAGCCGGCTGTGCTGGCAAACCATAATGGAGCGAGCTCTCAGATTTCAGTCCCCTGAAAGTCTCTCGATTTATTTCATTAAGCCTTTCTGAAAACCTCAAATATCTCTTTCATCAAGAGCCAGGCACTGGCCAAACCCTGTTTGGCTTGGAAGTGCCTGGCTTTTACATTGCCATCTTTGTAAATTGATGTTACTATTGCTTTAACGCTTGCTTGCCAGATCATTTTTCGAAACGTGATATTCGTCACCCCTGTCTCGGTGACAGAAGTCACTAGGTTTCAAACCTCGTTAGCATAACCTTGTAGAAAGAAGCACGCGCATCTTCCCCAAATACGCTTGACACATGTGTATACAGTCTGTATAATGCCCGCATACACCCTGTATACAGGATGTGTATCAACGTGTTCTGCTAGGATTCATAGGAAGATGGATAAGCTCGAACATTATCTTGCCAGTCAACCCGAAAAACTATCTGATAACACCTCGTTATTACGCCGAGAGGTTGCTTACGAACGGCTGAAAGATGCCTTACAGCATGCCGAACTCGAGCCAGGTGATGTGTTATCGGAAACTCGCCTCTCTGTAGCCTTGGGTATTAGTCGGACGCCTGTTCGAGAAGCCCTTCAGCAATTAGCCCAAGAAGGCATGGTCCAGGTCATACCCGGTCGGGCGGTAACAGTGGCTGCCCCATCAGTTCACTCAGTTATGGATGTAGTCCATTTGCGCCGTTTGCTGGAGCCTGAGTTAGTCCGCCTGGCTACGAAGGCGGCTTCCTCCAATGAGCTCCAAGCTCTCGAAAAGGCAATTCGTCGCATGGAAGAGGCTTGCGACCAAGGTGATCATATGAAATGGTCACGCGCGGATACTGTTTTTCATGAATCGCTGGGCGAAATATGCCCCAATGAACTCCTTGGTGAAGTGGTAGTGCAAATGCGCAATAGAGCCCACCATCTGGCCAACATCGATTCCCAAACAAACCCAAATAGGTTATCAGAGTGCACCCTGGAGCATCGCGAAATCATTGACCACATGAAGGTCCGAGACAGCGACGGGGCGGCGGATGCGGTTCGTCAACATATCGATAAATTGCGAGATAGTTTATTCACTCGATTGAGCTATGCATCCTAGAAGAGTGCAAAATATTAGGAGGTGATGCCCAGTAACGGAACTGGAGGAAATTTCAGGTCTGAATTGTTCGTTAGCAAAAAAGCTTTTAGAAAGTGGGAATAAGAAGGAGATTTGCACATGTCGAAAAAGTTGCTTTTAACGCTATTGCTCATTATGGCTATGGCACTTGTCGCCTGCGGCGGCACTGATGAAGAACCGACAGAAGAACCGGCCCAAGCCGAAGAAGAAGCTGCACCCGCCGAAGAGGAAGAAGAAGCTCCGGCCGAAGAGGAAACGGCCGCCGTGGACGAGCTCACTATTCTTTGGGCCCAATGGGATCCGGCCGATTATCTGCAGGAAATCGGCAATATGTATGAAGCCGAGACCGGCGTCAAAGTCAACATTGTTCAGGAGCCTTGGGGCTCTTTCGGGACCCTGTTCAATACCGAGATGGCTGCCCAGGGAACCAACTATGACATGGTCGTTGGCGACAGCCAATGGCTAGGTACATCCTCTGGCCAGGGTCACTCTGTGGAACTGACCGACTTACTGAATGATAACAACCTGACAGATACGGTTACAGAAGCGACGCTGACCTACTACGGTGAATATCCACCAGGCTCCGGCACCTACTGGGCCTACCCCACCGAGGGCGACGCCAACGGCTGGGCTTATCGCACGGATCTCTTTGAGGATCCAGATGAAATGGCCGCTTTTGAAGCGGAACACGGTTATCCACTAGCCCCACCGGAGACGATGGAACAGTTGATGGATATCGCCAAGTTCTTCACCCGTCCGGACGAAGGGCTCTACGGCTCGGCCATTTATACCCAGGTCGATTACGACGGGCTGCTTATGGGCTACCAGAATATGTTTTTCTCCTTCGGCGCCGATTGGTCCGATGAGAATTTCAACCCTGAGGCCCAGGTCAATTCACCTGAGGCGGTGGCTGCCCTTGAGTACTATAAAGAGCTCTATGATTGCTGCCAGCCTCCGGGCATGAGCAACGCTTTCTTCGCCGAAGTGCACGACGCCATGATCGGCGGCCAGGCGGCGATGGGTATGAACTACTTCGCCTTCTTCCCGGCACTGTCCAACCCTGAAATTAACCCCCATGCGGAAAACACGGCCTACTTTGTGAACCCGGCCGGCCCCGGCGGCGAGCAATTCGCTGGCCTCGGCGGTCAGGGAATCAGCGTCATTAACTTCGTCGACGATGATCGCAAACAGGCCTCGCTGGATTTCATCAAGTGGTTCGGACAAGATGATGTACAACAGGAATGGGGTGATCTAGGCGGTTATTCCGCAAATAGGGCGGTACTGTCCAATCCGGCATTCCTGGAAATGACGCCCTACAATGCGGCATTTGCCGAGACGATGGGCATGGTCAAGGATTTCTACAACATCCCCATCTACAATGAGTTGCTGATTGCCGCCAAAGATGAGGTGGCCAAATACGTAGTCGGCGGTGAGGGTACGGCGCAAGAAGCGTTAGACAAGGTCGCCGAAGTTCATGCTGAAATGCTGCGCGAAGCAGGATTCTTAGAGTAGAAGTTGCCTGTTATTGAAGGTGTCTCTAAGTAGATACTTGGGGAGGCCGGCCATTCGCCGGTCTCCCCTTCTGTGAGAGCAAGAAATGGTGAGATTATGTCTACGTCAAACGCAGAACAGGTGGACGCAACAGCTTCTCAAGCAGCCATCAAAGGTAAACAGCGTAGAACTTTAAGTGATCGCGCACTTGTCCATCTATTTATCTGGCCGACGCTGATTATTCTGATCGCCTTTAATGTATTTCCACTACTATATAGCCTGTTTCTAAGCTTTACCGACTATTCGGCCGTTGCGGCCAAAGCGCCGGTGTGGATTGGATTCGAGAACTTTGGGCGTGTCTTGGCTTCAGAAAGTATGTGGGAGTCATTTTCTATCACTGGCCGTTATGTGGTCTTTTCTGTGGGCCTGGAACTGATATTGGGCTTTGTCCTTGCGCTATTTCTTCGTGAGCAGTTTAAGGGCAGTGGATTTGTTACAACGCTCATACTGATTCCAATGATGCTCTCGCCAGTGGTCGTGGGGCTCTTCTGGAAGCTCATGTACAATCCCAGCTACGGCTACTTTAACTATATGTTGGGCTTTACCAATCCAGCGAGGGCGCCGGACTGGCTGGCCAGCCGCTGGGCTGGCCAAACGACGCCGGGGCTGGCCTTATGGGCGGTGATTCTCGTCGATGTCTGGATGTGGACGCCCTTTGTGGCCCTGCTTATCTATTCCGGCTTGAAGGCGATTCCCGACTACTTATATGAAGCAGCGGTGATCGATCGGGCCAGTTCCTGGTTCCAGTTCCGGCGCATCACGCTGCCCCAGGTGGCCCCGCTGATGCTCATCGCCGTACTCTTTCGCACGATTGAAGCGTTCACCAAGTCGTTTGAGTTGGTCATGGGTATGACGGGGGGCGGCCCTGGCGGACAAACGGAAGTGATAGCAATTCGGCTTTACCAACAGGCCTTTTTGGGCCAGTTCCAAACGGGCCGTTCCAGCGCTCTTGCCTACATGGTTCTGATCATCGTCATCGCCATCAGCAATATCTACATCCGCAACTTGAATAAGGCTAGGGAGGGGTAATCATGCCCTCATTCGCAGAAACAGGCCCGCGCGAACCGGTGACCGAAGGTATCCGGGTTGACAAAGTGCAGCCACGAGCGAGGTTAGGCAAAAAAATACGAGCCATCATTGTTGTCATCGTGGCCATCATCTTACTCGTGCCCGTAGCCGTAATGGCCGTTACGGCCTTTAAATCACGCACCGATGTCGTATCCGTGCCGCCAAAGTTGTTCTTTGAACCTACGCTTGAAGGTTTCGTTTTCTTACTCACTGAGCGTTCACAACTTAGCGGCGACGCCCTGGAAGAGGCCAAGGCTAATGCTGAAAATCTGGGCATTTTTGACCGCGTAGCCCTGAATAATGGCCAGCGCATCAATGGCCCCAGCGACTTTACCAAACGACTTACCAATTCGATCATCATTGCCTTTGGCGCAACGGTCGCCTCGGTGACTCTCGGCTTATTCGCTGCTTATGCCTTCAGTCGCTTTGATATTCCTGGCGCCAATGACCTGCTCTTTTTCATCCTGAGCGGGCGTATGTTGCCCGCGGTAGTGGTTGCCATTCCTATCTTCTTGATGTACCGCCAGTTGGGTTTGTACGACACCCACGCCGGCATGATCCTTGTTTACACCGTCTTCAACCTGTCGTTAACCGTTTGGTTGTTGAAAGGCTTTATCGACGAGATCCCCAAAGAATATGAAGAAGCGGCAATGGTGGATGGCTACAGCCGCTTCCAAGCATTCTACAAAATTGTGCTGCCCCAGACGGCTACGGGTATCGCCGCGACCACGGTCTTCAGCCTGATCTTTGTTTGGAATGAGTATGCCTTCGCCTTGATGCTGACCAGCCAGAGTGCACGCACGGCGCCGCCGGCCATCGCCACCATGCTCGGTCGGGGGGGGCATTGAGTGGTCGGCCATCGCCGCCGGAACCTTGGCCTTCCTCATACCCGTGTTGATAGTTATCTTTGCCCTGCGCAAGCATCTCTTACGCGGCGTGACCTTCGGGGCAATCAGACAGTAAGGTGCACTTATGGCCCAAATTGAACTTAAGCAAGTAGAAAAACGTTTCGGCGAATTCCAGGCTGTCCAGCCCATCGACCTCACAATTAAGGATGGCGAGTTTGTGGTCCTGCTGGGCCCATCCGGTTGTGGTAAGACGACGACCTTGCGCATGATTTCTGGCCTGGAAGCGGTGAGTGGTGGCAAGATCTACATAGGGGATCAAGATGTGACCTGGCACAATCCGGATGACCGGGATATCGCCTTTGTATTCCAACTCTATGCCCTATATCCGCATATGACGGTGGAAAAGAACATCACCTTTCCGCTAGAGGCGGAAAAGGCCTCGAAAGAAGTCATTCAAAGCCGGTTGAAGCATGTGGTGGATCTACTGCAGATCAAGCACATTTTGCGGCGAAAACCGGGCTCGTTGAGCGGTGGCGACAAACAGCGCGTGGCCCTGGGGCGAGCATTAGTGCGCAAGCCTTCCGTGTTTCTGATGGACGAGCCGCTTGGGGCGCTTGATGCTGATTTCCGGGAGACGATGCGCGCGGAAATTAGAAAGCTGCATATCGCTGAGAATGCTACCACTGTATATGTGACCCATGACCAGGTGGAAGCGATGGCCATGGGCGATCGCATCGTGGTCATGTCAGATGCGGTTGTGCAGCAGGTGGGGACGCCACATGACGTCTACTTTGATCCGAGCAATCTTTTTGTGGCACGCGTTATTGGCAGTCCGGGTATGAATCTGGTCGAGGGTGCGTACAGAGATGGGATTGTCCATTTACCAGGTGATAACCAATTCGATGTTCCGGATCGGTGGCGACCGGCCCTGGAAACACACCTATCGAGCGACACGGTCATATTGGGATTTCGCCCGGAAGGGGCGCATGCTAACGAGACCGGTGAATTAAGCGCTGAAGTATATGCCAATGATTTGCACGGCGCATTTAACATGATGCACGTGGCCCTGGAAGAAGAAAACGTTGAGGCCATGGTACATATCCGTGGCGAGCGAGGTTCGGGTCATAAGATAGGCGACAACATTCGCTTTAGGCTGGAAACAAAGATGGTCCGCTTCTTCGATCCAGTCACCGAGCAGGCGATCTTATTGGAGACAACATCATGACCGAGGTCATTCTCAAAGACATCACCAAGCGTTTCAAAACTGTTACGGCCGTTGAAGATGTCTCCTTCGAGATAACGGACGGAGAGTTTTTTGTCTTACTCGGGCCCACGGGTGCGGGGAAGACGACGACGTTGCGGCTGATTGCCGGGCTGGAAAAACTTGACGGCGGTTCAATCCTCTTTGATGGCCAGGTTATCGACGAGTTGACCCCGGCATCACGCAATGTGGCCATGGTTTTCCAACAGTACTCCCTATATCCCAATATGACAGTATATGAGAATCTGGCGTTTCCTCTCCTTTCACCTGTGAACAAACTGCCGGAAGATGATATCAAGCGGCGAGTCGAGGAAGCATGTGAGATATTGCGCATAACGCACCTGATGGAACGTAAAACAGCCCATCTATCGGGTGGCGAGATGCAACGCGTCTCCATCGGCCGGGCCATCGTTCGCGAACCACGACTTTTCCTGATGGATGAACCGCTCTCTAATCTAGATGCCAAACTAAGAGAAGCCCTCAGAGTGGAATTGGAACATATACAAAAAACGCAAGGCAGCACAACTTTGTTCGTTACCCACGATCAAGTTGAAGCCCTGACCATGGCTGATCGCATTGGCGTGTTATTGGAAGGAAAACTTGTACAAGTAGGCGATCCGAATGAGATCTATGACCGGCCGGCTTCGGTTTTTGTAGCCCAGCTAGTGGGTTCTCCTCGTATAAATCTGCTCCCCGCTGACAGGGAGAATGGGGGGTTGCATGTCGAAAACAGTTCGCTTAAGTTGCCGCTTACTGAGGCAGATGGCGAGCTGCCCCAATCGTTCACGCTAGGCGTGCGGCCGGAAGATATCAATCCCGATCCTGAGGGACAGTTTATGGGAAATGTCACCCTCGTCGAACCGCTTGGTTTTGAGACGGTTATCCATATTACTGTCGGTGAACAATCGATTACGAGCCTCGTATCTGGCCTTAGTAATTTAAGAATTGGCGATAATGTTCATTTCGACATTGTCCGTGATAGATTGCATTATTTTGATAGCGATGGAAATCGTATTTAAGTGAGGAGGGTGAGCTAAGGATGAAACTTGGCGTAAACACCTGGGCTTGGCCTTCTTGCGGCCGCTTCTGACCTGAACAACATGACAAAAACAATTGCCATCGTCGGGGCGCTGGATACAAAAGGGCACGAATTCGCCTTTGTGAAGGCCGCCGTCCAGGGGCGCGGCCACCAGGCACTGATGATCGATTGTGGCGTCGTGGGCGATCCCCTCTTTGCCCCTGACGTTTCCGCGGCAGTGGTGGCAGAGGCGGACTTTCGATCGGAATTACTAGTGGAGGAGGTTTTAGAATGAAGTTTGGCGTCAATACCTGGGTGTGGACAGCACCTCTTACGACCCCAGATCTGGAACAATTAGTGCCCAAGGTAGCCAATGCTGGTTTTGATTGGATAGAGTTTCCCTTGGAAGAGATCGGTGGTTTTGATTATGAAAAAGCCGGCCATTTGGTCACCGATCATGGCCTAGGTGTAAGCGCCTGTGTTGCCATGGGCCCGGATCGAGACCTCATTCACGAAGATCCCGGCATTCGGCAAAATGGCATGCAATATATCCGCGATAGCATTGATGCGGCCGAAACTATTGGGGCCACCAATCTTGTGGGACCTATCTACGCTACGGTCGGCCGTACCTGGCAGCAAACAGCAGAGGAGCGCGCCCGTGACCTGGATCTGCTGGTCACTAATTTGAGTGAGCTCTCGGCCTATGCTGCTGATCATGGCGTTATTATGGGCATCGAACCGCTCAATCGCTTTGAAACGAGTTTCATCAACCTGGCTGAACAAGCTATCGAAGTTGTCGATCGGGTCGATCATCCTAATTGCCAGATCATGTTAGATAGCTTTCACATGAATATTGAGGAAAAGTCTATAGGTGAGGCCATCCGCTCAGTTGGGTCACGCCTAGTTCATTTCCATGCCTGCGAAAATGATAGAGGAGCGCCAGGATCAGGTAATGTGGCCTGGGACGAGGTATCTCAGGGGCTGGGGGCTGTTGGCTACGATGGCCCCGTGGTTATCGAATCTTTTACCGCCGAAGTGAAGAGCATCGCCAAAGCGGCGGCTATATGGCGCCCCTTAGCGGATAGTCAAGATGAATTAGCCAGTGATGGTCTGGCCTTCTTACGCCAATTGCTTGGCTGATAGCTGGCCAAACACAAATAACTCTATGTCTGAAAAAATCGTCATTATCGGAGCGCTAGATACAAAGGGACGTGAATTCGCCTTTGTTAAACAGTTATTCGAAGCGCGAGGGCAGCGGACGTTGCTGATCGATACTGGCGTCATGGGCGAGCCAGAGTTTCAAGCAGATATTTCTGCGGCTGAAGTTGCCGAAGCCGGTGGTAGCACCCTTGCTGATCTGCGTGAACAGGCGGACCGTGGACAGGCTATAGCCGTCATGACGACCGGCGTGGTTGAGATCGTCTCCCAGCTGTTTGCACAAGGTCAGGTAAAAGGTGTATTTGGCATGGGTGGATCGGCCGGCACGATCATCGCCACCTCGGCGATGCGGGCCTTACCGGTTGGCTTGCCTAAAGTTATGGTGAGCACCCTGGCTGCGGCCGACACCAGCCCCTATGTGGGTATAAAAGACGTCGTCATGTTCCCCTCAGTAGTCGACGTGGCCGGCATTAATCGTATTAGTGCCCGAATTTATGCCAATGCTGTAGGGTCCATGGTTGGCATGGCTGAGACTTCGTCCCCCCAAATCACAGAGAAGCCGCTCGTCGCAGCATCAATGTTTGGTAATACGACGATTTTGGTCGATCGTTGCCGTGAAATTCTGGAAGATGCTGGTTACGAGGTCCTTGTTTTCCATGCCGTTGGCACGGGCGGGCGCACCATGGAAGACCTGATCGCTTCTGGTTACTTTAGCGGGTCGCTAGACGTGACCACAACGGAATGGGCTGATGAGTTGGTTGGTGGCGAACTTTCGGCCGGTCCAACT
>PVMS01076699.1_pt1 | contig 23067 bp, 19 predicted proteins | sample 1853461 | NCBI WGS metagenome assembly PVMS01 (sample SAMN08582032, study PRJNA380276) | Marine sediment metagenome, whole genome shotgun sequencing project. | isolation source: ocean sediment barecode stripped | collected 2017 | reverse complement strand
GCGACACGAAGACGGTTGCCCGGCGGTTCGTTCATCTGGCCGTAAACCAGCGATACCTTGTCGATGACTCCCGACTCCGTCATTTCATGATAGAAGTCGTTACCTTCACGAGTACGCTCTCCGACACCGGCGAACACTGAGAAGCCCTCGTGCTCGTGCGCAATGTTACGAATCAGCTCCATCAGGGTCACCGTCTTGCCCACACCGGCACCGCCGAAAAGACCAACCTTGCCGCCCTTGGCGATCGGCATGATGAGGTCGATAACCTTGATGCCGGTCTCCAGCAATTCCGTGCTGGCCGCCTGCTCCTCATAGGACGGAGGCGGACGGTGAATTGGCATCGTCTTTTCGGCACCGATGTCGCCTTTGTTATCGATTGGTTTACCGAGTACGTCCATGATGCGGCCCAGCGTTTTCTCACCGACCGGCACATTGATCGGCTCTCCCGTATTGCTTACCGCCATGCCGCGCTTCAGCCCTTCACTGGATCCCATCGCAATGGTTCTTACAACGCCGTCGCCCAGCTGTTGCTGTACTTCAAGCGTGATATCGACATCGTCGATGATCAATGCGTCGTAAATATGAGGAATGTGGCCGCTGGGAAATTCAACGTCTACAACAGCGCCAATTATTTGCACAGTAATTCCGGTGCTCATACTAAGGTCCTTGTTATCCCGAGACAGCGGCCGCGCCGCCGACAATTTCTGAAATCTCTTGTGTGATCGACGCCTGTCGCGCTTTGTTATAAATAAGCTGCAATTCGTCAATGATGTCGCCGGCGTTATCGGTGGCAGATTTCATTGCCACCATCTTCGCCGCCATTTCGCATGCAAGGTTTTCAACCGCGCCGCGATAAACCTGTGATTCGATGTAACGCGCCAGGTAGTGCTCAAGCAACTCGCCCGCATCTGGCTCATAGATGTAGTCCCAATGGGCCTGAAGGTCTTCTTCGTCCTGACCAACACCACTTGCCGGGAGCAGCTGTATCGCTACCGGGTTTTGATTCATCGTGCTGATAAACTCATTGGTAAGCATATACAGCCGGTCGATCTTTCCATCGCGGTAAGCATCAAGCATTATCTTGATCGACCCGATAAGGTCATTGACCTGCGGCTTGTCGCCAAGATGTGTTGCTGTCCCAACGACGTTGCCTCCGAGGCGCCGGAAAAACTGCACGGACTTCGCACCTACCAGTACCAGGTCCACCTCAACACCCTGTTCCTTCCAGCTGCCCATTTCGCCAATCACTTTCTTGAACAGGTTGACGTTCAGGCCACCACACAGGCCACGATCTGTCGAAATCACGATGAAGCCAACGCGCTTCGCCGCTCGCTCCAGCAGAAACGGGTGCTTGTAGTCCGGATTGGCGTGCGCCAGGTGACCGATGACACTGCGAATACGCATCGCGTACGGCCGCGATGCTTCCATCTGCAGCTGTGCCTTACGAATCTTGCTGGCCGCAACCATTTCCATAGCCTTGGTGATCTTCTGCATGTTCTTAACGCTTCGGATCTTATTGCGTATTTCTTTTTCGCCCGACATAAAAGTACTCTAATGTGTCCGTTTGAGGCCCGGACTAAAGACAAAGAGTCTCTAGTTCACCATAGCCAAAAGAATCGTAAGCAAGCCTAGTACGCGCCTTTTTCCGCGAAGCCGTCACAGATCGCCTTCAGGCCCGCCTGTTCGTCATCGCCATAATTGCCGGTGTCGTTGATCTGTTTAAGAAATTCGGCGCTGTTTGAGTGTGCAAAGTCATGCAGCGCCTCTTCAAAGTCGCCGACTTTCGACACTTCAACAGCATCGAGATAACCCTCATTGACCGCGTAAAGCGACAGCGCCATTTCAGCAACTGACAGTGGTGAATACTGCTTTTGCTTCATGAGCTCCGTTACCCGCTGTCCGCGCTCAAGCTGCTTGCGCGTCGTCTCATCGAGATCGGATGCAAACTGTGCAAATGCGGCGAGCTCACGATACTGGGCTAACGCCAGTCGTACGCCGCCGCCAAGTTTCTTGATGATCTTTGTTTGTGCCGCGCCACCAACACGAGATACGGAAAGACCGGCATTAATAGCCGGACGAATACCGGCATTAAACAAGTCGGTCTCGAGGAAAATCTGCCCGTCGGTGATTGAGATAACGTTGGTCGGTACGAATGCGGACACGTCGCCAGCTTGCGTTTCAATAATCGGCAAAGCGGTCAGTGACCCGGTCTTGCCTTTAACCTTGCCCCCGGTAACCTCTTCGACGTAGTCGGCATTCACACGCGATGCACGTTCCAGCAGGCGTGAATGCAAATAGAACACGTCACCAGGATATGCTTCACGGCCTGGCGGACGGCGCAGCAAGAGTGATACCTGGCGATACGCCCAGGCCTGCTTGGTCAGGTCGTCGAAAATAATCAGCGCGTCTTCACCCTTGTCGAGGAAGTACTCACCCATGGTCGTTCCGGAATACGGTGAAATGTATTGCATGGCAGCAGAATCGGCGGCGGTAGCAGCAACGATAATCGTATGCTCCATCGCGCCTTCTTCTTCGAGCTTGTGTACTACACCGGCAACCGACGACGCTTTCTGGCCGATCGCGACGTAAATACATTTAATGCCAGTGCCTTTCTGGTTAATGATCGTGTCGACAGCAACGGCGGTCTTGCCCGTCTGACGATCACCGATAATCAGTTCGCGCTGACCGCGGCCGATCGGCACCATGGCGTCGATCGCCTTGAGGCCTGTTTGTACCGGCTGGTCAACAGACTGGCGCTCGATAACGCCCGGCGCGACTTTTTCAATCGGCGCTGATTCGGTCGTATTGAGTGGGCCCTTGCCGTCAATCGGCGTGCCGAGTGCATCAACCACGCGGCCGAGCAAAGCCTCACCGATGGGCACCTCGAGAATGCGGCCCGTTGTTTTAACGGTGTCGCCTTCTGAAATGTGTTTGTAGTCGCCCAGTACCACCGAGCCTACCGAGTCCTGCTCGAGGTTCAGCGCCATACCGAATGTGTTTCCGGGGAACTCGAGCATTTCACCGTAGCGCGCGTCAGCCAGACCGTAAATTCGCACGATGCCGTCCGTTACGCCGATTACTGTGCCCACGTCGCGTGCTTCGGCGGGCGCTTCGAAGTTTTCGATTCGCTCTTTAATCAGACTGCTGATTTCAGAAGCTTTGAGTGCCATTTCTATTTCCTTTTTAAGCGATCAATGCGTTCGACAGGTTGCTAAGCCGCGACCGCAAGGATCCATCAATAACCACGTCGCCGGCGCGAATCACCGCACCACCGATCAAGGTTTCGTCAATTTTTGTTTCCAGCCGAACGTCCCGTCCGAGCCGCTGTTCAAGCGCCTTCGCGAACGCCTTTTGTTGCGCGGCGGTCACTGGAGCAGCGGCAGTGATGGTGACGTCTACCGTGTTTTCGACATTCGCCTTTAACGCATCAAAATGCTCCGCGATCTCGGGCAACACGCCTACTCGTCCGTACTCAAGCAACAACTTCAGGAAATTCGACCCTTTCACGTCGCCGCCGGCAACCACCGCGCTTTCCTTTCCCGCCGACTTAAACAGCCCGCGAAGAAATTGCAGCCGTTGTTCGTCGGTGAGTGACGGATTGCCAAGAAATTTTGCCACCTGGCCATCTGCCAGCAACTCACCAGCAATCTCCAGCGCCGCGGACCATTCGGCCAGATCGCCGGCCTTTTTTGCGACTTCAAATACAGCTTCTGCATACGGTCGCGCGATTGTGTTGTTGTCTGCCATGTCCGTCAGGCCTTAAAGCTCAGCCGCCAGCTTGCCCAGGATGTCCTCGTGGGTTTTGCTGTCGATTTCGCGCTGCAGAATCTTCTCAGCACTAGCCAGGGCTATTGCAGATACCTGGCCACGCAGTTCTTCGCGTGCGCGGTTGGTTTCCTGCTCAACCTCTGCCTTCGCCGCGGTAACCTGGCGATCGCGCTCTTTGACGCCATCCGCTTTGCCGTCGGAGATAATTTCATTCGCACGAGCATGCGCCTGGTCAAGGATGCCGGTGGCTTGCTTGCGCGCATCACCAATTATGTCTTCTGCGTCCAGCTGGGCTTTGTCGAGACTCTGCTGTCCACGCTCGGCGGCGGCCAGGCCGTCGGCTATTTGCGTCTGGCGCTCTTCGATCGCATGCATGATCGGCGGCCAGATGAACTTCATGCAGAACCAGACGAACACGAGCATCGCAATCGACTGGCCGATGAGGGTCATGTTTATATCCACTGGATATTCCTCTGTATCTCAGATGGTCGCGAATCTCGCGACCGAACAGACTTAGCCGCCGGTTGCTGCTTGCAGCTGACCGATAAACGGGTTGGCAAACGCGAAGTACAAGCCGATACCAACGCCGATCATGGCTACCGCATCAAGCAGTGCAACGACCAGGAACATCTTGGTCTGCAGCATCGGAGCAAGCTCCGGCTGGCGTGCCGCGCCTTCGAGAAAGCGGCCACCCAGAAGGCCCATGCCGATACCAACGCCCAACGCGCCGAGACCGATCAAAAGCGCGACGGCAATCGCGGTGAATCCAATTACAGTTTCCATCATTTTCTCCAGTTAAGGATCAAGTCAAAAGTTAATTAATGCTCTTCCGATGCCAGCGTCAGGTAAACCACCGTTAACATCATGAATATGAATGCCTGCAATGTAACGATCAGCACATGGAACACCGCCCAGCCAAAGTGCAGCGGTAATTGCCAGAGCCCCAGCATTGCAATCAGGATAAAAATAAGTTCGCCGGCAAACATGTTGCCGAACAGCCGAAGCGACAAAGACAAAGGCTTCGCCAGTAACGAAACGCTCTCGAGGATGAAGTTGAATGCGATAATAAAGGGTGCGGCAATAAGCCCCAAGCCTTTGGTTGGCGGAGCGATCGGATGCATCGTCAATTCGCGAACAAAGCCGCCCACGCCTTTGCTCCTGACCGTGAAAAAGATGATCAGCACAAATACCGAGATCGACATGCCGAAGGTAATGTTGACGTCTGTCGTTGGCACCACCTTCATATAGGGAATACCGGCAGCACCCGCAAGCCCCGGAATCCAGTCGACCGGGATGAGATCCATCAGGTTCATCAGGAAGACCCACATGAATATGGTCAGTGCCAGCGGTGCAATCAGCTTGCTCTTGCCATGATAAGTATCTTTCACACTGCTATCGATGAAGTCGACGATGATCTCGACGAAAGCCTGAAATTTTCCGGGAGTACCCGCTGACGATTTTTTCGCTGCGCTGCGGAATATCCAGATGAAGACGACGCCGAGCAACACCGACCAGAACATGGAATCGACATTAATTGCCATCGGATTGCCGGCACAGTGATTCCACACCCATTCATCATCAACTTTACAAACCTGAAGGTTTTGCAAATGATGCTGGATGTATTCACCGGATGTCTTAGCCCCGTGTCCGCCTTCACTCGTCATGTTTTTTTCTCTTATTGTCCAACTGACTTCTGTCTCTCATCAGAAACCCTGAAAGCGTCACCAATTGTGCAGCAATAAAGCCTGCAAACAAGGCGCCGGCGGCAAGTGGCCGCACCAGCGAGAAGACGATGGTGAACATGATCACCGTCAACGCCAGCTTTCCAGTCTCTCCAATGTAAGCTGCGCGAACCAGGGCACCCGGCCCGGGGTCACGACGCGGCACTACGAGTCGCAGCGCCAAAAAGGCATTCGGGATAACGCAAGTCAGGCCTCCGAGCAATGCCGAGTAGCCTGAAACGGTTCCGTTCACACCCCAAAACAGCGCGGCAAGAACCACGCTTAAACCCAGTTGTGCCAGAAGAACCTTGCCGACGACACTCCCTGACGAGGCGGGGACAATTTCGTGCCCCTGATCGCTCACTTCTCGTCTGCCTCCGGCACTAAAAACGCCACGTCCATCGGCTAACCGGCGGTCTGTGGCGTTGTGGTTTCTTTCTTTCCAAGCGGGCCTCAACTTAGCCCGCGCATTATAGAGGTCGATTTGGTGCATGGCAACAGAGAAAAGCACTTCATAAAGCCTATTTTCTTACGGCATAAATAGGGGTTTTTCCGGGGTAATCAACGCTTTTTGGCCTCTTTTGAACAAATATTCCCGGCATTGCGACCTGCCGCACATATGACCGCGATTCTGGCGGTTATAAATGGGTCATTGGCCGGCCCCGGAGCCGGTCGAACGACCGAATCGGAGGCAGCATGTTATTCGTGGTAAGCGAGTCCCTCTCCAGGACCCAGGCAGCAATCCAGATAGCGCGGGAACTCAGTCTCAACCTGAGTGGGTTCAGCAGCGCCTCAGCACTAAAGAGTCTCATGGCTGGTCACAGCCGCCGAATCGTCCTGCTGGCAGAAGAAGATGTCAGTGAGGAGGCGATTCTTGCCCTCGAATCTACCCAGGGCGCCGCACAGTTCGGTCTCATTATCTGCGCTGACCGGGAAGCGCTGCGGCTCAGTAACCGGGCCACCCTTCTCGATCATATTGCTGACTTCACCAATGTCGAGTGGTTAAGCAGAGAGCATGATGTAGATTCCCTGGCTTATGCAGCACGCGAGTGCCGGCGTCGGATGCTGCGAATATCGCCAAAAGAGCTTGAAGAGGCCATTATCAACCGCGAGTTTTTTATCATGTACCAGCCCAAGGTTGAGCGAAATGCCGGCAAAGAGTGGCTGACCCGTGAGGCCGAATCACTGCTCCGATGGCGGCACCCTCGACACGGTTTGCTGGGACCGCTTGAATTCCTGCCCGAACTGGAAGAATTCAAGCTCATCAGTCCGGTCAGCGAATTCGTCCTCCATGAATCAGCATCTCAACTGGCCCGCTGGCGGGAGCAGGGACTGCAGCTGAATGCCTGTATCAACCTGGCGACGAGTTTGCTCATCGACCCGGCGTTGCCTGAAACGTATTCAGGAATTGTCGGGAAGTACGGTCTTGAAACCAGCAGTTTTACCTTCGAAGTGGCGGAGCAGGACGTGCTCAACTCCGATGCGCCCCACCTGCGGGTGCTTGGCAGGCTTCGGGAACGAGGTTTTCGATTGTCTCTGGATGATTTCGGCGTAGCCGCTTCCAGCCTGAGTGCCTTCGAGCAGCTTCCTTTCGACGAAATCAAAGTGCATGCAGCAGCACTCGCGCGAGCACAGGCCAATCCTGTCGCAAAACAGGTGCTGGCTGCAGTCACCGGTCTCGCACACAACCTCGGAATTTCCGTGTGTGCGGAAGGTGTTGAGGACGAGGCAACATTCGAGTTTCTGAAAACCATTGAATGCGACAAGATGCAGGGTTTTCTTATCAGTGAAGCGGTGATGCCCGACATCATTCGCCGGGTCTACAGCCCGAAGTCCAACAAGGTCGAAGACGTGGCGTAAGCCTTTTATCGTGGCTGGAAGCCGCTCCTACGGATTGCTGCGAAACTCGTAGGAGCGGCTTCCACCCACGATAAATCCACCAGCACTGGACTCTGCTGACAATAATCGCGATCATTGGTGGTTCCGCCGTTTGCCGACGAATAACAAGGAGAAATCATGGCAACGCGCCGAATCCGCTCGGTCGTTCAGCTCATTTCATTGCTATTGCCGACGCTTGCAGTTACAGCCTGCGGCTCTCCTGACAAGTCTGCAGCCACCATGGCTGCGTTGCCGGTTGGTGTCGTCCAGGTCGAACGCCAGGATGTGCCGTTAACGATAGATATGGTTGGTACCACAATGGGTATGCAGGACGTGCCGATCCGCGCCCGCGTCGAGGGTTTTCTCGAAACCCTCACTTTTCAGGAAGGCCGTTTCGTCAAGAAAGGAGACCTGCTGTATACGATCGATGCACAACCGTTTCAGGCCCGTCTGGTCGAGGCCCAAAGTATGCTCGCGGCGTCACAAACCAACCTTGCAAAAGCACAAGCCGATCTTTCGCGCATCCGCCCGCTGGCCGAAATGGATGCGGTGAGCCAACAGGATCTGGATAGCGCCGTAGCGCAGGAAGCCGCGGCCCGTGCATCTGTACGCGCCTCCGAAGCGTCAGTAGACCTTGCTAACATCGAGCTCAGCTATACCCGCATCCACGCACCCATTGACGGGCTTATTGGAATTTCGAAAGCAAAGCCGGGTGAGTTCGTTGGGCGCGAGCCAAACCCGGTGGTGCTCAACATTCTTTCGGACATCGATCCTATACGCGTGCGCTTCTCAATTTCGGAGCGGGAGTACCTCCAGCTGGCAAGAACGTACCTTGAGGAGGGTTCGCAGTTCAAAGGTAAGCCCGAAGGAAGACCGGTTAACCTGACCCTGCTGTTTGCAGACAACAGCGAACACGATCATCTCGGACAGGTTATCGCCGCAGCGCAGGCCATGGATCCCGAAACAGGCACCTACGCGCTTGAAGCGGCTTTCGCCAATCCCGACAGCCTGGTTTTGCCGGGCCAGTTCGCTCGTGTTCGTGCGCCGTATCGAACACTGGAGGACAAGGTCCTGGTACCGCGGCGTGCGCTGGTCGACTTGCAGGGTCGGTTCCAGGTTTACATTGTCAACGCAGAAAATAAGGTTGAAATACGCAAGGTAGAGCTCGGACCAAGCAAGGGCAACATGCAGGTGATTGAGTCGGGCCTTGAAGGCGGGGAAACCATCATTATCGAAGGGCTGCAGAAGGTTCGCTCCGGCACGCTGGTCAGCCCTGTGCCGTTCGTGGAAAACACGCCCGGCGCTCCGCTGCAGGAAACTTGAAGTGATGATTTTGTTTAGCGGGCTTTCGTTGAGCTGTGTGGAGCCAACCGCTATTTCTTTCATCAAGAACGTAATCGTTTGGTCGGGGGCCTGACCCACTTTGGCAGACTTTTTCATAAACAGGCCCATCGTCGCAATGGTCATTGCGATCATCACCGTTATCGTGGGTGTGGTGTCTTTGGGCGCGTTACCTATCGCGCAATACCCGGAAATAACGCCGCCTGAAGTCGCCGTTACAGCGACCTACACCGGTGCGAATGCCGAGGTCGTTGAGCAATCCGTCGCTACACCGATCGAACAAAAAGTAAACGGCGTCGAAAACATGTTGTACATGAAGTCGGTCAATGCCAATGACGGCTCGATGCGGCTGACCGTCTCGTTCGAGGTTGGATCTGATCTCGACATGTCCAATGTGCTGACTCAAAACCGGGTGTCCGAGGCAACGGCCAGCGTGCCGGAGGAAGTAAAGCGGCTCGGCATCACGGTAAAAAAACAGCTGTCGTTTCCCCTCATGCTGGTAACGCTTTATTCACCAAACAGCACCTACGACCAGAATTTCCAGAGCAACTACCTCACGATCAACATTCTTGATGCGGTGGCTCGTGTACGCGGTGTTGGCCAGGCCAGTGTGCTCGGCGGCAGTGACTACGCCATGCGCATATGGGTCAAGCCCGATCAGCTGGCGAAGCTCGGACTTACAGTGCCGGACCTGACGCGAGCGATCCAGGAGCAAAGCGTCATCGCACCGGCCGGGCAAATTGGCGGTCCACCGGCAGTACCGGGAACCGAGTTCACCTACACCGTCAGAACCAAAGGGAGGCTTTCGACGCCAAAGGAATTCGGCGAGATTATCGTGCGCTCGAATCCCGACGGTTCACAGGTGCGCATCAAGGATGTCGCCCGGGTTGAGCTTGGCACACAAAATTACAACGCAATCACGCGCCTCAACAAAGGCCCGGCGTCCATCCTGTCGATATACCAGTTGCCTGGCGCTAACGGGCTTGAGGTGGCCACAGAAATTATTGCCATCATGGAAGAGCTCAAGAAAGACTTCCCGGCCGATCTTGCCTACACCGTGTCGCTGGATACGACGCTGGCCATCGAAGAAGGCATCAAGGAGATCATCGTTACATTGTTCCAGGCAGTAGCGCTGGTCATCCTGGTTGTCTTTATCTTTCTGCAAAATGCACGTGCCACATTGATACCAACGCTCGCTGTACCGGTATCGCTAATCGGTACATTCATGGTGTTCCCGCTCCTCGGCTTCTCGATCAATACCTTGTCACTGCTGGGCCTCGTACTTGCCATTGGCATAGTGGTCGACGATGCGATCGTGGTGGTCGAGGCGGTTACGGCCAAAATGGAAGAGGGCCTGAAACCCAAGGAAGCCACGCAGGCTGCGATGAAAGAGGTTTCCGGACCGATCGTTGCAACCTCGCTGTCCCTGATCGCCGTCTTTGTGCCGGTTGCTGCGATGGGCGGGATCACCGGCCGCCTGTATCAGCAATTTGCGATCACGATTGCGATTTCCGTGGCTATTTCCTCGATCAATGCGCTGACCCTCAGCCCTGCATTGAGCGCGATGTTGTTACGCCCGCCGGGCGACAAGACGAGCCCGTTGCAACCGTTTTACGATCGCTTCAATCGCGTATTCGAACGCGTCACGACCAAGTACATGGGTATCGTCGGGTTTTTTACGCGCAGGATTGGGGTCAGCCTCGCAGGGCTTGCCGGGCTTACCATCTTGATGTCCGGTTTGTTTGGCGTAGTGCCAAACGGCTTCGTGCCGGAAGAGGATCAGGGTTACTTCCTGGTTAACGTGCAGCTGCCGGATGCTGCATCGCTGGAGCGCACCGACAAAGTAGTTGCCAGCATCGAGGACATTCTTCAAGAGACCGCGGGAGTTGATTTAGTCACAGCCGTTGGTGGTTACAGTTTATTGACCGCGTCGCTCGCATCGAACACGGCATTCTTTTTCGTTGCTCTGAAACCCTGGGAAGAACGCGGCAGTGCCGATCTGCACGTTAATGCCATTATTCAAAAAATTAACCGGCAGCTGGCCGTTGGCATTCCTGGCGCAATTGCGTTCGCCTTCGGCCCACCTGCGATACCGGGGCTTGGTACCGGATCCGGCTTCAGCATGATGCTGCAGGATCGCGGCGGCAATTCACCCGCGTATCTTGCTGAGCAGGCAACACGCTTTATCCAGGCGGCTCAACAGCGGCCCGAAATTGGCAATGCCTTTACGACCTACCGTGCCAATTCGCCACAGATATTTGCAGACGTTGATATCGACAATGTGCTGAAGCTCGGTGTTTCTCCGGCCGACGTCAACACCACCCTGGGGGCTTTCCTCGGTGGAGCCTACGTCAATGACTTCAATCGATTCGGTCGCCTGTACAAGGTTTATGTACAGGCTGAGCCTGAATATCGTACTAAAGCTACAGACGTCCGGTATTTTTTCGTGCGTAATCTACAAGGCGACGTTGTACCTCTGTCCAGCCTCGTCGCGGTATCACGGACCAACGGTCCCGAATACACAAATCGCTTCAACCTTTTCCGTGCAGCGGAAGTCACCGGTGCACCGGCCCCGGGATACAGCTCGGATCAGGCGCTTGCAGCGCTGCAGGAGGTCGCCGCCGAAATATTGCCAAATGACATGACCTATTCGTGGAACGCGATGAGCTATCAGGAGCAAGCCGCGGCTGGCGCGGGTGGGCAGGTTTTCATCCTGGCGCTGGTGTTCGTTTTCCTGATTCTCGCGGCACAATACGAGAGCTGGTCATTGCCGCTCAGCGTGTTGCTTGGCACGCCGATCGCTGTATTCGGGGCGATGGCCGGTTTGTGGTTGACCGGCCTGTTCCTGCCCGGCTACGAAAATAACGTCTTTGCACAGATTGGGCTAGTGATGCTCATCGGACTCGCGGCGAAAAACGCCATTCTCATAGTCGAGTTCGCAAAGATGAAATCGGAGCAGGGCTTAAGCGCAATTGATGCGGCGACCGAGGCCGCCAGGGACCGCTTCAGGCCCATTCTTATGACCGCCTTCTCCTTTATTCTCGGTGTCATGCCGCTACTGGTTGCCAGCGGTGCCGGCGCCGAAGCGCGCAAGGTAATGGGCATGACCGTTTTTGCCGGCATGCTGGCAGCGACGGTCATCGGCATTATTATAGTGCCCGCGCTTTACGTACTGGTTGCCAGAAAAAACGACCCGGGCAAACCGCCGGAAGCAACAGAGGTGGCAAGCTAATATGCGCTTTCGTCCTGCTCTTGTCGTGTTGTTGATGTCGATCGGCGGATGCGCCGTCGGACCGGACTATGAGCGGCCGGAAATCGACACCCCGGAAAACTATCGCGAGCAGATTGACCAGGGCGCCACCTATGCGAACGCAAGTTGGTGGAATGTTTTTCAGGACGCAGAGCTAAACCGGCTGATAACCATCGCGCTGGAAGAAAACAAGGACCTTGCGATTGCCGCTGCGAGAGTCGAAGAGGCGCGGGCCCGAGCCGGCTTTGTTCGTGGCGACTTTTTCCCGCAGATTGGCGGCAACGCCTCCGGGGAACGCGGAAACCTGGGAGAAACCATTATTCCAGGCAGCGGCATTCAGGAAAACTACGGCCTGACCGCCGACCTTGCATGGGAGATCGATCTGTTCGGCAGAATTCGCCGTTCATCTGAAGCCGCGCGCGCCGAACTCCTCGCCAGTGAATATTCACGACGCACCGTCTATATCGCACTCATTGCCGATGTCGCCAACGCTTATTTTTTGGTTCGAGATCTCGACGCGAGACTGGAAATCGCAACACGGACCCTCGCTACGCGGCACGACTCGACCGAGCTGATTCGCGCACGATTCGACCGCGGCGTCACACCGATGCTCGATGTCAACCAGGCCGAGATACAGGAAGCCACGGCGGCAGCGGATCGTGCAGCCTTCGAGCGGCTATTGGTGCAGGCAGAAAATCTGCTGAGTATTTTGCTTGGCCGAAACCCGGGCAAAATCAGTCGCGGCGACGCACTAACAGACCAGGTCTTGCCGCCTGCGGTACCGGCCGGCCTGCCCTCCGAATTGCTGGAGCGGCGGCCGGATGTTCTGGCTGCCGAACAACTGCTGGCGGCCCAGGTCGCGCGTATCGGGGCCGCACAGGCACTGCGTTTTCCGCAACTGAGCTTGACCGGCACTGCGGGCCTGGCCAGCAACGACCTGTCCGATCTGATCAACAGTGACGCGAGCATCTGGAACCTCGGCGCAAATCTTTTCCAACCGCTTTTTACCGGCGGGAAAAACAAGCAACGCGTGGAAATTGAGAAAGCCCGTGCCGAGCAATTGTTGAGACAATATGAACTAACAATACTGCAGTCGTTCCGTGAGGTTGAAGACGCACTGGTCGCCATCCGTACCTATCGCGACGAAGCCGCTGCTCGCGAAATGCAAACGCGTGCAGCGACCAATGCCTCGATGCTCTCAAGAGCGCGTTATAACGGTGGGGTCACCAGCTTCCTGGAAGTGTTGGACACCGAGCGCTCGTTGTTCCAGGCGGAGCTTGCGACCTCGGAAGTGCGGCGGGCCCGACTGGAAGCCGTCGTCGCTTTGTATAAAGCGTTGGGTGGAGGATGGTTGCCGGACGAGGAAGAATAGACGACCGGGTCGTTCGCCCGCAGGAGCGGCATCTTGCCACGATTGATGAATTCGCGGCTGGGTCGCTCTCACACATCCATGTGCTCCGCGACATAAGAACATCCTGTACAAAAAGCCGCTACGGGGCAATACGTCGACCGTCTTTTATCACTACCTTAACGCGCGTTAACTCCGTGATGTCTTCAAGCGGGTTTCCGTTCACCGCAATAATGTCCGCGATTTTGCCAGCAGCAATCGTTCCCAGGTCCTCTGACCGGCCCAGCAAATCTGCGGTCGCGACTGTCGCGGAGTAAATCGCATCCTCTTCGCTCATGCCCGCACGCACCATCATCGCAAACTCATCGCCGTTTTCGCCGTGTGGCGTAACCGCCGAGTCGGTACCGAAAGCGATTTTCACGCCAGCCTCGTAAGCCTGCGTGAAGTTACCGCTCGCTGCGGCGCTTGCCGCATATGCCTTCTCTTTGATCGCATCGGTGAAAAAGGGGTTACCCTCCATCATCGCCGGAACCTTAGTGCCAGGCGATAACGTTGGCACGAGGTAGGCGTCATTTTCCTTAAACAGCTTTATCGACTCCTTGTCCAGAAAACTGCCGTGATCGATGCTGTCCACACCGGCACGCAGTGCGGCGTTGATGCCATCAGTACCATGCGCGTGGGCCGCAACCTTCACGCCAAGAGAATGCGCTGTGTCCACAATTTCCCGTAACTCATCTTCCGTCATCTGCAGGTTGGTGCCGGTTGCCGTATCCGACAACACGCCACCGGTCGCAGTAATCTTTACCCAGTCCGCACCAAACTTGATCGCATAACGAGTTGCCCGGCGGCAATCGAAGGGGCCGTCGCAGATCGTGTCCGGCGTCCATAACTTGAGCAACTCAGCTTTGTAACCGTCGACATCGCCGTGGCCCCCGGTGGCGGCTATCGCACTACCAGCCGCAACAATACGGGGACCACTCACAAGGCCCTGTTCGATGGCATCGCGCAGCGCGTAGATTGCTTCCGGTTTCCCACCAAGATCGCGCACCGTTGTAAATCCGGCCCGTAAGGTCTTACCTGCGTAATGTGCACCGCGGAGGGCCCTCATCGAGGTGGTGACGTACAACGCTTCGGTGCGCGAGCTCGGTGACAGCTCACCGGTCAAATGCACATGCATATCCATCAGGCCCGGCAGTACGAACTGATTCGACAAATCGATCAGCTCCACGTCGCTGCCCAGCGTAGCCGGGTCGGTGAAACCGTCCACGATCGAGACGATTCGATTGCCACTTAGCACAATACTTTGCTGTGTTTTCGGTGACTGCCCGGGCACGGCCAGCAAAGTGCCTGCATGGATAACGGTAGTGGGCTCGGCTTCTTCGGCAGCGAATATCGCTGTGCTGACCACGCATAACAGTAGCCCCAGCAATGATCGTAGTGATGACCTCACAGGCTTTCCCCTTTTGAATGTGCTACTTGATGTGCTTCAGGATTCCGTCAAGCTCATCGAGACTATTGTATTTGATAACAATCGACCCGCCGCCATTGACCTTGTGGTCGATACTGGTTTTAGCGCCCAGTATTTCCGAGACATCCATTTCAAGTCGCCGGATGTCAGCATCAACGGTTTTCACCGTCGCCTTGCTTTTCTTCGTCTCGGCAGCCATCAGCATGTGCCGTACGAGCTTTTCTGTATCGCGAACGGACAGTCCTCGCCTGACAACCTGCTTTGCCGCGTCGAATTGCTGATTCGCGCTGGTTACGGCCAGGAGAGCGCGTGCGTGTCCCATGTCGATCTGTCGTGATTCGAGAAACGGCTTGACCCGATCGGATAACTCCAGCAGCCGCAGAAGATTGCTCACCGACGCGCGCGCGCGACCAATCGCGTCAGCGGCTTGCTGGTGCGTCAGGTCGAATTCACGAATCAGGCGGTCGAGCGCCTTTGCCTCTTCCAGTGGATTGAGGTCTTCGCGCTGAATGTTTTCGATCAGCGACATCGCGATTGCGGCATCGTCTTTGACGTCGCGGATCACGGTTGGGATTTCGTGCAACCCCGCCATTTGTGCCGCACGCCAGCGCCGCTCACCGGCGACGATTTCGTAGCGCTGTACTGCACCGCTCTTGCCCTTCAGCGCCCTGGCAACAATCGGCTGAACCACACCCTGAGACTTTATCGATGCGGCGAGGTTTTCCAGCGTGTCCTGGCGCATATCGTCGCGCGGCTGGTACTGCCCGCGTTGCAGCAGGTCAAGTGGAATGTTTCGCAGGCTATCAGTTTTGTGCCCGGTAACAGCCGGTGTTTCACTTACCGGTTTGCTAAGAAGCGAGTCGAGTGTACGCCCCAGCCTTTTTTTCTTGGTCATTAACGCTTTTCTCTTTCCTGTTGACGTTTAGTGTAACGCCGCCTTGCGCTCGTCTTCCCGCCGCAGAACCTCCCCTGCCAAGGCAAGATACGCCAGCGCTCCTCGTGACGTCCTGTCGTGAAACAGGACCGGCCGGCCAAAACTTGGCGCTTCTGCCAACCGTATATTTCGCGGCACGACGGTACGGAAGACCTTGTCATCAAAATGATCGATCAGTTGCTGCGAGACCTCATTGGACAAATTTATTCGGGGGTCGACCATCGTGCGCAACAGTCCGAATACCTCCAGCTCCGGGTTTACCGACTCCCTGACCTGTTCAATCGTGTTGAGAAGCGCGCTCAAACCCTCCAGCGCATAGTATTCGCATTGCATTGGAATCAACACGCCGTCTGCGGCAGTCAATGCGTTGACCGTCAACATGTTGATCGACGGCGGACAGTCTATCAGTATGAATTCGTACAATCCCTTGACCGGTGCCAGTGCCTTTTTCAGCCGCATCTCGCGACCCAGCTCCTGCAATAACTTTACTTCAGCCGTAACCAGGTCTTCGTTGCCTGGTAATAGCGCGAATTCGCCTTCGGGAACCGAAACAATCGCATCCGCCGCGCTCGCATCACCCAGTAAAACGTCACACGCGGAGTACTCGACATTCATTTTGTCGACGCCGCAGCCCATGGTGGCGTTGCCCTGTGGGTCCATGTCGACCAGCAAAACACGGCGCTGCGTCGCAGCGAGCGATGCAGCAAGATTCACACAGGTTGTCGTTTTGCCTACGCCGCCTTTCTGGTTGGCTACGGCAATAATTCTGGTCATACGATTCTCTTGAAAGCCGGTGACGCCTCTCGTCATTCAGCCTTTATCTTGTTAATCTGATTATATGCCGGGAATGTTCCGGGAGGCCCGGGATGCTGACTTCCTCAGATTTCCAGGCCCACCGCTCAGGCAGGTATTCCAACTGTTCCAGCTCTTCGGCCGGATACTTCCCCTTGAGCGCCAACAGTACACCTTTTTCCCTCGCCAGATGTCCGCCAATCCCGATTATTTTGGGAATGGTCGCCAGCGCGCGTGCAATGACAGTATCAAACCGCTTATCGGGCGCATAGTCTTCTGACCGCGCCTTGACCGGCGTGACATTGCCAAGACCGAGTTTTGTCACGATGTGCTGCACGAAACCGATTTTTTTGCCATTGCTGTCAAGCAGCGTGAACGATCGGCCAGGCTCTGCTATCGCCAGCGGCAGACCCGGGAAACCCGCACCGGTGCCGATGTCGATAACGGTTGATCCCTGCAGGAACGGGCGAACCGCAAGGCTGTCAAGCAGATGCCCGGCGATCATGTCGCCGATATCCCGAATAGCCGTGAGATTGACGCGGCGACTCCAGTGTTCAAGCTCCGTCAAAAGCAATGCGAACTGGCGCACTTGTTCGTCGCTCGCATCCTGCCCCAGCGCTTTGCAACCGTCGCTGATTTTTTGTCTGAGTTCGTCCGGCGTCACTTTATATCATGACCACTGCGGGTCATTCGTCACCTAGCAGGTACTGGCGAAAGAATAACACCATCGCCTGCTGGTAGATGTCGCGGTTTTCCTTCTTTCGGTAACCGTGGCCTTCGTTCATCGCATTCATGTACCAGACTGGCAAACCGTGCTTGCGCAACGCCTCCACCATTTGTTCCGACTCGGTTACCGGTACCCGAGGATCGTTCTGTCCTTGCACAATAAACATCGGGATATCGATTTTGCGTACATTGTTAACCGGGCTGATTTTTTTCAGATGTCTTCGCATCCTGGCGTCTCGCTCATCGCCGTATTCCTGGCGTCGCAGGTCGCGACGATAGTCCTGGGTGTTTTCGAGAAACGTCACGAAATTACTGATGCCGACGACATCGACTGCGGCCTTCAGTTTGTCGCTGTAATGCACAGCGCTCGCGAGCACCATGTAACCACCGTAGCTGCCGCCGTATACTGCAACCCTGGATTCGTCGAGATCCGGGTTGCCATCGATCCACTGCAGCAAGGCACCTATATCTTTGACCGAGTCTTCACGTTTGAAGCCGTTGTCCAGTGCCAGGTAAGACTTGCCGTAGCCGCTGGAGCCACGAACATTCGGCACAACAATCGCCACGCCAAGTTTCGCCAGCCACATTTGATAGGTGCTGCTGAAAAATGGCCGCGCCTGGCTTTCGGGGCCGCCATGAATGGAGATAACAACCGGATGCGGCCCGGGATCTGCCGGCCTGTACAGCCAGGCGGGTATTCGTCTTTTTGCGCCGTCCACTTTATCGAAGGTTGGGAAGTAAATCAGCTCCGGCAAAACAAAAGCACTGGTGTCGAGACCTCCGACTTCGCTTTCCGTCCAGCGCGTCAGCCTGCTGTACTCGAGAGGGGCCCCACCCAGATCCAGGATGAAGGTATCGCTTGGGGTCCTCGCAGTATTCAACGATAACGCGAGGCGCGAATCGTCCGGACTGAAGGCCACACGATGAACTAGGCCGGCTGGTATGCTGTCAACGGCACGATACTCACGCGAGCCGGCATCCATCAGATACAGGCGCGACAAACCGTTTTCGTTTGCTATGAAAGCCAGGCGACGGCGATCATGACTGATCGCTCCGTCGATGATGTCCCAGGGAATATCTTCAGTTATGTACTGAAGCGACGCACCGGGCGTCAGTGACTGCCAGGCAAGCTGGCCGAATTCACCGTTCTGGTCGCTGATCAACCAGTAACTTTCATCGTCCTCGGCAAAGCCAATTGGAATGTTTGAGCTTGCCGCCGCACTTCCGCCAGTGAGCAGAGGATATGCGCCGGAATCCAGATCCAGAAGATGAATGCGCGAGTCGGCAACGCTGACATGGTTCCTTATCAGCACTTTGTTGCCTGATTCGGAGAACTCCTGTGGCGCCCACCATGTGCCGTCAGGTGCCTCAAGCACGACGCGGGATGCGCCGGGCTCGTCGGGATCCATAAGCCAGACATCATTTGATGCGCCATTGCGCGCCGTACTCTGGTACGCGATGTTGCGTCCCGCCCGATCCCATATCGCCTCGGCGTTGCGCGAACGACCATCGGTCAGCATGGGTGTCGCTCCACTCCGCGGGTCAAACATGAAAAGCTGGGAGAACTCTGCGCCGTTGGCGTCTCGCGTGAACAGTAAATCCGACTGGCCGGGCCTTCGCTTTACTGCACCGACAGGCTCGTTAAAAAACGTAAGCTGGTGGCGCATGCCGCGCGGCATGTCAACGCGGTGAATCTGGTTCACTTCGGCAAAGCGGGTGCTGACGTAGATACTCTGCCCATCTTCGGTCCAGTCAAGGAAACCCGCTGAACGAACATTCTGAAATCGATTCAGGTCGCTGATGACGCTCTGCGGGATCCGCGGCACATCTTCCATAACCAGGTTGCCGTTGTTCGCCTTGGTGCGAACGAAGTCTATCGCCTGCACGGTGCCAGCCAAGACCAGGACAATGCCTGCTGCAATCAACCTCATCGTTATGAACCCGCTTTGCCTAAGATACGATTTTAGACAACGAGAAGCGCCATAAATTCGTCCACGGGGGTCGCGAGCAACTGCTCGTGATTGGCACACAGTATGTTCAGTTTGTCCCACTGACCGTCCCGAAGCTTGCCCGACAGGCTGGCCTCGAATTTTTGCAGCAGAACCGGAATGCCTTCTTCCCGGCGTTTGCGATGACCGATTGGGAAATGCACTTCGATATTTTCAGTGCTGGTGCCATCTTTGAAGAACACCTGTACCGCGTTGCCAATGTAACGCTTCTCGGCATCGAAGTAATCGCGGGTGTAGCCTTCGTTCTCGCGAACTTCCATTTTGTCTCGCAGCGCATCAATCCGCGGGTCGCTCGCGACATCGTTCTCATAGTCAGCTGCTGTCAGCCGGCCGAAGATCATCGGCACTGCCGTCATGTACTGAATGCAGTGATCGCGGTCTGCGGGATTGTCCAGCGGGCCGGTCTTGTCAATGATGCGCACGCCCGGCTCCTGGGTTTCGATAACGACTCTCTCGATATCGTCCAGGCGGTGTTTCACCTGGTCGTGCAAGGTCATGCCGGCCTCAACCGCTGTTTGCGAATGGAACTCTGCAGGAAACGAGATCTTGAATAGAATGTTCTCCATAACGTAACTGCCATAGCCTTGCGTGAACTCAAACGGTCGGCCCTTGAACAGGACGTCGTAAAAACCCCATGTCTTAGCAGTCAGCGCCGATGGGTAGCCCATTTCGCCCATCATCGCAATCAGTGCCAGGCGGACGGCCCGACTGGTTGCGTCGCCGGCGGCCCAGCTTTTGCGGGATCCCGTGTTCGGTGCATGCCGGTAGGTGCGCAGTGCGCCGCCATCGATCCAGGCATTCGACACCGCATTGATGATTTGCTCGCGATCGCCACCCAGCATGCGGGTGACTACCGCTGTCGATGCAACCCTTACCAGCAACACATGATCCAGACCAACCCGGTTATAACTGTTTTCCAGCGCCAGCACGCCCTGGATTTCGTGTGCCTTGATCATCGCGGTAAGCACGTCGTTAATCGTCAGCGGATCCTTGCCTTCGGCGCGGGCCTTACGGCTCAGGTAATCTGCCGTCGCCAGGATGCCGCCCAGGTTGTCCGATGGGTGTCCCCACTCGGCAGCAAGCCAGGTGTCGTTGAAATCGAGCCAGCGATTCATGGCACCAATGTTGAAAGCAGCCAGTACGGGATCGAGTTCAAAAGAAGTGCCGGGCACGCGCGCACCACCGGCCATCGTGGCTCCCGGCACTACCGGGCCAAGCAACTTCGTGCAGGCAGGAAAATCAAGCGCCTGAAAACCGCAGGCAATCGTGTCCATCAGGCAGTAACGGGCTGTCTCGTAAGCAAGATCAGAGGTGATGGCCGTGTTGCAGACATAGTCTGCAATGTCGATCAGGACCTGGTCGGGCTCCGCGCGCTTCGCAGAACGGACGTCGATACTACCGCTCATTGATTGGTATCCATGTTTGTAAGCCTGGACCGACATAGTCGGCGGCCGGGCGAATCAGTTTATTGTTTGAGCGCTGCTCCATGATATGAGCGGCCCACCCTGTTATGCGTGAACACACGAAAATCGGTGTAAACAGGTACGTTGGGATTCCCATAAAATGGTAAACGCTTGCGGCAAAGAAGTCTGCGTTAGCAAACAATTTCTTCTTATCCCACATGACTTTTTCCACTGCCTCGGATACTGCGTAGAGGTGTGTGTCACCAGCCTCATCCGAAAGCACTTGGGACATTTTCTTGTTGACCGAGTTACGTGGATCAGAGGTCGTGTAAACACGGTGACCGAAGCCCATGATCTTGTCTTTGTTCGCAAGCATCTGGAGCACGCCTTCCTTCGCAGCCTCCGGGGTGTCGAACTTCTGTATCAATTCCATCGCCGCCTCATTGGCGCCGCCATGGAGTGGGCCACGCAGCGCACCGATTGCGCCGGTGACCGCGGAATGCATGTCGGACAGTGTCCCTGTAATGACACGTGCTGCAAATGTCGAAGCATTAAATTCATGTTCCGCGTAAAGAATCAGGGTGGTGTTCAGCGACTGCCTGTGAAGGTCAATGGGCGGCTTGTCATGCAGCATGTGCAGAAAATGTCCTGCAACGCTATCGTCATCCGTTTCGACATCGATGCGAACACTATCGGTATGAAAGCGGTGCCAGTACAGCAACATCGATGGCAGGCAGGCCAGTAGCTTGTCCGCAACGGCATTCTGATTGGAGAAATCACCTTCCGGTTCGATATTGCCCAGGAACGATACACCCGTGCGCAATACATCCATCGGCGGCGCACTGGCCGGAATCACTTCCAGGACACCCTTCAGGGCATCGGGCAATCCGCGCAATGAAATGATGGTTGATATGTAGGCATCCAACTCATCCTGTGTCGGCAGGTGACCGTACAACAACAGGTAGGCAACCTCTTCGAAGCTTGCATTGTCCGCAAGATCATAAATATCGTAACCCCGGTAAGTCAGGCCGGCGCCTTCCTTGCCAACGGTACACAGCGCGGTTTCACCAGCGGAGACGCCCGCAAGCCCACCAACTTTTTTCTTTGCTGTCATGTTTCTCTCCAGTTATTCTTGCCGTTACCTGTCACAGGGTTCCGGTCTATTTTTTTACTTCCTCTTCAAATAATGCGTCGAGTTTTTCCTCATAGGCGTGATAGCCAAGCACCTCGTACAAATCGGTCCGAGTCTGCATGGTGTCGACGACCGCTTTTTGCGTACCGTCTTCGCGTATCGCGCGATAAACCTTTTGTGCAGCGGCTGCCATGGCACGAGACGCGCCCAGTGGATAAAGCGCGATGCGAACGCCGGCCTGGCCAAGCTCTTCGATCGTGAACAGCGGCGTACTGCCGAATTCAGTCAGGTTTGCCAGCACCGGCACGTTAATCGTGTCGGTAAACTGCCGATACTCATCCAGCGTCGTCAGTGCCTCCGCGAAGATCATATCGGCACCCGCCTCGACGTAAGCCGCGGCCCGATCAAGCGCCGCTTGCTGCCCTTCGACGGCGTGCGCATCCGTCCGCGCCATGATTGTGAATTTGTCATCGCTGCGGCCATCGACCGCCGATTTGATTCGATCCGACATCTCTGCCACATCGACCAACGCCTTGCCAGGCCGGTGACCACAACGCTTTACACTGACCTGATCTTCCAGGTGGCAGCCTGCCGCACCGGCCCGAAGCATCTCGTTTACTGTTCTGCCAATCATGAAGGCGCTACCCCAGCCAGTATCGGCATCAACCAGCAAGGGCAAATCAGTGATGTAGGTGATGCGCCGAATATCGTCGCAAACATCATTGAGCGTGGTCATTGCCAGGTCCGGCAGACCGAAGGAGTGATTCGCTACTCCGGCACCCGACAGGTATATCGCCTGAAAACCGGCTTGTTCTGCAAGCAATGCGGCATAGGCGTTGATCGTGCCCGCAATCTGTAAAGGTCTTTCAGTTTCAAGGGCTTGCCAGAGTCTGGCGCCTGCACTATCAGCCATCGTATGCTCCAAATTTTAATCTGGATTAAAATTCTGCCGGCTTTTGGGTCATCCGGCTGCTGTTCCATTCGCGCGGATGAATCGTTTTTCGGCGGAAGCGGAATTCTAAACTACCGGAGGGTCGTTTCCCAAATGGAGCGATCGGTAGAATAATTTTTTGACACGGATAGCCGGGTGTTTGCTGCTATGGTTCGACGGTCATTCGGCAGCTCGGTAGCGACAATGGTTTCCTGGTTTCAACGATTTCTTCTACCCGGATTCGTTTTTCAGTCGCTGATCATCGCGGGCGGTTACGGCACCGGTCGGGAACTGGTCGAATTTTTTATGCAATATGGCCCTGTCGGTGGCCTGCTCGGCATGTTGTTGCCGACCACCTTGTTGATG
>PVMS01105957.1_pt1 | contig 23074 bp, 25 predicted proteins | sample 1853461 | NCBI WGS metagenome assembly PVMS01 (sample SAMN08582032, study PRJNA380276) | Marine sediment metagenome, whole genome shotgun sequencing project. | isolation source: ocean sediment barecode stripped | collected 2017 | reverse complement strand
TCGTGCACATGCGAGGGCAGTCGAATCGTTCGCGAATGGTTCTGGATCGCGCGAACCAACGCCTGGCGAATCCACCAGACAGCATAGGTCGAGAACTTGAAGCCACGACGATGGTCGAACTTCTCGACCGCGCGGATCAAACCGAGGTTGCCCTCCTGGATCAAGTCCAGGAGGTCGAGGCCCCGTCCCGTGTACCGCTTGGCGATAGAGATCACCAGGCGAAGATTCGAACGGATGAACGTGGCCTTCGCCTCGTCGGCGGCGTTGACCTGGTGATACAACTCGGCACGTTCTTCGGGAGTGATCGAATCTCCCGATTCGAGCCGCTGGACGGCTCTCCGCCCCACTTCCATCGCGCGGGCGAGGCGAACCTCGTCCTCGGCTGTCAGCAGATCGTGGGACGACACCTCTTCGAGGTACAACCCCACGGGATCCGCGACAGCGGCCTCATGCGCCTTCTCCGCCACTTCGACCCTCCCTCGCTAAGCCCCCCGGAATGTCGGGAGAGAGTTCGCATGAAGTTATCACGGCCAACCGAAAGTGGCAACACGTCATTACGCTTCCGAGCTCATCCCGGTCATGGCAAGCGGGGCGCATGAAGTCGAAATCTGTATTCATCGTGTTCCTCGCACTGGCGTTCGTGGTCAGCGCGTGCACGGGTTCTGCTCCCATCGAAGCCGGCCAGTTGCGGGGACCCGAGTTGGGTCCGCCCCAGGTCACGGTGGAGGTCCTGGCTGGAGACGATCTCAGCGGTCTGCTCGCCGCCGTTGAAGTCGACGGTTCGCCGCTCCAAGTGTCGCCTCAGGGAACAGCGGTGTTCACGTGGCCCGGACACGACGTCGAGGTGACGATCGCGGCCGATGGCTTCGAGTCGACGTCTCTGGCGCTCGGCGAGGTTCCCCCGGGCGAGCTGCTCGAGGTGCGGCTGAAGCCGATCGTGCTCAAGGGGCGCGTCACCACTCCTGCCGGCGGCGTGCTTCCCGGTGTCGCCGTCAGTCTCGACGGTGTGACCGATGTCACGAAGGACGATGGTTCGTTCGAGATCGAACGAGCGGTACCCGGTGAGCTCACCCTTGCGCGTCCGGCTTGGGCGGATACCGTCGAAGCATGGGACGGGGTGTCCGATCAGATCGAGGTGAACATGCAACCGTTGCAGCTGTTCGCGGTCCGAGTCGCGGGTGAGGCCATGGGGGATGCCGAAGCGTGGACCGACATGCTCGCTCTTGCCGACCGCACCAAGATCAACGCTTTCGTGATCGACGTCAAAGACGAGTTCGGCAACGTGCTTCACGACACCAGTGTTGGGCGGGCGAGTCAGGTCGGAGCCGTGCGCGCCTTCTACGATCTCGACGACGTCGTCGCCGACATGGATGATCACGGCATCTACAAGATCGCGCGGGTCGGCGTTTTCCAGGACACTCCGATGGCGACCGCCGAACCCGACCACGCCGTGCTGGATGAGAACGGCCGGCTCTGGGAAACCAACAACGGCGAGCGCTGGCTCGACCCGTCCGATCCTGCCGCCTACGAGTACTCGATCGCTCTTGCCGAGGAGGCGTGTCGGACAGGGGTCGACGAGATCCAGTTCGATTTCGCGTCGTTCCCATTCGGAGGTGACATCTCCACGGCCGTGTTCGACGCCGAATACACCGAAGAGGCCAGGGTCGCTTCCGTGGGCGCTTTCCTGAAGCGGGCCTACGGGGTGCTCAACCCGATGGAGTGCGCGGTCGGCGCCAACGTGCTGGGTATCACCCTCGAGAGCGCGACCGACGAAGGTGTGGGGCAGAGGCCGGGTCTGATGTCGCGGACGATCGACGTCCTGAGCCCGATGCTCTACACCACGAACTATGGACGAGGCTGGAAAGGCCTCGACGATCCCAACGAGCATGCGGTCGAGGTGGTCGGCACCGCCCTCGCGGCCGGGGTATCCCGGCTCGAAGGCTTCGGCTACTACCGCCCATGGCTTCAGACCTGGGCGATCGAAGCAGCCGACGTGCGGGCAGTCCAGACGACAACCGAGAGACGGGACATGGGCTGGATGCTGTGGAGCGGCAGTACCACGTATCCCGACCGGATCCTGCCGCAGCCGTGACCGGTGCCCATGACCTGGAGATCCTGGCTTCGGCGATCGCACAGTGCCGAAGATGCGAGCGGCTCGTGCGCTGGCGGGAGGAAGTCGCCCGGGAGAAGCGGGCCGCGTTTCGTGACGACGAGTACTGGGGTCGACCGGTCGCCGGGTTCGGCGACCCGGCCGCACGCCTGGTCGTCGTGGGGCTGGCCCCAGCAGCACACGGAGCGAATCGCACCGGGAGGATGTTCACCGGTGACCGGAGCGGGGACTGGCTCTTCCGGGCGTTGTGGAGGGCCGGCTTCGCCGATCGCCCGGATTCGAAAGCTCGCGACGACGGGTTGATCCTCACCGACGCCTGGATCACCGCTCCGGTTCGTTGTGCCCCGCCTGGGAACCGCCCGACTCCGACCGAACGCGACGCGTGCGTGTCGTGGTTCGACGCAGAGCTGGCACTTCTGGTGAGAAAACGTGTCTTCGTCGTGCTCGGCGACTTCGGGTATCGATCGGTCTGGTCCTACCTGGGAAGGCACGACGTTGCGCTCCCGAGGCCCCGACCCCGCTTCGCTCACGGAGCCGAGGTGGTTCTCGAAGACGGTGGTGTCGTGATCGCGAGCTACCACCCCAGTCAGCAGAACACCTTCACGGGAAGACTCACCGAGGAGATGCTGGACGCCGTCTTCAGCCGAGCGGGTGCTCTGATCCGCGGGTGATCGGACGCGCGGAGCGTCGGGCCCGGTGGCGACTGGAGGCGATGGCACTCGAGGCAGCGTTGGAGCGGGCCCGGGCATACGGGAATCCGGTGTGGACGAGGGCGACCAGCGCGGTGGAGATCATCATCGTCCGAGGAGGAACCCGCTCTTGTTGAAGGCGCTGATCTTGCGTTCCCAGGCTGCCTCCACATAGGGAAACGGGTTGATCTTGGTGCCGTCGCGATGGATCTCGAAGTGCGTGTGGGGGACTTCGGCGTTCCCGGAATCACCGACGAACCGATCACCCGACCCGCCGCGACGATGCTTCCCTCCTCGAGGCCCTCGGCGAACGCGGTCTCCGCGCCGCCTCTGCCATCGTTCGTTCCCGGGCTGTCGTCGTTGAGGTGCAGGTAGTGGGTCGACCACCCGCCGGCGTGACGGATCTCGATGCTCCAACCACCGGCCCGGTGCCACTTCATCTCTTCCACGATCCCGGCAGCGACCGCAACGACCTGTGTTCCCTTCGGGCTCTTGATGTCGGTTCCCCGGTGGCGGCGACCTCCGGGTCGGCGCTCACTCCAGTCATCGTCGAATTCGACCTGGGCCGTTTCGTTGGGGAACACTTCGAGGACGAAGTCGCTCGATTGACGTGCCGCCGCGACAGCAGGCGGTGTCTGGAGGACCGCGGGAGCTGTGATCGCGGCCAGGATGAGGGCGCCCGCGAGGACGCGTTGGATGGTGGTGATCATGGGAATCGCTCCTCGATCTGCGGCGGCACCGTCACGTCCGATTGGACGGCGGCCTTCAGGGTCGGTTCGCTGAGCCGGGAACGCTAACCCCTCAGGCCGGATAGCGAAGACAGTCCGCCGGCGGGGTCCGGTAACCGCACACCGGTCGGTAGCCTTCCGGACGCTCTCGAGCAAGAGGACGAACCCCATGCGAGCATTCGATCAGGAGGCGAGGGACCGCGCCGGTTCCTCTGATAGCGCCTGGTTCGCGGCTCGTCGTGCGACGGCCTTCGAAAGCTTCGAGGCGACTCCGATGCCTTCGACGCGAGAGGAGATCTGGCGCTACCTCGAACTCGATTTCGACTTCGGCGACTTCGTTCCGGTGGAAGCGCCGGGAGAACTCCTTCCCACAGGAGAGGTCGAGGTCGCACTCGATCGGCCCGCCGCAGCCCGGATCATCGACGGTCGCTGGGTCGAGGGCGGAGCGGAGATCGACGGAGTCACAGTGAGCTCGCTCTCGGGGGCGACTGTGGAGGATGAGGAGATCCTGCAACGTGCCTACGCGGCGGCGGAGATCCGAGCCACCGACAAGTTCGCCGCAGCCCATGACGCGTTCGGCGGCGACGGCGTCTTGATCCATGTGTCCCGGGCAACGGTTCACGAGGGCTCGATCCTCGTCGATGTCCAGGCCTCGGTCGCCCACACAGCCTCCTTTCCGCGTGTGGTTTTCGTCGTGGATGAGGCGGCTGAAGCGTCGCTCGTCGTGCATCTTCGATCCCCCGATGGGGAGAACATCCTCATCGTCCCTCAGTTCGTGCTTGTCGCCGGGGACGGCGCCCGTTTGTCGGTCACGATCGTGCAGGATTGGGGAACAGGCACCCGATCCATCGGGCACGCTCGGGCTTCGGCGGGCGGGGACGCCTCGATCCGGTTCGTCGAGATCGGCCTCGGGGCCCGGCTCGCACGTCTCCACCTCGAGATCGACCTCGTGGGCAAAGGTTCCTCGGCGGACGTTCTCGGTGCCTATTTCGGTGACCACGACCAGACACTCGACTACCGCTACTTCATGCGCCATATCGGCACCAACACCCGATCCGACATGTTCCTCAAGGGAGCCGTGGAGGACGAGGCTCTCTCCGTGTTCACGGGCATGATCAGGATCGAAGAGACGGGTCAGAAGACCGAGGCGTTCCAAACGAACCGCAATCTCATCCTGTCCGCGGGTGCGAGAGCGGAATCTGTTCCGAATCTCGAGATCCTCGCCGACGATGTGCGCTGCGGTCACGGATCGACCATGGGACCGCTCGATTCCGGGCAGCGCTACTACCTGATGAGCCGCGGCCTCACCAGGGACCGAACCGACCGGCTCCAGGTTCGCGGGTTCTTCGAAGAGGCGCTGAGCAAGATCCCCGACGCCGGCGTGGCCGATCCGGTCAGGCGCTGGGTGAACGAGAAGTACACCGCGGCCCAGGCCGAGGGGAGGGTGTGATGGAAGTGCGGGTCGGCCCGCTCGACGAGCTCCCCGACGGTCGCGGCGTGCGGGTCGAGGCGGGGGGCCACGCGGTGGCGCTGTTCCGGACCGGGACCCAGGTGCACGCCCTCGGTGATCGTTGCAGCCATGCGAAGGCGTCGCTCTCTGAGGGTGAGGTGTTCGATCTCGAGGTCGAGTGCCCGCGCCACGGGTCACCTTTCGACCTGCGGTCCGGGGAACCGAGCGCCCTGCCCGCGACGGTCGCGGTAGCCGTCTATCCCACGCGGATCGACGACGGCGATGTGTATCTGACGATCGAAGAGGAGGGGACATGATCGCGGCCCTCGAGATCACGAACCTCACCGCCCGCTTCGGGGCTCTCGAGATCCTCAACGGAGTCGATCTCACGGTTCCCTTTGGGGAGATCCACGCCTTGATGGGCCCCAACGGGTCGGGAAAGTCGACGCTCACCCACGTCCTGATGGGGAACGACGAGTACGAGGCTTCCGGGTCCGCCACGGTCGGTGGCACCGAGCTCATGGGACTCGATGTCGACGCGCGGGCGCGTGCCGGGCTCTTCGAAGCCTTCCAGTATCCGGTGGAGATCCCCGGAGTCGCCCTCGAAGAGTTGATCGACGCGATGGGGGAGTCGGTGACGGATCGAGCCGCGTTCGACGCTCGCGTGGGCGAGGCCACGGACCTGCTGGACATGGATCGGTTCATCGATCGATCCGTCAACGTCGGACTGTCCGGCGGTGAGAAGAAGCGCTCCGAGATGTACCAACTCGCAGCAGCCGCGCCGAAGGCCGCCGTACTGGACGAGATCGACTCCGGGCTCGACGTCGATGCAGTTCGCGAGGTCGCCGCGATGGTCGAGTCGTTGCGCGGTCCCGAGATCGGCATCCTCGTGATCACCCACTACAGCCGTATCTTGCGGCACATGAGCCCGGACCGGATCCACGTGATGGTCGGCGGGCGGATCGTCGAGAGCGGTGGCTCCGAGATCGCCACTCGTCTGGAAGCCGAGGGTTACACCGGACTGGGCTGAGAACCGACCGGGGAACATCGGCATAGACTCTCCCCATGCCCTGGTCGCCGCTTTCCGCTCGCCACTTCGTTCAACAGAGCGTGGATCGAGCCGAGCCATGACGGCCTCCGCGACCGGCGTCGAGGACATCCGGCGCCTCTCCCAGCTCATCTCCGAAGCGAACGGGATCCTCGTGTTCACCGGGGCCGGGATCTCGACCGCAAGCGGCATCCCGGACTACCGGGGCCCAGACGGCGTGTGGAAGACCCGACGCCCGGTCTTCTACGACGACTTCATGTCGAGCCCGACGGCGCGGGCTGAATACTGGCGGCAGAAACTCGAGGACCGCGAAGCCTTCGGCTCGGCTCGTCCGAACGAGGTTCACCGCGCGATCGTTCGCCTCGAGCGGTCAGGGAAGGTGAACCTCGTGGTCACCCAGAACGTCGATGGGCTCCACGCTGAGGCGGGGACGTCCGCACAGCGACTGATCGAGGTCCACGGGACGAACCGGGTCGTGCAATGCCAGTCGTGTGGGGAGCGATCGGACCCTTCCCCGCATTTCGCGACGTTCGCTCGAACCGGGGAAGCACCTGTGTGCAGTTGCAGCGGGCATCTCAAGCCGGCGACGATCAGCTTCGGTCAACAGCTTCGTGCGGTCGACCTGGCTCGTGCCTTCGAAGCGGCGAAAACGTGCGACCTCGTCGTGGCCCTCGGGTCGACGCTGGCCGTCACTCCGGCGGCCGACATCCCCATGACCGGAGCTCGCCACGGTGCCCCCTATGTGATCGTGAACCAGGGGCCGACCGAACACGATCGATCCCCGTTCGTCACGCTGCGAGTGGAGGGTGACGTGTCGGCCATCTTCCCTGCTGCGGTGGGTGCCGCGCTCGGGGATGGGTCCATCGACCCTGGCGGTGGGGGGCCGACCGATGGGTATCCTCGCGCGGCGGAATCTTCCAGCTGAGGAGCTCACATGCGCATCGAACGTGATTCCATGGGTGAGGTCGCGGTCCCCGAAGACGTGTACTACGGAGCGTCGACCCAGCGGGCCGTGGAGAACTTCCCGATCTCCGCTCTCCGGTTCGGCCGCCGGTTCGTGTGGGCGTTGGCCCTGATCAAGACGGCCGCGGCCGAAACGAACCGGGAGATGGGATTTCTCGACGCCGACATCGCCGACGCGATCATCACCGCGGGCGACGAGATGATGTCCGGCAAGTACGACGACCAGTTCGTGGTCGACATCTTCCAGACCGGCTCGGGAACATCGACGAACATGAACGCGAACGAGATCCTGGCGAACCGGGCCACCGAGCTTCTCGGCGGCGACATCGGCAGCAAGCTCGTTCACCCGAACGACCATATCAACGCCGGTCAGTCGTCCAACGACGTCATCCCGTCCGCGATGCACGTTGCTGCGGTCGCGGCCATCGAGGAGGATCTGCTCCCCGCGCTCCGCGGCCTGAGATCGAGTCTCGACGTGAAAGCCGCAGAGTTCGACGACGTCCTGAAATCGGGCCGCACCCACCTCCAAGACGCGACTCCCGTTCGGCTCGGTCAGGAGTTCTCCGGTTACGCGGCGCAGATCCGCAAGGGCATCGAAAGGGTCTCCCAGGTGCTGCCGGAACTCCTCGAGCTCGCCCTCGGTGGAACCGCGGTCGGTACCGGGATCAACGCCCCGCCCGGGTTCGCGGAGGCGACGATCGCGGTGATGAGCCGTCGGTCCGGGTACGACTTCCGAGAGGCGGACGACCACTTCGAGGCCCAAGCGGCCAAGGATGCGTACGTCAACGTCTCCGGCGTGTTGAAGACCGTCGCGACCAGCCTGTTCAAGATCGTGAACGATCTGCGCTGGCTTTCGTCCGGGCCAAGGAACGGCATCGGCGAGATCGATCTGCCCTCCCTGCAGCCCGGCTCGTCGATCATGCCGGGCAAGGTCAACCCGGTCATCCCCGAGGCGGTGATGATGATCGCGGCACGCGTGTTCGGCAACGACACCACCATCACCTGGGGTGGCGCCAACGGCAACTTCGAGCTGAACGTCATGATGCCGGTGATGACCCATGCGCTGCTCGAGTCGATCGAGCTGCTGGCCGCCGGATCACGCGTGCTCGAGGAGAAGACCGTGGCCGGGATCGTCGCCAACGCAGAGCGCGCGGCCTGGTTGCTCAACCAGAACGCCATCGTGGCGACGTCGCTGGTGCCGCACATCGGCTACGACAAGGTGGCCGAGGTGATCAAGAAGGCGTTCAACGAAGGTCGAGGTGTTCGCGAGGTGGCTCTGGAGCTGGAAGTGCTACCCGAAGACGAACTCGACACCGCGCTCGACGTGCGTCCGATGACCGAGGGCGGCTGAACGCGTGACCGGGGTGCTGATCACCGCAGCCGCGAGGGAGGGAGGGCGGTGAGGCGGAGCGCGCTCACCGAAGGGATGCTCTTCACGGATCAGTACCAGTTGACGATGGCCCAGTTGTACTGGCGTTACGGGCTCCACGAACGACCGGCGCGTTTCGACTACTTCTTCCGTCGCTATCCCGACTACGGTCGCCACCAGGCCGGGTACACGGTGTTCGCCGGCCTCGGCTGGCTCCTCGAGTGGATGGAATCGACGCGGGTCACCGCGGAGGAACTCGAATACCTCCGTGGGCAGCGACGGGCCGATGGGGAGCGCCGTTTCGACGACGGGTTCATCTCATGGTTGGCAGACACCGGGGGATTCGAGCAGATCTCCGTGCGCGCGGTAGCGGAGGGCCGCGTCGTGCACGCGGTCGCTCCGATCGCCGTCGCCGAGGGCCCGCTGGCGATGGCACAGATCCTCGAGACATCGTTCCTGAACCATCTCAACTATCAGACGCTCATCGCGACCAAGGCGTCTCGTATCGCCGAGGCGGCCCGCGGTGCCCCCGTACTCGAGTTCGGGATGCGTCGCGGACCCGACGTCGGCACCAACGCCGGAGCCCGCGCTGCGCTCATCGGCGGGGCGAACTTCACGAGCAACGTTGGGATGTCGGCGGTGCTGGGCGTCGATCCGAAGGGAACCCACGCCCACTCGATGGTTCAGCTGTTCATGGCGCTCGGGGAAGGTGAGATCGGCGCGTTCCGCGCGTACGCGGACGTCTACCCCGATGAGTGCATGCTGCTGGTCGACACGATCGACACGCTCGAGAGCGGCATCCCCAACGCCATCACGGTGTTCGACGAGCTGCGGGCTCGCGGGCACGAGCCGCTGGGGATCAGGCTCGACTCAGGGGACCTCGCCTATCTCGCCATCCAGGCGGCCAGGATGCTCGATGACGCCGGATATCCGGACACCCGGATCGTCCTGTCGTCGGAACTGGATGAGCTGGCGATGTGGCAGATCATCGCCCAGATCACCGAGGAGGCGCCCCGCTACGGCGTCGATCCCGACGCGATGACCGCCAGGTTGATCTACGGCGTCGGAACCCGATTGATCTCCTCACACGGCTACTCGGCGCTCGGTGGTGTCTACAAACTCGTCGCCATCGATGGCGACGGAGACTGGTTGCCGGCGATCAAGATCTCTGACTCGCCCGAGAAGATGCCGATCCCGGGGAGCAAACGAGTCTGGCGGATCTACGATGCGCGTGGCCTGGCGACGGCGGATGTCGTGGCGATCGACGACGAGACACCCGGGCGCGACCGCGCTGATCTCGTTCTCCACCATCCGCACCGCGAGGGGATCACACGAACTTTGGCACCCGAATCGATCGGTGGCGTGGAGGAGCTCCTGATTCCGGTTCTGACCCACGGGAAACGTCTCGACGGCGAACCCTCGCTCGACGAGATGCGCAAGCGGCGAATCACCGATCTCGAACGGCTCGACCCCGGCGTACGCCGGCTGGTGAACCCGCACCGCTACCACGTGTCGCTGACGACCAGGATGAAGGCTCTCCAGCGCGAGCTCGTGGAGCAAGCCCGGGTCGATTGACCGGCTCGCCGTCACTACTCGATCGCCACTCCGGCGGCGACCATGGCTGCGACGGCTCTCGCGCCGTCCCCGGGCTCCAGGTTCACCGCCCGGATGCCGTCGGCGAGCAAGGTGGTGGTGAACCGAGCCCGGGCGGCATCGATCGCCGTTTCCTTGACGCAGTAGTCGGTAGCGAGGCCGACGACGACGACCTGAGTGATCTCCCGGTCGCGAAGCATGTGTTCGAGCCCTGTGGACCACTCGACGCCGGTCACCGGATGACGCACCGCGAAACACGAGTATCCGTCCTCGCCTTCCGTGCCTTTCCGGATGCGTTCGCCGTCGACGAGCAGATCAGGGTGCAGTTCCGATCCCCAAGTGTCGCTCACACAGTGCACGGGCCAGATCCCTCCGTCCTTGGCGAAATGCGGTGTCGACTCGGGATGCCAATCCTGGGTGTACACGATCAGCGCTCCGGCATCACGAGCAGCTTCGATCTGTGTGTTGATGAAGGGGATCGTGTCTTCGGCACCAACGACGTAGAGCGATCCCGCGGCCTGGGCGAAGTCGTTCTGGACGTCGACCACGATGAGCGCCGTGGCGGGCGAGTATCCCATCACTGGATCGGGCTCTTCTGAGCCTTCTCGAGCGCCTCTTCGAGCGTGGTCCACGGAAGGTCCGCGCACTTGATCCGGACGGGGAATTTGCGAACCCCCTGGAGGGCTTCGAGGTCTCCGAGGACGTCCCCGGGTCGGTCGGGATCCACGGGGCTGTCGCCCTCGTCGATGGACATCATCACCTTGAAGTCGCTCGCGAGCGCGCTCACTTGCTCGATCGTCTTCCCGACGATGGCGTCGGCCATCATCGAGCCCGAAGCCTGCGAGATGGAACAGCCCTGGCCCTGGATGCCGACATCGACAACGGTGCCATCCTCGACCGCGAGGTCGAGGGAGAACTCGTCACCGCACGACGGATTCTGGCCTTCCGCGTGAACGTGGGGACCGCTCAACACCCCCTGATGTCGGGGGTTGCGGTAGTGGTCGAGAATGACCTCGCGATAGAGCTCCTGGAGGGATGACATGAAGCAGCGTCCCGTTGTTCGGTTCTTGTGCGGAAGGAAACGATACCGTCCGTCGTGCGCTGTCGAGCTCTCAGGGAAGGCCGAACCAGCGCCTGGCTTCGAAGAGCGCATCGACGAGGCGGTCGATGTCATCGTGGGTGTTGTAGATGTAGAACGATGCCCGAGCGGTCGCCGGAACCTCGAGGTATCTCAGCAACGGTTTGGCACAGTGATGCCCGGCCCGGACCTCCACTCCGTACTGGTCGAGGATGGTGGCGATGTCGTGGGCGTGGACGTCCGCGAGCTGGAAGCTGATGGCACCTCCCCGCCGTGCCGGGTCTGTCGGACCGAATACTTCGAGGTCGGGCACGGTGGCCAGCCGCTCCAGTGCGTACGCAACGATCTGCTCCTCATGGTGCCGAACGGCGTCCATCCCGACGGCGGTGAGGTAGTCCACGGCGGCGCCGAATCCGACGGCCTGGGCGATCGGCGGTGTTCCCGCCTCGAACTTGTGGGGTGGAGGTGCCCATCGCGACTCGTAGAGCCCGACGTCGCTGATCATCTCACCACCACCCTCGGTCGGTTCCATCTCTTCGAGCCGATCCGGTCTACCCCACATCGCTCCGATCCCCGTGGGACCGAGCATCTTGTGGGCTGAGAACACCAGGAAGTCGGCGTCGAGGCTCTTCACGTCCGTCGGCATGTGCGGTACGAGTTGGGCGCCGTCTACGACGACGAGAGCATCCGTGCTCCGCGCTGCGGCGACGAGCTCCCGGACGGGCCCAAGGGTGCCGGTCACGTTCGACATCCCGGATACGGAGACGATCTTCACCCGTTCATCGATGATCTCATCCAGGTCGCTCAGGTCGATCTCGTAGTCTTCGTTGAGCGTCAGATACACCAATTCGGCGCCCGTGCGCCGGGCGATGAGTTGCCAAGGAACGACGTTGGCGTGATGCTCCATGATGGTGAGCACCACCCGATCGCCCCGGTTCAGGTGGTCGAGGCCCCACCCGTGGGCCACGTAGTTGAGCCCGGTGGTGGCTCCTCTCGTGAACACGACCTCGTTGGGCGACCCGGCGTTGATGAACGAAGCCACCTTGGCGCGGGCACCCTCGTAAGCGTCGGTCGCTTCCGTCGCGAGCGTGTGGGCACCCCGGTGGACGTTGGCGTTCATGCGTCGGTAGTAGTCGTCGACGGCGTCGAGCACCTGAACGGGCTTCTGGGTCGTGGCCGCCGAGTCGAGGTAGACGAGAGGGTGTCCGTTGATCTCTCGGTCGAGGATGGGGAAGTCCTTGCGAAGTCCCGAGAGATCGGTCACCCGGCGGCCGCCTCGGAGCGATACGAGTCGTAGCCGGTCTCCTCGATCGCATCGGCGAGGGCAGCTCCTCCCGACACGACGATGCGCCCGTCCAAGAAGATGTGCACGATGTCGGGCGTGATGTAGTCGAGCATGCGCTGGTAGTGGGTGATGATCACGAAACCGCGCTCCGGCGACCGGAGGCGGCTCACTCCTTCGGCGACCGTCTTGAGGGCGTCGATGTCGAGACCGGAGTCGGTCTCGTCCAGGATGGCGATATCGGGTTCGAGCACGGTCATCTGGAGGATCTCGTTGCGTTTCCGTTCGCCGCCCGAGAACCCTTCGTTGAGGTAGCGGTCCGCGAACGACGGGTCCATCTCGAGTCGACGCATCGCGTCCATCACCTTCAGGCGCAGTTCGAGCACGGTGAAGTCGGTTCCCGTCCGGTTCGAGAGCGCGGTGCGGAGGAAGTTGACGACGGACACCCCGGGGATCTCCTCGGGATACTGGAAGCCGAGGAACATGCCGGCACGACCGCGTTCGTCGGCTGTGGTCCCGGTGATGTCGACACCATCGACGATGATGCGTCCGCGGGTCACCTCGTACGAGGGATGACCCATCAGCACGTTGGCGAGCGTCGACTTACCGGAGCCGTTCGGGCCCATGATGGCGTGGATCTCACCGGGTTCGACGACGAGATCGACGCCTTTGAGGATCTCGACCCCATCGGCCGAGGCGTGAAGATCCTCAACGACGAGAAGGGGGAAAGCGGCCATGGCGCCGAGGTTAGCGACCGTCATGTCGGTATCTCGCGGGTCGAGCCGCACCTCCAACGAGCGCTTCTTTCAGGTCGCGATCGCGGCAGCGACAACGGCGCCGAGCGTGGCGGTGTCGATGTCGCCGAGAGGTTTCGGCTCGTGAAGATATGTCTTCGTGACACCCATCTCTGCGATCTGACGGAGGATGCCGGCGGCTTGCTCCGGGGTGCCGTGCGGGATGTTGCGGGCGCGGAGAAGCTTCAGATACTCGTCGGGCGTCACCTCGCGGCGGGCGGCACGGTCTGCGACGAGGTGCCGAAAACCATCCTCGGTAGCGGCCACCACCGTCGGTGCCGCGAAGCTGACCGCGATCTCTTCGGGATCTCGACCGGTCGCCCCGGCCGCTTCCCGCATCACGGCGGTGCGTCGCTCGAAGGTCTCGGTTTCGCAGGCGAACATGTTGTACTCATCGGCGAATCTCCCGGCAAGTGTGGGTGTCAGACGCATCCCGCCGCCCCCGATGATGATCGGGAGCTCACCGGTTGGCCGGGGGAGCACGTCGACGGGCTGTAATCCGTAACGCTCGCCTTGGAAACCCTGCGAACCGGCGAAGGCCGCCCGGACGTATCCCAGCGTCTCGGCGAGGCGATCGAATCGCTCGGGGAGGTCGTGGAGCTCGATGCCGAAGGTATCGTGTTCGGTTTCCATCCACCCGGTTCCGATGCCCAGTGCGAAACGTCCGTCCGACATCTCGTCGATCGTGGCCGCGGTCTTGGCGATGACGGCGGGATGACGGAAGGTGAGCGGTGTCACCATGACGGCGAGTTGGATCCGTTCGGTGTCGCGCGCCAGGCCCGCAAGGGTCGTGAGCGCGTCGGTCGCATGAGCTGAAGTGGATCCGGCGAGATAGTGGTCGGAGCGGGCGAACGAGTCGAGGCCCCGGGCTTCCGCCCATCTGGCCAGCTCGAGGAGCTGGTCGTAGGTGCCGCCCGTCTGGGGTTCCGTCATGAGTCCGAGCTGCATGGATCCTCCGGGTTCACCAGCGCCGTGCGATCCATCCCTCGAGCTGAGGACGCTCCTGCCCGATGGTCGTGTCCCGTCCGTGGCCGGGCATCACGATCGTGGAGTCGTCGAGCACGAACAGGTGGTCTTCGATGTTCGCGATGATCTCGTCGAAATCGTCGCCACCGCTCGTCTTGCCGGGTCCTCCGGGAAAGAGCGTGTCGCCGGTGAACACGACATCGCCAACCGCGAAACACATCGAACCGGGAGTGTGCCCCGGGGTATGCATCGCCTCGATGGTGAGGTCACCGACTCGGATCGGGCCGGGTTCGAGCGGTCGATCCGAGGATCGACCCGCGAGGGCCTCATCCTCGGCGTGGATCATGAACCGGGTCCCGGTCGCGGCGACGAGGCCGCCGACTCCCTGGACGTGATCCCCATGGCCGTGGGTGGTGAGGATCATCCGCAGATCCAACCCGTCGACCGCATCCACGAGGCGCTCTGGATCGTCGGCAGCATCGACCATGACCGCTTCACCGGTGGAACGACAAACGACGAGGTAGGCGTTGTTGTCGAGCGCTCCGACGACGATCTTGCTCACCGTCATGTGGGAATCCTGGTGATGGATCATCCGGGCAACACCCCTCCGCTTGGGTCGCCAGGCTAACCGACTCTCCGGGTGCGAGCGTGCCAGAATGTCGGACCACACCCAGCCGTGGGAGCCGCCCGCCATGAACTTCGCCTTCACCCCCGAACAGGACATGCTGCGGGATTCGGTACGCGGTTATCTCGCCGACAAGGTCCCGATGAGCCGGGTTCGCGAGCTCATGGAATCCGATGGTGGCTACGACCCTGAGGTGTGGACGGAGATGGCCGCGATGGGTTGGCAGGGTATGGCGATACCGGAGGCCTTCGGGGGCTCCGGGTATTCGTACCTCGAGCTCGGGATCCTGCTCGAGGAGATGGGCCGAGCGCTCACCCCGGTCCCATTCTTCTCCTCCGTGGTCCTCGGAGCCGGCATCGTGCTCCTCGCCGGGAACGACGAGCAGAAGGCCATGATCCTGCGGGGCGTGGCCTCCGGTGAGCGTCTCATGGCACTGGCCACCCTCGAGCCGGATACGCCCGGGAGCGCGACCACCCCGGCGACGGTGGCTAGGACCCAGGACGACACCGTGAGGATCGACGGCGCCAAGGCGTTCGTGGTCGACGGCCACGTCGCGGACACCCTGGTGGTGTCGGCGCGCAACGACGAGGGGGAAGTGGACCTCTACCTCGTGGACGCCAATGCCGCGGGAGTGGTTCGGCGCAGAGTCGAGACGATGGACATGACCCGTAAGCAGGCCGAGGTGACGTTCACCGATGTCACGGTCCCGGTGAGCGCCCGGCTCGGGGATCCGGGCAGTGGTGCGGTGCCGCTCGAGCGGCTCGCCGATCTCGCGGCGACCGCGCTCGCGTTCGAGCAGGTCGGTGGAGGGCAACGGTGTCTCGAGATGTCGGTCGAGTACGCCAAAGAGCGGCACCAGTTCGGACGACCGATCGGGTCGTTCCAGGCCATCAAACACACGTGTGCCGACATGTTGGTGGAGATCGAATCGGCGCGTTCGGCGGCGTACTACGCCGGTTGGGCCGCCTCGGAGGATCCCGAGGAACTGCTCATCGTCGCTCCGCTGGCGAAGTCGTACTGTTCGGAGGCGTACTTCTCAGCGGCAGCGGAGACCATCCAGGTGCACGGCGGCATCGGGTTCACCTGGGAGCACGACGCCCACCTCTACTTCAAGCGGGCCAAGAGCGACGAGCTGATGTACGGGACCCCGGCTGCGTGGCGGGCGGTGCTCGCCGACCGGCTCGGTCTCTGATGACCCCGACTCTCGAACGTGCTCTCGGGTCGTGCGGCCTCAGGTCAGGCTCTGCATGATCTCTTCGAGCTGATCGGTGGGGATCGCCCCGGCGACCCTACCCGCGACCGTGCCGTCGGAGTTCACGAACACCCAATAGGGGAAGGCGTTTCCCCCGAACGAGATCATCGCCGTCCCGGCCTGATCGTCGCGGATCACCGGGCTGGTCCAGCCTTCGTCTTCGAGCCACGCCGAGGCCGGCCAATTGACCCGGGTCTCGTCCATCGAGGTCGACACCGAGTAGATGGCGACTCCCTCGACGCCGCCTCCGTCGTCCAGCCAACCCTGCACGGACGGCACCTCGTTCTGGCAGTGGGGGCACCAGTGGGCGAGGAACACGATCGCCTTCGCCTGGCCGTCGTTCGTGATCGTCACCGCGTTGCCATCGAAATCCTGGCCGGCGAGGTCCGGGGCGACCACCCCGACGGCGGCGTCGGCGGCGGGATCGGTGAGCGGCGGCAGCTGCCCATCGACCTGCGGCGAGCCGAACTCATCTTCGGGCGCTACGTCGCTCGAACTTCCGCCCGTGAGCGCAACGGCAAGGATCAGGATCGCGACGACGACGACGCCGCCGCCGATGATGAGCCAGCGGCCCATCGAGCTCGTGGACCCGGAGGTCGACGATTTGGTTGACGTTGCCATGACGCGCTCCTCGCGGGGTTACTCGGCTGGGGCTGGGTGGGATGATGGCGCGATCTCGGAGCTATTGAACCGATCGACCCAGAGCAGGGCGAGGATCAGCAGGAACGCGCTGAGGGCCATGTACGGGATCGTGATGAACCCGAAGATCTCGAACCAGGCGGCGGTGCAGGGAACGCCCGTCGAACACGTGCCACTGTCGAGGCTGGGGAAGATCTGGAGGAGGCGGTGATAGGCGGCGAGCAGGGCGCCGATCGTCGCCAGCACACCTGCGTAGATCCGGACGTCGTGGTCCCGCCGCACCGCCGCGATCAGCAGGATGACCGCGAGTGGGTACATGGCGATGCGCTGATACCAGCAGAACGTGCAGGGAGGGAGGTGCACGATCTCGGACAGGTAGAGGCTTCCCAGGGTCGCGGTGGCCGCGACCATGAAACCCAACCACAGTTCGGAACCGGCGAGCGAGCCGAACACGCGCTCGCGCATCGTCCCCTTCGCCACCGCAGCGACGACGATGACGATCGTGGCTGCGTTCGCCGCGAGCGCGAGAAGAGCGAAGAACGTTCGAACGGTTTCGTAGGACATGGAGCGAGGAAGGTACCAGAGGAGAAAGCCAAAGCGCTGCGTGGATTACGCTTCGAACGATGGTTCCGTTCGTGTTCCTCGGTGTGGTGGTCGTCGTCCTCCTCGTGTTGGGCGCCGGCATGCTGTTCCAGGAACGACGTGCAACTCCCTCCGACGGGATCATCATCTACGGTGTCGACGATTCGATCGAGTTCGTGTGGGAGCGGCTGTCTTCGCAAACCCGGGAGGAACTGCGGCGCGCGGACGTGCGCAGGATCCTCGAGTGGGAGATGCACTATCTCCAGCAGCCGCGGGTGCGCGATGGGCGGGAAGCGATCGTCGCCGGAACCGAGGCCGCCACCTATGCCCAGGAACGAGCCTGGGAGGCGGGCTACTCCTACGAGCCGGCGGTGATCCTCGAGGTGATGGACCTGCAGGGTCGATACCTCGAAGCGATCGGCGCGATCGGGGACGAAGCAGTCGAGGAACCGCAATGATCCGCCACCGTGACCGGTCGTCGGCGCAGGGGTGAGGCGAAAGAGGGTCTGGACAGGCGCCCGGGGCGCTGGGAGAATCGACTCCGTCATGTACGTGAGGCGCGACCCGGGGAGGCCCGATCGCGCCGCTGATCGAAAGAGGGATACCCATGAGTCCGGACCGTGACAAGAACGACAAGGACGCCAAGAAGCAAGACGACGGCGAGTCCGGCGGGACGGCCTCGGAGCCGGCCGATGCAGACCTGACGCTCGAACCGACCGATGGCGGCGGCGAGGAGCCGGACCAGCAAGCCGACCCGCGCTGGCGCTGAGCGGCCCGGCTATCGTCGTGGCCATGGCAAGACTGCGACGATTCGAGAACCATCGGTACGTCGGCACGCGTGACGACATGGTGGCGTACGACTGTGACGACACGTCCCAGTTCGCGACGCTCGCGGCGCGCGTCGAGGTCGATGATCTCATGAACCGCGATCTCCTCCAGGCCTTCGGCCCCGACGAGGTCTCGGAGGCCCGGAACCGAGGGTTCCGACTCGCCCGGATCTGACCGACGGCGCTCCTACGCGATCTCGGGGGCGGCGAGAGCCACCGCGACGATCTCGGCGACTCGTTCCTCTCGGAAGGAGAAGAAGTGATCGCTTCCCGGGAGCACCCGCAGAGATGCACCGATGGACCCGGCGTACCGTTCGAGCTCGCCGACTGGCACGAACTGGTCACGGTTCCCGAGGATGAAGGTCCGGGGGGCAGGCGCAAGAGCCTCTGCCGGGGGGAGCCGCGGCGTCATCCCGCTCAGCACGGGTGGCGCGATCCCCGCATAGGCGTGTCGCGAGCCACTGGCGGCCGCCCAACTGAGCGCGGTGGCCGCCCCGAAAGACCATCCGGCGAGCGAAAGCGGGATCTCGGGATGAGCGGCGTCCCCGGTGGCGACCGCTGCGGCAACATCCGCGACTTCATCCGATCCGTTGCCGTGGACTCCCGTCGAGGCACCCACTCCCCGGAAGTTGAATCTGAGCACCGCGAAACCGTGATCGACGAGGTACCGGGTGACGCCGACCATGAGCGGTGCCGTCATCGTGCCTCCGTAGAGCGGATGCGGATGACAGAACACCACAGCACGCTGGGGAAGGTCGGGCAGATCCCATCTCGCTTCGAGGACCTCGCCATCGGTGGTGCGAATGTCGAATTCGTTCAAAGGTCGGAGAACCAGACCGCGGCGGCAATGAGGATCGTCATGCCGGCGATCAGGGAGGCGAGGATGAGGAAGCGGGTCTGCACGACGCGCATCGTACCGTCGCCCGACCAGGATCGGACCCTGCGCTAGTGTCAGGTCGGTCCCATTCCTTCGGAGGTTCCGTGTACGACGTCGTGATCGTCGGCGGCGGCCCGGGTGGCTACGCGGCCGCTCTCTACGCCCACAACTTCGGTCTGTCGGTAGCGTTGGTCGAGAAGGACCGACTCGGCGGAACCTGCCTGCTGCGGGGGTGTATCCCGGCCAAGACCTGGCTGCAGACCGCGGATGTGTTCAACACGGTGAAACGTTCGGAGGAGTTCGGTGTCAAGTCTTCCGACCCGGTGCTCGATTGGCCCGCGGCTCTCGCTCGCAAGACGAAGATCGTCGACGGTCTCGTCAAGGGGCTCGGTGGTCTGCTGCAGGCTCGCAACGTCGAGGTCGAAGATGGGTTCGGTCGCCTGGTCGATGGAGGTGCCGAGGTGGCGGCGTCGGACGGTTCGACCAAGACCCTCGCCGCGAAGAACGTCATCGTTGCGACCGGGTCGGTCCCCAGATCGATCCCCGGCTACGAGATCGACGGCGTTCGTATCGTGACCAGCGATCAGGCGCTCGACTGGACCTCACGCCCCGATCGTGTCGCCGTGATCGGCGCAGGTGCGATCGGCGTCGAGTTCGCATCGTTCCTGGCCGACCTGGGGAGCGAGGTTTTCGTGTTCGAGATGTTCGACCAGATACTCCCGGGAATGGAACCCGAGGCGGCGAAGGCCCTGGATCGGGTGTTCCGGCGCAAAGGGGTCAAGGTTCGGACCGGTGTCCAGGTTGGGCCCGCGGAGACGACCGACTCGGGTGTCGTCGTTCCCTTCGGTGAGGACTCCGTCGAGGTCGATACCGTGCTCGTGGCGGTGGGTCGTGCCCCCGTCACCGACGGGATCGGGCTCGAGGAAGCCGGCATCGTGACCGATCGCGGCTTCGTGCCGGTCGATCCGGAGACGATGTCGACATCCAAGCCCGGGGTCTACGCGGTGGGAGACATCGTTGCCGGCACCCCGCAACTCGCCCATGTTGCCTTCGGCGAAGCGATCGCAGCCGTCACCCATCTCGCGACCGGAGAGACCGCACCCGTCGACTATCGAGCGGTGCCGCTCGTCGTCTACACCCACCCTGAAGTGGCTGCGGTGGGTCTCACCGAGGCACAGGCCATCGAGCAGGGCTACCAGGTCGAGGCGACCTCGCACGGGATGCGAGGCCTCGGTCGATCGATCATCAAAGGCGAAACCGGAGGCACGGTGAAGATCGTGGCCGAAAAGGACGGTCCCATCCTCGGCGCCACCGTCGCCGATCCGGCCGCCGGCGAGATCATCCACGAGCTCATGTACGCCGTGGGATGGGAAGCGCTTCCCGAAGAAGCGGCCGCGTTCATCCATGCTCACCCGACCGTCTCGGAGGCCATCGGCGAGACGCTCCTCAGCGCGTCCGGCCGAAGCCTGCACTAGATCCGACCCGCGAGAGACATTCCACAAGGAGACGATGCCAATGGCGAACACGGTGACGATGCCACAGCTCGGTGAAACCGTCACCGAAGGCACGATCTTGAGTTGGCTCAAACAGCCCGGCGATGCGGTCGCCGAGGACGAATTGCTCGTCGAGATATCCACGGACAAGGTCGACACCGAGATGCCGTCGCCGTTCGCGGGGATCCTCCAGGAGATCCTCGTGTCCGAGGGGACGACCGTTGCCGTGGGAACGCCGCTCGCGGTCATCGCCGAGTCCTCCGATGCGGCCGCGGGTGTGTCCGCGGAACCTGCCGCGGCGACCGCAGAGAGCGTCGAGGCCGCGGCTCCGGCCGTCGCATCGCCCGCGCCCGGCGCTCCGCCGCCCGCTGTCGCAACCCCGGCCCCAGCCCCAGGACCGGCACCGGCACCGACCAGCGAGGCGCCCCGGCGCGGGATCCTGTCTCCCGTCGTTCGTAAGCTCGCTTCCGAACACGGCGTCGACCTGACCGCGGTCGTGGGAAGCGGCGACGGCGGGAGGATCACCCGCAAGGACGTCGAAGCCGCTGCGGCGACAGGACCGGCGCCTGCTGCTGCGGCACCTGCCCCGGCGGTCCCTGCCCCGGCGGCCGCCGTGCCCACGACCACCCCGGAGCCCGCCCCGGCGGCGAGCTCGGTGCCGATGGGCCCGGGTGATGAAGTGGTCGAGTTGAGTCGGATCCGCGCCCGGATCGCCGATCACATGGTCCATGCGAAACGAACCGCGGCTCACGTCTGGACCTCGGTCGAGGTGGACTACGAAGCCGTGGAGAGGGTTCGGCAGGCTCACCGCGACGAGTTCAAGGCCGCCGAGGGGTTCTCGCTCACGTACCTGCCGTTCATCGCCAGGGCCACCATGGACGCTCTCGCCGCCTACCCGGTGGTGAACAGTTCTCTCCTCCTCGACGAAGGCAAGCAGGTCTTCCACAGATCGGTGAACCTCGGGATCGCGGTCGACCTCAGCCAGGGCGGGCTCGTCGTGGTCACCACCCGCGATGCGGACAGTCTCGCCCTCAAGGGCGTCGCGCGGGCCATCCGGACGATGGCTCTCAAAGCCCGGGACGGGAACCTCACACCCGACGACGTCACCGGGAGCTCGTTCACCATCACCAACCCCGGCCCGTTCGGTTCGTACATGAGCGCTCCCATCATCAACCTGCCCAACGTCGCGATCCTGTCGACCGACACCGTCGCGAAGCGACCCAGCGTGGTGTCCCTCCCCGACGGGTCCGACACGATCGCCATCCGGCACATCGGCTATCTCGGGCTGACCTGGGACCATCGGGCCTTCGACGGTTCGACCGCGGTGCTGTTCCTCGACCGGATCAAGGAGAACCTCGAGAGCCGGAACTGGGAGCAGGAGTTGGCGTGAGCGCTCCCTCGCCGGTGCCCGGCGAGCGGCTCCGGGTGCGATGGCTCGGTCGCATGCCCTACGAGGAGGCCTGGGATCTCCAACGCGCCTTCTGGGAGGGACGTGTCGATGGGCGGAGCCGCGACGACTACCTGCTCCTCGTCGAGCATCCTCCCACCTACACGATCGGGCGCAACGGCGACGGTTCCAACCTGCGGGTGGACGCGGCCACCCTCCCCGCTCTCGGCTTCGAGTTACACAACGTCGATCGTGGCGGGGACATCACGTATCACGGTCCGGGGCAATTGGTCGGGTACCCGGTCGTCGCCGTGCCCCGATTCGGCAACGGGTACGACATGGTGGGCCACGTCCGCAGGATCGAGCAGATTCTCATCGCCGCCCTCGGCGACCTCGGGGTGTCCGCCCACGCCGAAGCCGGATACACCGGGGTCTGGACCGATACCGGAAAGATCGCGGCGATCGGGGTCCGGGTGGTCCGGGGAGTGGCGACCCACGGTTTCGCGCTCAATCTCGAGCCGGATCTCAGCCATTTCGACAACATCGTGCCCTGCGGGATCATCGATCGGCCGGTGACCTCGGTTTCACAGATCCTGGGGCATCGGGTCAGCCTGGAGGAGGCGGTCGAGGCTCTGCTGCCTCATGCCTCACGGATCTTCGGTTCCGGTGACACCGAGGTGCAACTCGGAGCTTTCGACCGCGGAGCCGGGAGAGGCACGTTCGAGGTGGATGAGTTGGTGGCCTCGGGGGTCTTCACCCCGAACCGGAGGGGAGAGGTCCCGGTCAGCATCCGGGGTGTGGTGCCCGGCGAACCGGAACGGCCCGAGTGGATGCGGGTCAAGGCCGACCTTCGGTCCGATGGATTCCGGGATCTGAAACGGCTGATGCGCGATCTCGATCTCAACACCGTATGCGAGGAGGCTGGTTGCCCGAACATCTACGAATGCTGGGAGTCGGGTACCTCGACGTTGATGCTGCTGGGGGACACCTGCACCCGAGCTTGTTCGTTCTGTGACGTCGCCACGGGCCGTCCCGGCGCCGTCGATCGGGACGAACCGGTTCGGGCCGCGACCGCCGTGGCGCACATGCAACTCCGCCACGCCGTCTTGACCTCGGTCAACCGTGATGACCTGCCGGACGGTGGTGCCGGCGTCTTCGCCGAGACCATCTACCAGATACGGGAGCGAGTCCCCGGTTGCGATGTCGAGGTTCTCATCCCCGATTTCAAAGGGGACCGCGACGCGCTCGAGACGGTGATGGCCGTCAAACCCGAAGTGCTCAACCACAACACGGAGACGGTTATCCGGCTGCAGCGTGAGATC
>PVMS01035089.1_pt1 | contig 23081 bp, 14 predicted proteins | sample 1853461 | NCBI WGS metagenome assembly PVMS01 (sample SAMN08582032, study PRJNA380276) | Marine sediment metagenome, whole genome shotgun sequencing project. | isolation source: ocean sediment barecode stripped | collected 2017 | reverse complement strand
TAATTTTTTAGAGTCTCACGAATAAAACCACTTAAATTTATTAAATTGTGCCAAATTAAGGCTGTCTGAATTGTTGGATGAAATAAGTCCTTAAATATGATGGCCTTTTTTGATAAGATTTTATTTCGATTTGCTTATCTTTATTATTGCTATAAAAATTATGAACCATTTGTATCTTAAATAGTGAGTTTAGTACGTTTAAATATTAAGGGCATTTCGTATAGCCAAACACAAAGTGGGGCTTATGCACTAGTTTTAAGTGAAGTTGAAGGAGAGCGAACATTACCAATTATAATTGGAGCCTTTGAGGCACAATCAATTGCAATTGCTTTAGAAAAAGAAATTAAACCTCCTCGCCCTCTCACCCACGATTTATTCAAAAGTTTTGCCGATAGATTTAACATTATTGTAAAACAAGTGATCATTCATAAACTGGTTGATGGTGTATTCTATTCCAGTTTGATATGTGAATGTGACAAAATTGAAGAAATTATAGATGCTAGAACTTCCGATGCCATTGCCTTAGCAACTAGATTTAATGCTCCTATTTTTACATTTGAAAATATTTTAGACAAGGCGGGAATCATCCTCAAAATAAAAGATGACACAAAATTAGTACAATCTAAATTTAAAATGGAAGATCTGGTGGCAGATGTTGTTGAGGAAACAACTACCTATAAAGATGAAACTCTGGAAGAATTACAAAAAAAATTGGAAAAAGCGGTTGCAAATGAAGACTACGAATTGGCCGCCAAGTTAAGAGATGAGATCTCAAAACGAGAAAACACCAATTAGAATGAAAAAACTAATTTTTCTAGCTTTTTTATTTTCTAACTATTTCTCGGTTCAAGCACAAGAAATTACCAATGAAATCATTCTGAGTGAGGGCACATCCTTTACATCAATTTGGAAAGGTGTTTTAGGAATGATCGTTCTCATCTTTATAGCATATCTTTTTAGCTCCAATAAAAAAGCAATAAACTGGAAGACTGCCGGAATTGGACTGATATTTCAATTATTAATTGCCATTGGTGTTCTGAAAATTCCATTTATTCAAGCCGGGTTTGAAGCTGTAGGTCAAATATTTGTTAACGTGTTAGATTATACCAGAGCGGGAAGTAAATTTCTTTTTGAGGGACTCGTTGTTGCTATGGATACTTTTGGATTTATTTTTGCATTTCAAGTATTGCCAACAATTATATTTTTTTCAGCTTTAACTTCGGTTTTATTTTACATGGGCCTCATTCAAAGAATCGTTAAAGGCTTGGCATGGATGCTCTCCAAAACGCTAAAAATTTCAGGAGCGGAAAGTTTGAGTGTTGCCGGAAATATTTTTTTAGGCCAGACTGAAGCACCATTGCTGATAAAAGCATATTTGGAAAAAATGAATAAATCCGAAATGCTTTTGGTTATGATTGGAGGTATGGCCACTGTTGCAGGAGCTGTATTAGCGGCATATATTGGATTTCTCGGTGGTGATGATCCTGTTCTAAGATTAAAATTTGCTAAACACCTCTTGGCTGCTTCCGTTATGGCTGCACCGGGAGCAATTGTAATTTCTAAAATATTGTATCCTCAAACTGAAAAGGTAAGCACCGATGTAAATGTATCTTCAGAAAAAATTGGAACAAATATATTGGATGCCATATCAAACGGTACAACCGAAGGATTAAAATTGGCAGTTAATGTTGGCGCAATGTTGTTAGTCTTTGTAGCGTTTATTGCTATGATAAATGGAATTTTAGGATGGGTTGGAGATATAACAAACTTTAATGCATGGATGACCACAAATACTCCATATCCTAAACTTACATTAGAATCTATATTGGGTACTATTTTTGCTCCTTTAATGTGGTTGATTGGCGTTGCAAAGCAAGATATGATGCTCATGGGGCAGTTATTGGGTATTAAACTGGTGGCAAGCGAATTTGTTGGTTATATTCAACTTGCCGAATTAAAAAATATAGCAAACAGCATCCATTTGTCCTATGAAAAATCGATAATAATGGCTACTTATATGCTTTGTGGATTTGCTAATTTTGCATCCATTGGTATTCAAATAGGTGGTATTGGATCTCTGGCTCCCGGGCAAAGAAAAACCTTATCTGAATTTGGAATGAAAGCATTGATTGGAGGCTCTCTCGCTTCACTTCTGTCAGCAACCATTGCAGGAATGATCCTTGGATGATCTTTCAAATTTTTCGCTTGGGACTTTCTCAGCATACCCTATCTAGTTTTCTTGCTGGTACTACCTAGGTTAATAACTTATTAATTTTTAATATGTCTTTTTTATTATTTATTGGATAATAATTTATCTTTGGCTCAGAAAAAAATTAACTTTTTCAAAAAGAATTTTAGATTATAGTGTTTTATAAAGCTAATCTTTAACCTAAATAATCAGACCCTTAATTAATAACCTTTACCATAAAATGAAGCAGTATTTAGATTTAATAAAAGAAGTTAGAGATAATGGAGTCGAAAAGACCGACAGAACGGGAACAGGTACGAAAAGTATCTTTGGTCATCAAATGAGATTTAATTTAGCAGATGGGTTTCCTATGGTAACCACTAAAAAACTACATCTAAAATCAATTATTTATGAACTTCTGTGGTTTTTAAAAGGGGAAACCAATATTGCATACCTAAAGGAAAATGGCGTAAAAATATGGGATGCATGGGCAGATGAAAATGGAGATCTCGGTCCGGTATATGGTTATCAGTGGCGCAATTGGAATGGTGATGGTATTGATCAAATTACAGAACTGATTGATACATTAAGATCAAATCCAGATAGCAGACGTATGTTGGTTTCAGCATGGAATCCGAGCGTACTTCCCGATACTTCCATTTCTTTCGCTGAAAATGTTAAAAATAACAAGGCCGCTCTTCCTCCTTGTCATGCTTTTTTTCAATTTTATGTAGCTGACGGAAAATTATCCTGTCAACTCTATCAAAGAAGTGCCGATATATTTTTAGGGGTACCATTTAACATTGCGTCCTATGCTTTACTAACAATGATGGTTGCACAGGTTACCGACCTCGAATACGGCGATTTTGTGCATACTTTTGGAGATGCTCATATTTATAATAATCATAAAGAACAGATTGATCTACAACTATCAAGAGAACCAAAACAATTGCCTGAAATGAAGCTGAATTCATCCGTAAAGGATATATTTGATTTTAAATTTGAAGATTTTGAACTGGTAAATTATGATCCACATCCACATATTAAAGGATTGGTATCTGTTTGAAAATCAGTAACTAATCAGTTTCAATAAATCTCAGAATTAATTTTAACCGCAATGAACGCAATAGAATCGAAAGGATCGCAAGGCTATATGGCATTAGACGTGTGGTTAATAATTTATAATCTCTTGCGCTCTTCTGCGCAGACCTTTGCGGTCATTGCGGTTAAAGTAGAGTTCAATATAGACTGATTCGTTACAAAAATCCTAGCAAAATGAAACGACCATTATATTTATTCATCATAATATATCACACAAGGGTATGATTAAAAAATATCATGGGAGAGTGAAGCGGTTCCATCTATGCAGAAATTTTGGAATTGCTTTTATATCTTATAATTACAAAATTTTAAACAGATGAAATATATTTTATTCCCCATATTCTTTTTTGTTGTGAGCATAGCGTATTCTCAACAAAATAATGCTTCACAACTGGAAAAACCTGTTGAATTTATGATGATTCAAAACCCTCCAGTTTACAAGGGGTGTGAAGGTTACAAATCAACTTCGAGTAAAAGTATATGTTCGAATAAAAAATTGATGGAACATATCGATAAAAATTTTGATACATCTGTTTCAGCCAACACCGATTTAGAAGCAGGAGATTATGAACTAACAGTGATATTTATTGTTGACAAGCAAGGGTTGGTAACCAATATTGAGACAAAGGGTAATGATTACAAACCATTTGTTAATGAGGCAATAAGACTCATTAGGTCACTTCCACAATATTCATCTCCGGGAATGCAAAGAGAAAAAGTAGTTAATGTCAGATATACAATACCTATAGTGTTTACGGTAGAAAAATAATAAATACTAAGGCTATTTATTAATGACTCATTATAAATAAGTAGACTAATCTAGAGTAAAATCCTTTGATTTTAAGCATAAAGACTTTAATTTAGTACATTATTATGATTATCATAATAAATGATGTTTCATTTTAAAATGCCTTTAAATTTATAAATAGTGGAAGATACAGACCAATACGAAATTTAAGAAAAAGCACGAAAGCGTACCAAACAGAAAAAAGGATTATATTTTCATTTTATACTGTTTTTGGTTGGATCTGTATTTTTCATTGTTCTAAATAAAGTCATCAATTTCAAACCTGAATACGACTGGTTTGTTTGGGCCATTTTTATTTGGTTGTTTATTCTTACACTTCACTTTTTAAATGTTTTTGTCATGAATCGATTCTTTGGTAAAGAATGGGTTAGAGTTCAGACAGAAAAGCTAGTCGAAAAACATCAGAAAAAATTAGAAAATCTGGAAAAAAGCCTGGAGAAAAAAGGCACCTTCACTCCTGATAATTCAAAGGAGGAACTTAATTCTTAATTTAATGATTACAATTATTGCCGCAATTGCAAACAATAACGCACTTGGCATGGATAACAAATTAATTTGGTATCTACCCAATGATCTAAAAAGATTTAAGAGCGTTACAAATGGACACCATGTTATTATGGGGAGAAAGACCTTTGAGTCCTTAGGAAAACCTTTACCGAATAGAACCTCTATAATTATTACTCGAAATAAAAATTATGAAGCAGCTGGCTGTCTCATTGTAAATTCGCTCGAAGAAGCTTTAGAAAAAGCCAAAGATGATGATAATCCGTATATACTCGGTGGCGCCGAAATTTACAAATTAGCAATGCCAATTGCCGACAAATTAGATCTAACGATTGTCCATCATAAATTTAAAGCAGATGCTTTTTTCCCTCCGATCGATACTTCTATCTGGAAGGAGAACTCCCGAGAAGATTTTAAAGCAGATGAAATGAATAAATATGATTATAGCTTTGTTACTTATGAAAAGAAAGCTTTATAAGGTACATTTTGATTTAAAAGTAAAACATACAGACCTCCGGTTAAAGTCAAAAATCTAAGCAGAACTTCTGTATTCTGAACAAAACACTCCAAGTTAGCTGTACATCGTTTTCTTCTTATAGAATTTTGTATCTTGCTGTAAATCAAAACTCTTATGGATAGAAGAGAAGTCATCAAACTGGTTTCACTTAGTACCGGGGCTATTCTAGGTGCACCATTGATAGGTTCTCTGGTTTCTGGATGTGTCGGAGATTTAAAAAAACAAGATACCAACTATCATTTGGTCTTTTTCGATAAGAATGGATTTACCCAAGTACAAACCCTCATTGATCTTATAATACCCGAAACAGATAGCCCATCCGCCACTGGAGTTGGCGTTGATCAAATAATAGATACAATAGTTGGTACAATCTACTCAAATGCAGAAAAAGTATCTTATAAAAATAACTTTGATACTTTGTTGGATTATTTAAATCGGGATGGAGATTTTTACCGATTAAATTCAGAACAAAAAATGAGACTGTTACAAGAACTTTCCCGTTCGGATGATAAAAACACAGTGAAAGCTAAAAAGGCTTTTTTGGATCTTAAGCAGCAGTCCATAGCATATTATCTCACCACAGAGACGATAGCAAAAAATTATTTAAATTATTTACCCGTACCAGGTAAATATGAACCATGTATTTCTCTAAAGGAAGTGGGCAATAAAGCATGGGCACTATGACATTAAACGGAAAAATCAAAAGTAAATATGACGCTATTGTAATTGGCTCAGGAATTAGCGGTGGTTATGCGGCCATGGAATTATGCAAAAAGGGATATAAAACTTTGATGCTGGAACGAGGCCGAATGGTAAAACATGGTGAATACCCTACTGCAAATCTCGACCCTTGGGAACTACCAACTCAAAACAGAGTACCTTCCGAAGAGCTTGAAAAACATTATCCGAAGCAGAGCAGGTTAAGCTGGTGGGTTCATCAAGATAATAAGCATTGGATAAACAAAGATGATGAATATCCATATGAGGAAGTTGAGCGATTTGATTGGATAAGAGGACACCATGTTGGTGGACGCTCGATCATGTGGGGCAGACATTGTTACCGATGGAGCGATTTGGATTTCGAGGCAAATTTAAAAGAAGGGGTTGCCGTTGATTGGCCTTTTCGTTATAAAGATATTCAGCCATGGTATGATTATGTAGAAACTTTTGTTGGCGTAAGCGGTCAAAAAGAAGGACTTAAACAGATTCCTGATGGTAAATTTCTCCCTCCTTTTCCACTAAATTGTGCCGAACAAAATTTCAGAGAAGAAGTAAAAAAGAAATATCCAGAAAGGGTGGTCACACCGGGTAGAGTGGCCAACCTGACTGAATATAAGCCAGAAATTCACAAAGGAAAAAGAGGGCAATGTCAATCTAGAAATCGATGTTGGAGAGGTTGTCCTTTTGGGGGGTATTTTAGTAGTGTATCGGCCACGATACCAGTTGCAGAAGAAACCGGAAATCTTACAATACGATCTAACAGTATCGTTTCGGAAATAATTTTTGATGAAAAATTAGGAAAAGCATCTGGTGTTAAATTGAAAGATAGTGTCACAGGAGAAGAAATGGAAATCTCTGCTCGTATCATTTTTTGCAATGCAAGCACGGTTGGGTCAACCGCAATTTTATTGAATAGCCGTTCCAAAGCTTTTCCAAATGGTCTTGGAAATGGTAGTGGGGAATTGGGCCATAATATGATGGACCATCATTATGGCATGGGCGCTTATGCTCCTTATCCAGGATTTGAAGATACTTATTATAAAGGACGAAAACCTGTTGGATTTTATATTCCCAGATTTAGAAATATTGATGAAGCAACAAATCAAAAGGAATATATTCGTGGATTTGGATACCAGGGTGGGATTAGTCGTGGCAGGGCCGATACCAATGGAAAATTAGGAGAAGACTTAAAAGATGCCATTTTTAAACCCGGGCCATATTATGCGGGTATGACTTGTTTTGGTGAGATGCTACCCTACCATGAGAATAGAATGTTTCTTAATTTCGACAAGAACGATAAACATGGGTTGCCAACGATTACATTTGATGCTAAGTTGAGAGAAAACGAATTTAAACTGAGGGAGGATGGTGTTAAATGTGCCGTTGAAATGTTAGAAGCGGCAGGTTGCACAGACATTAAATCTTATAATGATGCAACTGCTCCCGGGGCCTGCATTCATGAAATGGGGACAGCAAGAATGGGTAGAGATCCTAAAACAAGTGTACTAAATAAATGGAATCAAATGCATGAGGTTGCAAACGTTTTTGTCACTGATGGTGCATGTATGACAAGTTCTGGCACGCAAAACCCTAGTATTACGTATATGGCATTAACAGCACGTGCCGTAGATTATGCGCACAAACAAATGAACAAAGGAATTCTCTGATCAAAACAAGAGATAAATATTTACTTTATCAGTTTTAACGATTCAAATTATTATCTAAAAGCGACATTTTGTGCAGCCTGAGTATTCGCAATTTTAACAAATTGGAGATAATCATTATTTTTGGCAATAATAATATATGCATCCCCCAACACATTTATAATATCCATATTTTTTACATCACCCGGTACAAAAAAACCACTTTCCACAACAGCTAATGCTTCAAAATCTCCTTTGCCGTTACCCCTTAGAAATCTTCCATAACTTGCGTCATTCCTGGGTGTTTCCACTTCAGATGCATATAAATTTCCCGCTATCAAAATATCCAGATGCCCATCTTTATCATAGTCATCAACTAAAATTTGATTAATACTTGACACTTGTGCCTCGACAGGAAGATTGTGCATAACAAATTTTCCATCTCTGTTTTCTAAATAAACACTTGCGAAAGATTTTACCTGATAATGCAAAGAGTTCGCTAAATCTTCTTCGGTATAAACGTCTATCAATGTAGCTTCGGAGAAACTTTCATAATTCTCGAATTTCTTTTTGATTGCAGGTATTTGCTGAGACGAACACGAGCGGCCTCTTACAGGATACTGCTCACCTTCACTATAATAGCTTAAGACTATGTCATTACTATTATCCTTGTCAAAATCATTTATAAAAATATCAAAAGTCTCGTCCTCAGTTGCTTTATATTTATAATTCAGTCCATTATTACCAACGATATAATCCATATCCCCATCATTGTCAAAATCTCCTTCTTTAATACTCCACCACCATCCGGTAGTATCATCATTCAGACCCATCTCTTCTGTTACTTCAATAAATCCAGTTTTTGTATTTTGGAAAATTCTGATTGGCATCCACTCACCTACTATGATAATATCCATCCAATCATCCTGATTGACATCTGTTATTATGGCACTTGTTGCCATTCCAAGATTTGTAAACTCCGGCGCCATTGTTTCTGTTGCATCCACAAATTGTGGTTGTCCAGTTTCACTTTCATTCATTAAGATATAGGTATTTGCAGGGGTTGGATAATTTTTAGGTACCTGACGTCCTAAAACTACCAAGTCCAATTTACCGTCTTTATTAAGATCTGCAGTATAAACTCTAGATCCACTTGTTATCATTTCAGGCAAGATATTTTCATCAGCTTTAGAAAAATTTCCTTTCCCATCGTTTATATATAATCTGTCTTGTAACCATTTAGAATCAGGATCAAACTCATAACCGCCACTAATAACATACAGATCATTATCTCCATCCTGATCTGCATCAAAAATAACTGCACCAACATCTTCACTCATCAAATTAAGTTCAAAATCTTTAATTTCAACCTTATTAAATCCATCGCTTGTTTGAAAATACATGGCTCCTAAATAATTTGATGCCCCTCCAACAAAATAATCATCCAGGCCATCATTATTAAGATCACCTACAGCCAATGCGGGACCAAATTCAGACATTTTATGCGGTAATAGAACCTGGGTTAAATAATCATCACTGTAATTTTCAACATGTTTATGTTCAGGGAAAAGTCCGGTTTTGGCTTTAGTAAATAATGTTTTCTGATCAATTTCTAATTTTTCCTCTTCAACAATAGCATCGGTATATTTAAGTTTTAATTTTTGATTTACCCGTACATTTTTTAAACGTTGCGTTCTGCCATCCATCCATACAACCTTGAGTTCTTCAATTTCTTCGGTTTGATCTAAACCAAAATGTAATTCAGGTGCAACCGAAGACTGAAAGCCACGTGTTAATGTGAGCTCTTGCATTTGGGTTTGACTCCCATCTTTAATATAAACTCTATTTCCTAAACCGAATTTATTTCCATCCTTCCCTTCAAATTGGATGGTGATATAATTATTTCTATCAGAACTCGTATTTTCAAAAACAGAAGCATAATCGTCAATATTATTTGTAATTATTTCCAGATCGCCATCGTTGTCAAGATCAACATATACGCCACCATTGGAAAAACCTTCATACTTAAGACCCCAAATGTCATTTGCACGTTCAAAATCTAATTTGCCATTATTTCTAAAAATGAAATTGTCAATTTTTTCTGATGGAATTTCCATGCTCTTTTCAAGTAAATTAACCTGAGATTTTTTCACTGTTTTCATTTTATTAAAAAAATCTCTGTTGTTCACCTCTCTTCGCGTTCCATTACTAATGAAAATATCCTTTAAACCATCATTATCAAAATCAGCGAATAATGGTCCCCAGCTCCAATCTGTTGATGACACACCCGCCAATCTCGATATATTAGAAAAATACGGCACTCCATCTTGAACAAAACCACTATTTAACTGGAGGATATTATGCATATACTGAAAATGAAAACCTGAATTTACGGTTCCCCAAAATAGTTCTGTGTCCATCTTTGCTATATTTGCTTTTTGACGACGATTTGTATTTGCATCCATATCCATTTGAAAAATATCAAGGTTGCCATCGTTATTAAAATCTGAAATATCAGCCCCCATACCATAGAATGCAGTATGCGCTGTTGCCTGCCTTACAACTTCTTTAAAAGTTCCATCCTGATTGTTGATATACATAAAATCGGGTGTACTGAAATCATTGGAAACATATATATCCGGCCAACCATCATTATTTAAATCGCCAACCGTTGCACTCAGTGTCAGCCCAAATGTCCTTAACCCTGCTTCTTCAGTTATATTTTCAAAAACATCTCCATCATTTCTGTATAAATGATCGGTTTCATCATCTTTTACATTATTCATTTTAAGCTGATAATAAGTGTTTGGCGCATCAAATTTTGTAATTGGGTAATTGGCAACATACAGATCCAGATCACCGTCCTTGTCATAATCAAAAAAAGTTGCCTGTACACTATTTCCAATATCGGCGATACCATATTTTTCAGCACTTTCGGTAAATGTCAGATTTCCGTTATTGATATATAGTAAATTTTCTTTTGGCTTATATTTACCTCCAACCGAACAATAAATATCTAGTAAGCCATCATTATTAACATCGGCCATTGTTACACCTGTAAACCACCTTTCATCACCGAGAACCCCAGCACTTTCAGAAATATCTTCAAACTTCAGATCTCCTTTATTTAAGTACAATCTGTTCTGAACCATATTTCCGGTAAAAAAAACATCGGTCAGGCCATCGTTATTGATATCTCCCACAGATACTCCTCCACCCATATACATATAGCCGTAATTCAAATAATTAAGCGTATCATTTTCAGACAAATCATTTGAGAAGGTAATACCTGTTTGTAAATGATCCAGCTTTTTGAAATTTTTTTCACTTGGAGTAGTGCTCTTATCACTGCAAGAAAGCAATAAAATAATGATGCCAAAAGACAAAAGTACTCTTTTCATTTTAAGAATTTTTGAATGCATAAAAGTAATAATAAGACATTAATAAAAACAAAAAAAGAGCATTAAATTTAATGCTCTTTTTTATTTTTAAAACTTAATTTAAATTAGTTCTAGTAACCTGGATTTTGTACTAAAATATTACCACTTAAATCAATTGCCCCTAACGGAATAGGTGTAAGATCATTAGTTGAAGTATATGCAGCTGGTTTACCAGCAAAAGAAGTAATTGTTCTTCCTTCATTTACAAAATAAGTATTCATCGTACTAACACCATTACCCCATCTTCTGATATCAAATAACCTGTGACCTTCCATACCAAACTCTAAACGACGTTCAAATCTGATTCGTTTAATGGCATCTTCTTTTGAACCAAAATCACCTGGTTGATATAGACCAATATCATAATTTGCAGCATCTGCTGTGCCATCTGCTGTCTTCACAGGAGTCATATCCATAGCTCTTATTCTTATTTGATTAACATAGTCTAAAGCAGTAGTCATATCACCAGTTTCAGCTGCAGCTTCAGCAGCCATCAACAATACATCAGCATAGCGCATCAGATGATAATTTACACCGGATCTTTGCTCACCCCAGGCACCTGTACCCATATTTGCATCCTCTCCATTATAATAAACACTTTTCTTAGCCAAATATGGTCCGGAGATATCAGCAAAATTTGCACGAATCCAATTCTTACCAGGATTTAAACCGTAACCGTTATAGTCAATACCTCTTCTTCCCACAGTATAATCCAGTCTAGGATCCAACGGACCGGTATGAAGCGTAAAAGGTTGCTCACTGGTAACACCATAATCATTTGCAACATCTGTTTGGTTATAAGTATCAATTAAAGGTAATCCACCTGAAGTCTGATAAGCATTTACCAAATCTTGCGTAGGTTGATAAAAACCACAACACCAATCATTAGGTCCTGAGAAATTTAAAGTACCTCCACGGTTAGCATTATAAGATTGACCAGCATCCGCTGTAAACTGAATAGCAAAAACAGATTCTACACTATTATCACCTGCCAAACGGAAATTATCTACAAATTCGGGTAATAATGAATATACACCTGAATTGATAACAGCACCAAAATTAGTTTTAGCTTCTGCCCATTTGCTCTGGTATAATTGTGCCTTGGCTAAAAAGGCTTGTGCCGTCCATTTTGTAGGTCTCCCTATGTCATTTTGACTAGCCGGCAAGTTTGACATTGCAGATTGAAAATCTGCTTCGATCTCCGCCCAGATCGGACCCGTATTGGGTTGATTAAATTCAATGGCAGCATAATTCTCTTCTGAGATATATGGTACATTACCCCACATCTTTTGAATTTCGAAATTGAAATGACCTCGCAAAAATCTTGCTTCTGCCATTTGCTGGGAAAAATCTCCTTCTGTAACCAGGCTAATTAAGTCAATTACAGCATTTGCTCTATTAACACCGGCAAAAAGAGATCTCCATCTGCCACCAATATATGGATTGGTACTTCCCCAGTCCATAACTTCCAGCAAATACAGATCTGCCTGGTCACCATCTGTACTTCCTTTGTGCGCATCATCAGACATTACATCATACCACCAACCATCGGCAGCCTTTTCCCAATCTGAGTTTCCGGTATCGCTCATACCATCTAAAAGAGAGTAGGCGCCCATCAATTTTAAATCGATTCCTTCCGCATTTTGAAGAGCTGCATCACTCAGGGAACCATAAGCCGGCACCTCGGTAAAGTCTTCACCACATGCTAATATTCCTACCAGCATGATTAATAAATATACAATTTTGTTTTTCATTTTTTTAGAATTTTAAAGTTACACCTAATGAATAAATCTGAGAAATAGGATAAATCTGATTATCCACACCTAATGTTAAGTTATCATAAGAAATAACTTCAGGATCAATACCGTCATAGCCTGTAATTGTGAACATATTAGTTCCGGAAACATAAACACGTATAGACTGCATTACATTTCCAAAATTAAACTGGTCTTCTGCAAATGTATATCCAATTTGCAAGTTTTTCAACCTGGCAAAAGATCCGTCTTCAACAAAGAACGAATTAGGATTGGTTTCTGCATTGGTTATTGTTTGACTCAATGCAGGCATATTTGTATTAGTATTATCAGGTGTCCAGGAATTTATAACTCTTGTACTTCTGTTTCCGTTAAAGAAAGTAGGGAAGTCAGAATATATCTTTTCATAGTTATAAATATCGTTTCCTTGAGATCCGCTAAAGAACAATGAAGCATCAAATCCTCTATAGGAAGTAGTAAAGTTAACACCCCAAGTAAAATCAGGATGAGGAGAACCGATATAATCACGGTCATCATCATTAATGATACCATCTCCATTTACATCTTTATAAACAAATCTACCCGTATCATCCAATCCGGTTACAACTCTTCCGTAAAATTCAGAAATTGCACGACCGGTTTCTGTTCTGGTAACTGCGCCACCTCTAAAGCCATCATTACCAGGTTGAAATTCACTGATCAGATCAGTAACCTCATTTTTATAATGAGAGAAATTACCAACAACACCAAATGTCCATCCAGAATCCCAGGTATTGTTATAACCAATGGTCAAGTCCACACCGGTATTCTTAACAGAACCTAAGTTAACATAAGGTGCAGCAGCGTCAATCGCAGTTGTACTTATCAAGCTAAAATCTTGTGAAATAAGATCTTCTGTATTAATTTGGTAAAAATCTGCCGTTAAATAAATTTTATTATTTAAAAACCCCAGATCAATACCGATGTTTGTTGTAATACTGGTCTCCCATTTTAAATTTGGATTACCAATAGATTCCAAAATTGCTCCAGTACTTGCAGAACCTCCATTTAATGCGTAATTAGCAAATTGCTCACTTAGCACAGAGATATTTATAGTAGGGTTACTACCCGGTAATGTTTGGTTACCCAATTGACCGTAAGAAGCTTTTAGTTTTATTCTATTAACAACCTCACTATTGTACCAGTCTGATTTACTCAACAACCAACCGACACTAAACGATGGGAAGGTGTCTGATTTATTATCTCCTGCAAAACGCGAAGAGGTATCATTACGAACTGTAACAGTAGCAAACCATTTACCATCATAGCTATAATTTGCACTAAAGAAATAAGAGAATAAAGAATTTTTATACTCGTAGGCATAACTAACGTTAGGCGTACCTGAACCATTACTTAAATTATAAAAATCCGGATCTTCAAACAAGTAACCTGTACGAGTAATACCTTTTCCTATTCCACCACCTTCAACAGCTTCAATACCCAAAACGGCATTGATATTATGAAGACCGAAAATTCTTTGATAGTTTAAAGTATTAGACCATGTCCACTCGTAACTACTCTGATCTTGAACATTCAACGTATTTGTTGAAACAGGCTCTGAATGTTCCGGAGTCAATGGTGAGAAAAATCTTTGATCTAAATGATGCATAGAAACACCATAACTGGTCCTAAAAGTTAAACCCTCATAAAGATCAGCTTCAATATATATATCCCCAAAAACTCTCAATGATTTGTTAAAGTTGTCTTTGTCTCTGTACAATTGAGCAACCGGATTTAAAGTATTAGACAACCCTGAAGAATTACTATACGTGCCTGCAAAATTACCGTCATCATCATAAACAGGAACCAGCGGTGTCATTCTGGAAGCCATTTCAATTGCCGAAGAATTTCCTCCATTACCATCTGTATAGGCAACATTCATGTGCTCTCCAATACGTACAACATCTCTAATTTTAAATTCTGTATTCACCATGGCTGAAGCACGTTCAAAACCTGTGTATTCCATAATTCCATCCTGATTGAAGTAATTAGCAGAAAAATAATATTTACCTGATTCTGTACCATTTTGTGCAGAGAACGATATATTATTAATAGGTGCAGATCGTGTAACTGCATCATTCCAGTTTGTACCATTAGGTTGTTTTACCGTTGCATCAACAGGTACTCCAAGTAATTGATTCGGTATTGTAAAGGTACCGGTACCATTGGGGTCATATTGTTGATGAATTATCTCAGCACCATCATTAACCAAGCTTTGGCGAATCATAGCCATATGCTGCGATGTATTTAAGTTATCAGGTAAATTATACGCCTTTGAGATACCCGTATAGGCATCTAAAGTAACCGTAGCGCTGGCCATATTATATCCACCACTTTTGGTGGTAATAATAATTACACCATTTGATGCTCTGGCACCATATATTGCAGCAGCAGCATCTTTTAAAACATTCATCTGATCAATATCAGCAGGGTTAATACTATTTAAAATATTAGGATCCGTTGTTTGCACCCCATCAATAATATATAAAGGATCTGAGTCGTTCGCTGTTCCAATACCACGTATGGTAATTTTAGGCGCTGCTCCGGGCTCTCCAGCAGATACCACAGTAACACCTGTAACTCTGCCTTGTAATACTTCGGCAGCATTTGAAACAGGAACCTTTAACGCCTCACCCATATCAACAGACGAAACGGCTCCGGTAATATCTCCTCTCGTTTGAGAAGTATACCCTGTAACAACCACCTCATCTAAGGCATTTGCATCCTCGATAAGAGTGACATCTAACACACTTTGACCATTTACCGATATTTCGGAAGTTGTATAGCCAATAAAACTGAAAATAAGAACGCCATCAGATGGAACATTCTCTAATACATAATTACCATCAAAATCTGATGTAGTTCCGTTTGCGGTTCCTTTTACCACAACGTTAGCTCCCGGTAGTAGGCCATCTCCATCGGACACAGTACCTCTAACGGTTTGTTGTGCAAATATGCTGCTTCCAATGAGCATAATTGCCATAAAAAACACTTTATTTAATTTGTTCTTCATACTAATTTATTTAGATTAATTTCGATTAATAAATTTGACCGTCACGATCAAATCTGCGATTATTATATTACAATTCAATAATATAAAATATTTTAAATTCAAACTTTTACGAAATCGCTTTCGAAAGTCGATTATTTTTTTTTGTCGAAAATTTAATTTGCCTGTAATTAACTGAAGTTAAACTTTTCGAAGTATTCCCAATTTTAATATGATTATTCAAAATTTCTAGTATTAAATTAATAAAAAAGGTTCAATAAATTATTATGACCCCTTTTTTATAACATCTCAACAAATCAGCATTCCAGCGAAATTTTAGATTTCTTTCATTCATTACCAAACACCGTTTTTCAGAAATTTATTATCAATATTTTTAATAAATTCCATAAACCATGGACAAATATCAGCTATTTTTTAATTAACACAAATTTTTTCAACCTTTTTTTAAATAAACTATTTTAAAATATTAAGATATTGATAGAACATGGCCTTAATATTTATGAATGCAATATAACTATCAATTTAAAAATATAAAAAATATAATCTATGAACAACGTGAATTTCACCATTAACAGCACAAAAACATTCCTTTTAACACATAAGGATAATTATTGTCTTAGTTCACTAGAATAATTTATTGGATGGATCTTAATTTTTACATAAAAAACAGAATATTTGCGCGATTTAAATATCAGAAATAGTATGTAAAACATTTAGTTAAACATCTCTTTATCAACAATTATATATACTATTTTTGAATAACTTTTGCGAAAAAATCTTTTCTTTTGTGAGATAAGTTTACTTTTAAAAGAGTTTAAGATAACGCATGATTGCAGATGGCGGTATTGATATAACAATTGCAAACCAATTTTTGTATAATCAAATTCTAAGAACAACTGTATTATTTTTCTAATTTAAAAACACGTATTTTTTCATTATTCTGCGTTGCAATCACAAGCCTTCTCCCTTTGTTATCTAACATTTCGATAATATGATTAGACTGATCAGGCACATAGAAACCTGACTCCTTAGTTGGGATAAGCTCAAAACCATTTTTATTTCCTTTTAAAAATAAGCCCGTAAGAGCATCAAATCTCCCATAATTTGATTCGGCATAAAAATCATTACCAACCAAAAGAGCATCCAATAAACCATCATCATCAAAATCATCAATGAGTATGTCATTGATAGGTGATACCTGACATGATTTCGGTAGAGCTAATAATTTAAAACTACCATCTCCCAAATTTTCAATATAGCTACTGGAAAAAATTGTAGCCTTTAGTGTTTCTGATTCCAAGTCTTGAATTTCTAAAAGCTTTTTAAAATCAATGTGGGTATACTCCTCATAAGAATAATAATTGATATTAGATTCAGGGAATTGTTTCTTAATATCATCACGAGTATGTACTGGAAATAACACTTTTTTTCCATCAGCTTCAAAGTATTGCCCTAAAACAGGGTCTAAAGATCCATTTTTATCAAAGTCATTCGCATAAATATATAAAGGATAATTTTTACTGGGTTTCACAAAACCATTTAATCCTTGATTTCCTGCGATAAGATCAATATCTCCATCATTATCAAAATCAGCGGCCGCAATACAGTTCCACCAACCTTCGGTAGTAATTTTATTGTCACCAGCATCTAACCAGGTTGTTGACATTTGTGAGAGTTCTCCATTATTGTTCTTAAACATTTTGATACCCATAAACTCACCAACAATAATTAAATCTTCCCAATTGTCATTATCCATGTCAATCCAAACAGCATCGGTTACCATACCAACCTTTGAAATCTCTGATGGGGTTTTTTTTGTAAAATGTCCTTTTTCATTAATAAGTATGATGCTCTCAGGAGTTTTAGGATAATTACCCGGTGTAATTCTCGCACCCACAAAAATATCCAGATCACCATCATGATCTATATCTACAGGTTTAATACAACCTGAACTCTGATGGAATTTTGGCAAGATACCTTCCGCTTTCACAAACGAACCATTCCCATCATTGAGATAGATCCTATCCTGATAATAAGGTGAATTATCATTGAACTCATTGCCGCCACTGCTTACATAAAGATCCAAATCGGAATCATTATCTATATCCAAAAAAACAGCATTTGTATCTTCAAAGATAGAATCCAGATCTTGTTTTGGATAATAAACACCATTACCATCTTGAAACCATATTTTTCCAGGCTCTTTAAAACTACCTCCAATAAAGATCTCATCACCTGGCTTTCCATCAATATCAGCCACAGCAACGCAAGGGCCTTTTTGAGAATATTGACGCATTAACAAAGGCTGATTTCTAAATTCATTGTAGAAATTTTCACGATGCGTAAAATTTATTATTTCGTTCGTTGCATTGAATAATTTTTTTGATTCTAAGTTCTTTTCTATTACACTTTTAGCAGATGAATAATCAATTTCTATTAATTGATCTGCTTTTATATGCGTCAGTTTTGAGATCTTTCCACCAGGCCATATTACTCTTAAAGAATCAATTGTATTTGTTTGTAATCCAAAATGTATTACAGGCTCCATAGATGATAAATAACCGCGGATAACAGATTGGAATTGATGTTGTTCTTTTCCTCCACTCCAGATGGTAACCTTGGCACCTATGGCCTTTTTATTTTTTAACTGACCCTTTAATTTGATTCGGAAATAATGATTGTCAAGTTTTTCAGTGGCTTTATTCTCAATTAAAAATGCTTTACTGTTCAAATTATTTATCGCCATATCCAAATCACCATCCAAATCAAAATCTGCATAAGCAACACCATTAGATAAAGAAAGCTGCTCATCGATCCATTTTACAGAAACATCGTCAAATTCATATTCGCCTTTTTGTTCATAAATAGAATTAGGCAAAACGATTGATGGAAGACTTCCCAGAAATTCTTTTAATTTTTCCTTGCTAGGCTTGAAATAATTAGTTTTTCCGGTTAAATAACCAATATAGTCCAAATCTATAAGATCTTTGATAAATCCGTTGCAAATGTATATATCCTTATCCCCATCATTATCAAAATCAACCAATAATGGCCCCCAGCTCCATCCCGTATTTGAGATACCCAATAAAAAGGCCACTTCACTGCTTTTCACAGGAACACCATCGAGCATTCCATTATTGAACTGCAGAGTATTGTGCATATATTGGCTGGTGTAATCACTATTTTTAGCATTTAAATAGTATGAATAATTCATATCGCCCATCATCCTTTTATGACTTTTATAATCTTTTGGAACCATATCCAATACCATGATATCAGGTAAACCGTCATTATTGATATCAGCTATATCCATTCCCATACCATTAACGGTCTCATGCTGTACATATAGCTTGTTTGATTCTATAAATTCAGGTTCTATACTGTCTTTATGTGCTTTATTAATGTATAAGTGATCTTCGGAAAGAAAATCATTAGACACATAAATATCAATTAGATTGTCATTATTAAAATCGGCTATTCCAATACCCAAACCGAATCCTTTGTTTGTTATATTGAGTTCTTTGGAAACATTTGTAAAGAAAGGGTGATCAATTCCTTCTACAGAATCATTTCTCAACAAAAAGTCAGCGAGATACTCCGGCAAAAACTCCTTCATTGTTGCCATATTTCTGTTAGAAGTATCTTTGTTTGTATTGTGAATAATATAAACATCGAGATCTCCATCATTGTCATAATCAAAAAAGACAGATTGTTGTGAATATAATCCATCGGCCAAGCCATAGCTTTCAGCACACTCTGTAAATGTTGGTATTAAGTTTTCATCCAATCCATTATTGACAAATAGTAAGTTTTTACAATTTCCATCACACCGAAAACCTCCTACACTTAAATAAATATCATCAAGTCCATCTGCATTGATATCAACTATTGAAACACCGGTTACCCAACTATTTGTCGTAAAATTTGAAGCTTCTGAAATATCTTCAAATTGAAGAGAGCCCCTGTTTAAATATATACTTGAGGATACTTGATTACCGGAAAAAACAATATCGGCTAAGCCATCATTATTGAAATCCCCTATGCCAACTCCTCCACCATTAAAACAATTGAGACAGTCAGCTGGATTTATACTGTCATTTTGAATGATTGTATTTGAAAAAGTAATATTGGATCTGGATACATCTACATATTCAAAAAGGTTTTCCTTTTTATCTTTATTACAACCTGAAAGAAGTAGGGTCAGTAAAATTGACAAAATTATATTCCTGTACACAATGATTACGGTTTTGTTTCTTGACAAATGATTTCCTGATAAGAAATAGCGAATCCATAAACTATTTGGATGTAACTATTATTACTGAAATAATCTGGTATCTTTTTCAAGATTTTTATACAAGGGCAAAGTAAGCCATAAATACGAATTATTAATATGATATTAGTCATCTATTTACAGCATAGGTATATCTACCTTTGGCTTCGCCAATGGCTCAGGTGTAAAAATCAATCTTATTAAATTCATTAAAAATATTCTATGCTGAAATATCTTAAAAAAGATAAATTTTTGATCAACTTAAATCAATTCAAATTTTTTGTTTTATTTTTTATTCTGTTTTTTGTTTTTATAGGATGTAATTTGAATAACAGATCTGATTCTAAATCAGAAACTCAAAAAAATTATACAAATCCTGAGAAGAATGATGATTTTTTTCAAGAGATTGGACAAGAGATCGGACTGGATTTTGTTCATTCCATTGGTGCTGACCACTTAAATAATATTGTGGAATCAGTTGGTGGAGGGGCTGCTTTCCTCGATTATGATCAGGACGGTTATATTGATATATACATGTGTAGCGGAACATGGATTAAAGGTTTCAGTAAAAGCGAAGAACCTGAAAAATTACCTAAAAACCATCTTTATCACAACAATGGGGATGGTACTTTTGAGGATGTTACCGAGAAAGCCGGAGTTGGTGGTTTCTCGTATAGCATGGGAATCACCGTTGGAGATTTCAACAATGATGGTTATCCAGATATATATTTGAGCAATAATGGATCTAACACGCTCTATAAAAATAATGGAGACGGCACCTTTAAAGATATTACCAAACAGGCCAAGGTGGGAGGAAAAGAATGTAGTATAGGAGCAGTATGGCTGGATTTTGATAATGATGGTTTTCTGGATCTCTATGTAGGAAATTACCTGAATTTCGATCCTGAATATAAATATTATTATGCTCCCGACGGCTTTCCAGGTCCATTAGCATATGATAGTCAAAAAGATATTTTGTACCACAATAATGGTGATGGGACTTTTGAAGACGTTACAAAGAAAATGGGTATTGTTGATATTGACGGAAGAGCAATGGGTGTTGGCGCTGCAGATTATGATGATGACGGTTATGTAGATATTTACGTGGCCAATGATCATACAGTAAATTTTCTTTGGCATAATGATCAAGGAAAGGGATTTACCGACATGGGCATAATGTCTGGAACAGGATTCAGTCAGTCTGGAGAAGCAACCGTTAGTATGTCAGTAGATTTTGCTGATTATAATGGAGATGAATTACTCGATCTGTTTATTTCAGATGACAATTATTGTTCTTTATACAAGAACATGGGAAATGGAGTTTTTAGTGATAAATCATATATTTCAGGAATTTCTGTAGCATCAGGACAGTTTGTTGGATGGTCATCTTCTTTTTTTTGACTATGATAACGATGGGGATGTAGATATTTTTAAAACGAATGGTGAGTTAAAGCATAAATACGGGCAAGAAGATCAATTATTTGAAAATATTGGTAACGGAAAATTCAAAGATGTATCTGTTGAACGAGGTCAATACTTTCGTGAAGAGCATGTAGGTCGTGGAGCCTGTCTGGGCGATTATGATAATGATGGTGATATTGATATCTATATTGTGAATTTGGATAGCCAAGGTATGTTTTTAAGAAATAATAAAGGGAATCTAAACAACTGGCTTACTTTAAATCTAATAGGACAAATAAGCAATAGAGATGGTGTAGGCTCCAGAATCAAACTGATAGCAGGAGGTAAGGTACAAACTTCGCAGAAAAAAAGTACGACCGGTTATCTTTCACAAAATGATTCCCGAATACACTTTGGACTTGACAAGAATGATGTTGTAGAAAGAATAGAGATAAAATGGCCTTCAGGTAAACTACAAGTATTAGAGAATATAAAAGCTAATCAAATCCTAACAGTCAAAGAACCCCAATAAGCTTTAATGAAACATTCATGATTAAAACAATAATCGCACAAGAGAATGATGATATGAATGTTCCATATGATCTTTAAAAAACAATAAATATTAACAGATGAAAAGAAAAAGCATAAATACAATTTTTCAAATTATAATGCTTATCGGTTTTTCTGTTATGTTTTTTTCATCTTGTAAGGATAGGTCAATGAATGGAATGATTGTCATTACACAAGTTGAAAGAGATTTACAGGAAGTTAATGATTTATCGGTAAATTCCTGGCGATATATTTCTGATTCTCGTATTGTAGCAATAGACCCCGATAAACCGGGAGAAAAATTGAAAGTACTTACCGGAGATTTCTTTTCAGCGTGTTCTCCTGAAATTTCCTATGATGGCAGATCCATGTTGTTTGCAGCCCAAAAGAAACAAAAAGATAAATGGCAGATATGGGAAATGAATTTAGAGAATTTAAAAGTAAAACAGATCACTTCTTCCTCTGAAGATTGTATCGACCCTGCTTACTTACCGGGTAAACGTTTGGTATTCAGTAAATTTATAGCAAATGATACTGTAAAAAAAGGGCATTCTCTCTTTACAGGTAATCTAGATGGATCTGAAATCAATCAGATTACATTTAACCCACATACATATTTTGCATCAACAGTACTGTATGATGGGCGAATATTGGCAATTAGCAGACAACTCTATCCTGTTCAGAAAGATGGAATGTTTATGATTTTTCGTCCTGACGGTACCAAACAGGAATTATTTTATAAAGGCATAAATGGGAGTGATATTAAAAGCCGTGGAAGGGAAAATGATCATGGCAAGGTTTATTTTATAGAATCTGGCAATAAAGATAAAAAAGATGGAAATATTATTTCTGTAAAATACAACCGTCCTTTACATAGCAAGGTCGATCTAACTTCAGGTATCAACGGTGATTTTTATTCCGTTTACCCACAACAGGAAGGAAGTTTATTGGTTTCCTACCGTGCATCTGATGATGCGCCTTATGCACTGTATGAATTTGATGAAGAAAATAAAATACTTGGTAGTATAATTTATAAAGATTTAAATTACAATATGTTAGAAGTAGTTATGGTCAAAAAAAAGGAAAGACCCAAAAAATTACCAAGTGAGTTAAAAATGAGTGTAAATACTGCATTGC
>PVMS01021388.1_pt1 | contig 23086 bp, 18 predicted proteins | sample 1853461 | NCBI WGS metagenome assembly PVMS01 (sample SAMN08582032, study PRJNA380276) | Marine sediment metagenome, whole genome shotgun sequencing project. | isolation source: ocean sediment barecode stripped | collected 2017 | reverse complement strand
GTTTCATAATCGTAAGTCCAGGAACCCTGCCTGACTTCCCATAACGCTCTCCCTTCTAAAGGGCTGCAATCACAGACATTTCCACCAGCAGCTCAGGGCGAGCCATGCGGGCTTCCACGCAGGCACGAGCCGGGGGTACTCCAGGCGTCACCCAGGCATCCCAGACTTCGTTCATCTCTTTGAAGAGAGCCATATCGGCCAGGTAAATGGTCACCGACAGCAAACGGGTTTTGTCAGAATTAACGGTACGCAGCAGCTCTTCAATCTTTTCCAGGGTGGTCGCGGTCTGACCTTTAATATCGGCGGTATCATCCTTGGCGACTTGACCACAGAGATAGATGGTCTCACCGTGGACAACCACTCGACTCATCCGGTCCGTGGTCTGGCAGCGGGTAATCTGCATCGGTTTTCCTTCCTAAGTTTAACCTTGTTTTTGACTATACAGGTGACAGGCAACGGTTCTTTCCGAATCCACAGAAATCGCGGAGGGATATTGCTTTTTACAGATTTCCATCACATGTGAGCAGCGGGGGTGAAAATGACACCCCGTCGGTGGATCCAGAGGCGAGGGGACCTCCCCCTCCATACGTAGCATTTTTTTGCTCAGGGTCGGATCAGGAATCGGTGAAGCTGCACGTAGGACCTTGGTGTACGGGTGGAGTGGTTCATCAAACACCTGCTTCACAGGGCCTTGTTCGACAATCTTGCCGAGGTACATGACGGCCACTCTGGTACAGAAATAACGCACCACAGCCAGATCGTGAGAAATGAAAAGAAAACTCAGATTATGCGTCTCCTGCAACCCTTGCATCAGCGCCAGCACCTGCGACTGAATGGAAACATCCAGCGCCGACACCGGCTCATCGGCGATTATCAGCTCCGGCTCAAAGAGCAGCGCCCGAGCGATACCGACACGCTGCTTCTGCCCACCACTGAATTCATGGGGGTATTTGTTGGCGGCTTCCGGCGGCAACCCGACCTCCTTGAGCAGAGCGAAAACCCGATCACGGATCTCGCCCTTGGTGCCGAGACGATGAACATGTAATGGTTCGGCGAGAATTTTTCCAATTGTCTGGCGCGGGTTCAGTGCCGAATAGGGATCCTGAAAAATGATCTGCATCTTACGGCGCATCTCACGCAGCTGGTCTTTATCCATAGCCAGCACATCCTGCCCGGACAAATGGACCTGCCCGCCATGAGGTTCGACCAGCCGCAGGATACTGCGACCCGCTGTCGATTTTCCGCAACCGGACTCACCAACCAGGCCAAAAGACTCTCCCCGGTTGATATGAAAGCTGATCTCGTCGACCGCTCTTACTGTATAGGTGACAGAATTGGGAAATCCTTTTTTGATGGTAAAAAAGGTTTGTAATCCTTCAACCTTGAGAAGCTGTTCACTCATGCCTGGGGTTCCCCGTTTGAAGTCGTCTGAGCGCCGCGCACCCAGCAGCGAACACTATGATTACCAGCATCACTGATGGGCGTCAGATCGGGCATTTGTCGTTCGCAAATATCTATTTTGTGCTCACATCTTTCTGCAAAACGACAGCCTGCAGGCATGCGATCAATTGAGGGGACTAAACCCGGAATCGGGTTCAGGTCGTTGACATCCCGGTCAAGTCTTGGCACAGATTTCAGCAAGGCTTCTGTGTAAGGGTGCACAGGGTTGGCGAAAAGGGCTTCCACCGGAGCCACCTCAGCCAGGTAACCTCCATACATGACCGCCACCCGATCAGCAACTCTGGCAACCACCCCCATATCATGGGTGATGAAGATCATCGACATCTTCAATTCCCGCTTGAGATCGTCAAGCAACGCCAGCACCTGAGCCTGAATGGTGACATCCAGAGCCGTCGTCGGTTCATCCGCCAGCATGATTTCCGGTCGCCCGGCCAGAGCCATGGCGATCATAACGCGCTGGCGCATACCGCCCGAAAGATGGTGAGGATAATCATTCAAACGGGTCTTCGCTGCAGGAATTTTAACCTGATCAAGGAGCTCAAGCGCCCCCTTTAAAGACTCTTTTCTACTCATACCATTATGGTAGAAAAGAACCTCCGCAATCTGTTGTCCGACAGTCAGTGCTGGGTTCAGAGAGGTCATCGGCTCCTGAAAAATCATGGCCAGCTTACTGCCTCGCAAGGAACGCATTTCTGCCTCCGGCAACCCGACCAAGTCCTTTCCGTGAAACAAGACACTGCCACGGTCGATCCGAGAGCCAGGTTTAGGCAGAAGATTCATGATGCTGTAGGCGGTGACACTCTTGCCACAACCGGACTCTCCCACCAGGGCCAGAGTCTCATTGCTACTGAGGGTAAAAGACAGATCCTCAATGGCCGAGAACCAGCCGTTTTGCAAATGGAATGAGGTTGTCAGATTCTCGACAACAAGAAGCTTTTCTTCCATAACCATAGGTCCTTAAGAATTTCTGAGCTTGGGGTCGATGGCATCTCTCAGCCCGTCGCCAAGCATATTGAAGGCGAGAACGGTAATCAGAATAAAAATACCCGGATAAATCGAGATCCAGGGATCAGAAAGAATATTCTGAAAGCCTTCGCGGATCATCCCACCCCAGGTTGCCGTCGGCGGTTTGACCCCCAGGCCGATAAAACTGAGCGAGGCTTCAATTCTGACCGCCGTTGCAATCCAGAGTGAGCCCATGACGATGAGTTCTCCCAGAATGTTAGGGAAAATATGCCCTGCCATGATCCGCAGATCTGAAAAGCCCATAGCCCGGCCCGCTTCGATAAAATCGCGGTTCTTGATCGAAATGGTCGGCGCCCGGGCGATTCGGGCAAAACGTGGGGCAACCGTCAGAGCTATGGCAATGGTCAGATTAACCAGGTTGGGGCCGAGCACCGCAACCACCATCAGACCCATCAGCAAGGTGGGGATCGCCATGAAGACATCCATGACCCCCATAATCATATAGTCCCAGTATTTGCCTTTATAACCCGCCAGGATGCCGAGAACCGTGCCTACGGCCATTCCCATCAGCACAGAAATAGTGCCGACGGAAAGGGAGATGCGTGCTCCCCAGAGGATCCGCGAAAGGATATCTCGGCCAAAGTGGTCCGTTCCCAGCAGGTGCTCTGCAGACGCCGGGCTAAGGCGCTCGAGAATGTTTTGATCAATTGGATCGTATGGCGAAATCCATGGTGCGAGGACCGCTAACGTAACCATGAACAGTAAGAGGACCAAGCCTGCCCAAGAGGTTTTGTTGCGATTAAAAACCCGGATAGTATCACTGATCGTGCGACGCAGACCGCCGGCTTTAGGAAAGAGGCTCATTGATGTTTCACCCTTGGATCAACAAAACCATAGGTTAAGTCGGTAATCAGGTTCACGATCACGATAATGAAAGCATAGATAACCATGACCCCCTGCAGCAGCGTATAGTCACGCTCACTCAAGGCATCCAGAATTAACTTGCCGAGTCCGGGTCGATTAAAAACAATCTCCGTAAGCACCGAATTACCGATCAGGACACCAAGATAAAGACCGATAACGGTCACAATCGGAATCAGGGCATTTTTCAAGGCATGCCGGGTGATGACGACAAACCGCGGCACTCCTTTGGCTTTGGCCGTGCGGACATAGTCTTCACGCAGAACTTCCAGCATTGAAGAACGCGTTGAGCGGGTAATATAGGCGACCATGATCAACCCGAGATTGACTGCCGGCAAGACCAGATGATTCAGGCGCTCACCATAATTGCTAAGATCAGGGTCACTGATAACGGGAAAGAGATTGAACTGGATAGAAAAAATAAGAATCAGCAGGATCGCTGAGTAAAACGCCGGAAAAGAAAGGCCGAAAAGCGAAAAGACCCTGATGATATAATCGGTCACAGAGTTGCGATAGACAGCCGTCAGAACACCAAGCGGCACCCCGAAAACTATGCCGATCACGACACCGGCAATCGTCAGATCGATGGTATAAGGGAGAACCGTCATGACTTCACTCAATACCGGTCTGCCGCTGAGCAGGGAGGCCCCTAAATCACCACGAAAGGCGCCGGATAAGAAGGTGAAATACTGCTGGATCAGGGGAACATCCAGACCCATTTTAGTTCGCAGTGCGGCAAGAGCTTCCGCCGAGGCCTGATCACCGAGAACCACCATTGCCGGATCACCGGGAACGATCCGAATGATGACAAAAACCAGCGTCAGCACCGCGATCAAAATCGGGACGGCCATCGCCAGACGCTTGAGAACATATTTCAGCATGGATGCTCCTTATACCCAACCCGGCTACATTCTGGAAAAGATAAGCGGTTCCCGAAAGGTCATTTCAACCTCCCGGAAACCGCTGTTGCTGCTTTTAAAGTTACTTCAATGTGGTCATTTCATTGAGGATTGGACCATTACTGAGCGAGTTCTTCATTTCAAAGCCATAATCCAGCTTTGTCGTACGTGCCCAAACAATCAACTGCTCGAAAATCGGCACACTGCAGGTTTGTGTCAAAACTTTCTGCTGAGCCGTTTTCCAGAGAGCCAGCTGTTTGGTCTGATCTGCTTCAGAACGGGCAGCATTGATTTCGGCATCAGCAGCATCACAATGACTGAAGTTGGTAATGGCTGTCGGGGTGCCGACGGTGCTATCGGAAAGATAGAACTGGGTCAGGTAGGAATCCGCAACCGGGAAACGAGCTGCCCCGTAGAGAACCAGGGGACTGGCATCCTGCCGGATCAGTTCGTGGAAAGCAGAATGTTCGACCACTTCCAGATCAAGGATGATACCGGCTTTGCGAAGTTGTGCCTGCAGAATTTCCATCGGCACGCGCAGTGAAGCTACTTTGGTAATGATGACCTTGAGAGTGATCCCGTCGGGATAGCCTGCTTCCTTCAGGAGAGCTTTGGCCTTGGCCAGATCATGTTTGTAAAGTGGAACATCGGAACTGTAGCCAAGATAGCCCTGAGGAACAACTGAGATTGAGCGTTGAGCGACATCCTGACCGACAAAGGCGACCATCTCATCACGATTAACGGCATGAGAAATCGCTTGACGAACACGGATATCTTTAAGTGGCCCTTTGGTGATATTCATGTGCAGGGTCCGCAGCTCACCAAGACCGATAATGTCGACTTTTACACCCTTGTCCTTACGGATACGTTCAACCCAACGTTGCTCACGAGTGCCATAGATCAAGTCAAGCTCGCCATTCTTAAAAGCAAGCTCACGACTCGCCTCGTCGGGCAGGTAACGATAGATGATTTTGTCAATTTGGGGGGCACCACGGAAGTAATCTTTGTTCGCAACCAGAGTAACCTGCCGCTTGGACTGATACTCAGAGAAAGCAAAAGGACCGGTGCCAATAGGATTGGTTTTGAAATTATCACCCAACTTCTCAACAGCTTTTTTGCTGACGATATAACCACCATGGTAGTTCGTCACCATGCCGAGAAGAGAGGGTATCGACTTTGACAACACGATTTTGACGGTGTATTTGTCAGGGGCGGTTACACTGGCAAAGTCCGCATAGCCCTTGTAGGCGGTAGAGGACTCTTTTTTGCTCGCACGATTCAACGAAAAGACCACATCCTCTGCAGTCAACTCACCGTAGCCAGCATGGAACTTAACACCCTTGCGCAGCTTGAAAGTCCAGGTCAGACCATCTGCGCTGCTCTTCCAGCTTTCTGCAAGATCTGCTTCAATTTTGCTCAAATCAGCACTGCCCGGCGCAAACCGAACCAGACCATTGAAAACCCAGGGAAAAAGAATCTTATCTTGAGATTTTGTAGAAACATGTGGATCCAGCTGGTTGGCATCGTTGCTCAGGGTTCCTATCTTCAGAACCACTTCAGCAAAGCTTGGGGAAACGAAGAGCAGACTAGAGACGGCAATTGCAGCGAGAAAAACTGAAACCAGACTTATTCTTTTTGACATCACGCTTTCTCCTTTCAAGATGGAATGACTAATGACTGTGCCTTCACGACCCTCGCTGTATTAGCGACAACAAGAAATGAAGACGGCAAAATAACTGCGTTCTACCATATTGGCAGAAAGGGACTTGTTGAGTTTAGTAAGGTTGCCACAGAAAAGACCCTTGGTAAATCCGTAGAAATACCAAAAGGCGGATAGGTATTAGTACCTAATCACATCATCAGAAAAAGAGGGTGAGGGCTTTGTTTTCAGAGATTCAGATAAGAACGCAGGTAGCGCCCTGTATAGGACTTGGCACAGCGGGCAACCTCTTCCGGCGTTCCGCAAACAACGACTTCTCCACCCCGACTGCCACCCTCGGGACCGAGATCGATAACATGATCAGCGGTCTTGATGACATCCAGGTTATGTTCGATGATCACCACGCTGTTGCCCGACTCGACCAGGCGCTGCAAGACGCTGAGCAGGCGGTTGATATCGTCGAAATGCAGGCCGGTGGTCGGTTCATCGAGAATATAGATGGTCCGGCCGGTGGAACGCTTGCTGAGTTCTTTGGCCAGCTTAACGCGCTGCGCCTCGCCACCGGAAAGAGTGGTGGCACTCTGCCCCAGCTTGATATAGCCCAGGCCGACCGCTCGCAAGGTTTCCAGCTTGCGCTTGATGCGCGGGATGTTTGCCAGAAACTCCGCCGCCTGGTTGGCGGTCATGTCGAGCACGTCCGCGATCGTCTTGCCCTTGTATTTGACCTGCAGCGTCTCCCGGTTGTAGCGAGCCCCTTGGCACGCCTCGCACTGGATATAGACATCGGGCAGAAAATGCATCTCAATGCGCAGAATACCGTCCCCCTGACAGGCCTCACAACGACCGCCTTTGACATTGAAGGAGAAGCGTCCCGGCTTGTAACCACGCATCTTCGCCTCGGGCAAGCGGGCGAAGATGTCGCGGATATCGGTAAAGAGACTGGAATAGGTCGCCGGATTAGAGCGCGGCGTGCGACCGATCGGCGACTGGTCGATATCGATAACCTTGTCGAGCAGCTCGAGACCCTCGATGGTATCGACCGCTCCTGCCCGTTCCCGGGAGCGATAGAGCCTCTGCGCCAGGGCCTTGTGCAGGGTGTCGAGCACCAGGGATGATTTTCCGGAGCCGGAGACGCCGGTGACACAGGTCATGACGCCCAGGGGGATATCAACATTGATAGCCTTGAGGTTGTTGGCCGTGGCACCCTTGATGCTCAGCTGCCCTGTTGCCTTGCGGCGCGCATCCGGCAGCGGGATCATCAGGCGACCGGCGAGATAATCACCGGTCAGGGAGTCGGGATGGTTGAGGATATCGTGGGGGGAGCCCTGGGCGACTACCCGGCCGCCATGGCGGCCGGCGCGCGGCCCCATGTCGATCACATGATCCGCCTCAAGAATGGTTTCTTCATCATGCTCAACCACCAGTACGGTGTTGCCCAGATCACGCAGACGCTTCAAGGTCTCCAGCAAGCGCCGATTGTCTCGCTGATGCAGCCCAATGGAGGGTTCGTCAAGAATATAAAGAACCCCGACCAGCGACGAACCAATCTGGGTCGCCAGTCGAATTCTCTGACTCTCACCACCGGAGAGGGTTCCGGAGGTGCGGTCGAGGGTCAGGTAATCAAGCCCGACATTGACCAGGAAGGAGAGTCGTTCGCAAACCTCTTTAAGAATCCGGCGGGCGATTTCCGCTTCCTTGGGAGGCAGTTCAATCTGCGCGAAGACGGCTTCTGCGTCGGTGACGCTCAGTGCGCAAGTCTCCTGAATATTGCGTCCAGCCACCTTCACACAAAGCGTTTCCGGCTTGAGTCGTGCACCCTGACAGCTCGGACAGGGCATGATATTCATGAACTCCTCGAGTTTCTCGCGGGTCGCATCGGAATCAGTTTCGCGCAAGCGCCGTTCAAGGTTCGGGATCACCCCTTCAAAGGGTTTGTTATAAAAATGCCGGCGATTTGCCTGATCGTAGAAGAACTGCACCTCCTCTTTGCCCGAACCGTGCAGGAGAATCTTCTGGACGCGCTCCGACAGCTCGGCAAAGGGTATCCGTATATCAAACTTATAAAATTTCGCCAGCGCTTCCAGGATCTGCTGGTAGTAATAACCGGTTCGGGTTGACCAGGGAGCGATCGCACCTTCCCGCAGCGACAGCTGGCGGTTGGGGACAACCTGTTCCGGGTCGAAATACATGCGTGTACCCAACCCGGAACAGTCCGGACAGGCGCCATACGGATTGTTGAATGAGAACATGCGCGGTGTCATCTCCGGGATGGAAATGTCGCACTCCACGCAGGCGTGCCACTCCGAGAAAAGCCGACTCTCACCACCTATCACATCGACCCGCACCAGGCCTTCACCGAGACGCAAGGCGGTCTCCAGGGAGTCTGCCAGGCGGCTGGTGATACCATCCTTAACCACAAGGCGATCAACGACCACTTCGATGGTGTGCTGCTTGTTTTTGTCGAGGCTAATCTCTTCACCCAGCTCGTACATCTCGCCGTCGATGCGCACGCGCACAAAACCATCTGCCTGCAGCTGGCGCAATTCCCTGCGGTATTCCCCCTTACGCCCCCTGACCAACGGCGCCAGCAACAGCAGCCGACTCTTTTCCGGCAGGGAGAGAACCGACTCGACCATCTGCTCAACCGTCTGCGAGGTAATTGGCTTGCCGCAGGAAGGGCAATGCACCAGGCCAACCCTGGCAAAGAGCAGGCGCAGATAATCATAAATCTCAGTGACTGTACCCACAGTTGAACGCGGATTTTTCGAGGTGGATTTCTGTTCGATCGAGATGGCCGGACTCAAGCCCTCGATACTCTCAACATCGGGCTTGTCCATCTGTTCGAGGAACTGCCGGGCATAGGCCGAAAGGCTCTCGACATAACGACGCTGGCCCTCGGCATAGATGGTGTCGAAAGCCAGGGTGCTCTTGCCTGAGCCGGAAACCCCGGTGATAACCACCAGCTGATCACGCGGGATTTCGATATCGATGTTTTTCAGATTGTGCTCACGAGCACCTTTGATAACTATTTTATCAACCATGTGGTTTATGAATGTCGTTTCTTCTGTTTAAGAGAAATCGGGACGCGTCCCTGCTTCTCCCGTTCCTGTTTTTCAGCCATCTCGGCGGCCATCCTAACGGCAGCAATCAGACTGGCCGAACTGGCCTGACCGGTCCCGGCCAGATCGTAAGCAGTGCCGTGGTCAACGGAGGTACGCACAATCGGCAGGCCCAGGGTGACGTTGACGCCATCCTCAAAATGCAGCAACTTCAGTGGAATCAACCCCTGATCGTGATACATGCAGATCACCGCATCGTATTGTCCCTGTGAGGCAAACCAGAAGAGGGTGTCCGCGCTATGCGGACCACTGACAGCAAGACCCTCGTCACGGGCAGTTTCGATGGCCGGGACAATATGACGCTTCTCCTCATCACCGAACAGACCACCCTCACCGGCATGGGGGTTGAGAGCCAGAACAGCCAGACGCGGGTGTTCCAGTCCAAACTGTTGCTGCAATGCTGTCGCTGCAATCCGCATGGTTGTCAGGATACGTTCTGCGGTTAATCGCTGCGGCACCTCTCGCAGGGCACAGTGGGTAGTCACCAGGCAAACGCGCAAGCGTGCGCCGGCCAGCATCATGACAACCTCGTCAACCTGGCAGCGATCCGCCAGGAGTTCCGTGTGTCCGGGGAACTCTGTCCCGGCGGCCCGCAGCGCCTGTTTGTTGATCGGCGCAGTTACCATGCCGGCCGCATCACCATCGATACAGGCATCGCAGGCCCAGGAGATATAATCGGCCATGGCGCGCCCGGAGGACACCTCCGGCCGGCCGTATCTCTGCAATTCAAGATCCAGTCGGGAAAGGGCATGAACCGGTAAAACATAATCACCGACAAGAAGTTCATCGGATGCGAGCGACAGTTGCGAACCGGGTCGCAGACAGGTCGTGAATCCACAGACAGCCGCAGCACGCTGCAGCACGGCAAGATCGCCTACGACAATCAGAGGCCGGGCAAGTTCGCTAAAGGCCCCGGCGCAGAGGGCCTGAACAATTATTTCCGGGCCAATACCGGTGGGGTCTCCCATCGTGATAATAAGTGGTTTTTTCATAACACACCCTACTGCCCATCTCTCCCAACAGCTTTCATCGTAGCTGCCAGAACAATTTATCCTTTGGGCACGAACCTACAGTATAGCCCAAGCGTGAAAAGGTCCTCAACCTGATTTGTGATTTGAAACTCGGAGCAACAAGTGAAACCAGTTTTCAAACGGGGCAAAAACAGCTATACTTTGCTCAGTAGCCAGCTTATTGGCCTTGTTCATTGAGGAGCCGACAGACTGCTGGTTTCATCATTATTAAGCGGGACTGGAGAGTATGTGATGAGTGACGATCTGTTCGAGCGCCGCCAAACGGAGCGCCGTTACGCCCTGAACTTTCTTGACTACGAGATCCTCTCTGACACGGGCAATGTTCTTGGCCGCGGCATGGCTCGCACCCTTGATGTCAGTGAAACCGGATTACGTCTGGAAACCAGCCAGTTCTTTGAGCCGGGGCAGAAACTGCGTCTTACCCTCGGGATCGATAACGACCTGGTCCAGGTTGAAGGACAAGTGGTCAATTCTCGGCCGGAGAACGACGATCTATGTACCAGCGGAGTCGTGTTTATTGAGTTTGAGCAAACAAACCGACACACTTATCAGAAACACTTCAAGGCGCTGAAAAGTGTGATCGAATAGCAGGCTGCTCAGGTGGCAGGGTGAAGCTTAAACTTATAGGCGGATATCAATAAAAGCCTTCACCTTAAGGACCCGGGTCCATTCCTTGATACGAGCATCGGTTTTCTGGTCCAGAATCATCTGATGAATTTCATATTTAACAGCATCAAACTGTCGTAGACCGCCGGGGAAGCGTTCATCAACCCGCAGAAGTTGGATTGCAGTGGAGGTTTCCACAGGCTCGGTGAAACGTCCGGCCTCGACCCCGTTAATTGCCTCGACAAATTCCGGAAACAACTCACCGTAAACAAAACGGCCCAGCTCTCCTCCGGTGACACCATAAGTTTCGTTGTAGCTGGCCACCACCTGACTCAGCTCTTCGTTCTGCCGCAAACGGCTCAGGGCTTCACCGACAATCTTGAGAATATGTCGACGTTCCTGGTCAGACGCCTTTTCTGATACTGGAAAGGTGAGGGCGCTGAGCTGAACTTCCGGGGCCAGGCGATAATCCTCCAGATGGGCGCGATAATATTCCACCACCTCCTGTTCAGGGACATCGACCTGACTACGCACCTCTTCACCAATCAGTTTATAACGCAGAATCTGCTTACGCAAATTCTCACGATACGCATCGAACTCCAACCCCTGAACCTGAACAGCATTCTCCAGCTCCTCACGGGTCAGCTGGTTTTGCTTCTGCACATCGAGCAACGCCGTTTCAACCTCATCGTCAGAAACCCTCAGGTTGAGAGCATCGATCCGCTGCTGAACCAGCTTCTCCTCGATCATACGGGAGAGCAGCTCCTGACGCAGAGCACCCAGTTGCGCGGGCGATGGCTGCCGCTCCCTTTTCGCCAGCTGTTCTTGCAGATTCTGGTCAAGTTGATGTGTTGTGATAATGTCCTTATTGACAACGGCTGCAATGCGGCTGACAACCTCCGCAGCCGCTGAATGCAAACCGATACTGCATAACAATAACAGTGCAATTCCAAAATGTTTCATGGTGTTTTCTTTCTTAATTGGTGGTTTTTTTGTTGTTCTCTTCAAGCTGCGCCCAGTCCACGGCGATCACGGCACGAGCCCGCATATCCTGCAGCCATCCCAGGTAAAGCTCTTCTTTTTTACGCCTCTCCAGAATAGACCGGATCTCTTCGGTTGCTTCCTTTTTGCTGAGACGCTTAGCCTTGCGTTTCTCCTCAACCAGGAAGATATGATAACCGTACTCACTCTTGACGAGGTCACTCAGGCGGTTGACCGGTAAATCAAAAACAATTTCGTCAAATTCCAGAGGCATTTCACCACGGGCAAAAAAACCGAGATCACCACCTTGCTGAGAGTCCGGTGACAGGGAATATTCCATCGCAACGTCCGCGAAAGGCTGCCCTTGGCGCAGCAGACCCAGAGCTTCCTGGCCTGTTGCTTCCTCAGCCACGACAATCTGTCGAGCCCTCACCTGAGCCGGGCGATCAAACTGACCACGGTTGGCCTTGAAGTAGGCAGTCACCTCATCGTCCATGACCGACACCCTGGAATAAACCGCCTGCTCAAGGAGCTTCTCCATGATCAGGCTGTCCTTAAGCTCCTCCCGCCAGGACGTCAAGGTCAAGCCCCGTTCCTGAAGCATCGCTTCAAAGCTGTCCCCGGGATAGTCCTGACGGTAACTCTGCAATGCGGTTTCAACATCAGCTTCCGTGAGAGTAATACTGAGTTGTCTGGCCTCACCATGAATCAACTCGCGATCAATCAATTGCACCAGGAAGGAGCGCTGCAGTTCCTCGCGCTCAATGCCACTCAGATGATGATCTTTTTGCAGGCTTTTTTCAAAGGCTGCCTGGAATTCGGTCATGGCGATATTCTGATCATTGACCTGAATCAGCGGCGCAATCTTTTCAACAACTGTCTCGGAATCGCAACCGGCAGCAAGGCTGACGACAAGAAGAATAAGAAGAGACAGAATTCGTAAGGGATATATATGCATGCTGTTGTGCGGTTCGGTTAATTTCTAGGAGGCTGTCGGACTATACGGGCTGAAGCGAAAATTCGGAAGTTTGAGGCCAGGTTTTGGCTCATTTGAGAGTAATAGCCGTAGCTATTGGTCGAAAAGGAGCTGAAATATGGGCCAAACAGCCGGATTTGCAGCCGGGTCATGGATAGTCCGACAGTCTCCTAGGGAGTCAAATTAGATGCGACGGCGCCATCAAACTATCATAGCAGGCAAAACGCTTGCAATTCCTTTTTAGCAATGGCCAGAACCTCTTCCCTGGGTAATCGACCGAGGCGGATACTCAGGCGGTAATCCGGGCTGAAGGAATACTTATCTTTGTCTTCCAGAAGAGCCAGAATCTTCTCCGGAGCGACCCTGGTGTTGGCCGGAAAGGCAAAAATCAGGTTACGGCCGTCAAACTCAGCCAATTCGACATGCAGCTGCTTCATGAGCACCCGCAGCTTCATGACATCAAGCAGCAATTCCGCCACCGCCGGCAACTCGCCGTAGCGATCACGCAGCTCATCACCTGTCTGGTAAATCTCCACGTCATCCCGGGCAGACGCCAGTTTGCGATAAAGCACCAGGCGCTGGTTGGGATCAGCGACATACTTTTCCGGCAGGAAGGCCGACAGACCGAGGCGTATTTCTGGATCAATGCGCTCTTCGCGGCTCTGCCCCTGCAGCTCCTGTATCGTTTCCTCCAGAAGTTCCGTATACATTTCAAAGCCGATAGCGGCCAGCGGACCTGCCTGCCGGGCACCGAGCATGTCCCCGGCGCCACGGAGTTCGAGATCATGGCGGGCGATCCGAAAACCGGCCCCCAGTTCCGCCTGTTCCTGTAGAACCTTGAGTCGCTCACGTGCATCTCTGGTCAAAACACCCTCACCGGGAATCAGCAGGTAGGCATAGGCACGCTGATGAGACCGCCCGACCCGACCGCGCAACTGATAGAGCTGCGCTAAGCCGAAACAGTCTGCCCGGTTGATAATCATGGTGTTGGCCGTGGAGATATCGATGCCGTTTTCAATGATCGTTGAGCAGACTAACAGGTTGGTGCGCCCTTCAATGAAATCAAGCATGACGCCTTCCAGCTTTTTCCCCGGCATCTGGCCATGACCGACACCGACTTTGGCCTGAGGAACCAGCTGTCGCAGGAAATCAGCCATAGCATCGATCGACTGCACCCGGTTGTGGACAAAGTAAACCTGTCCACCGCGTCGCAGTTCACGCATGATCGCATCGCGGATCAAATCGTCGTCAAAGCGGGTGACATAGGTTCGAATTGCCTGTCGATCCACAGGCGGCGTATCGATGATCGACAGATCACGCAGACCGGCAAGACTCAAGTGCAAGGTACGCGGGATCGGCGTGGCCGTCAGGGTCAGCACATCGACTTCAGCCCGCATCTTTTTCAGCCGCTCCTTGTGAGTCACACCAAAGCGCTGCTCCTCGTCGACAACAATCAAACCAAGACTCTTGAAGCGCAAGTCGCGCTGCAGCAGGCGGTGGGTACCGATCAGGATATCTATCTGACCGGCCGCAGTGCGCTTGAGGATCCGCTTTTGCTCGGCGGGTGTGCGAAAACGTGACAGCATCTCGACGACGACCGGATAGTCGGCAAACCGCTGCCGAAAAGTCTCCAGGTGCTGGCGAGCCAGCACCGTGGTCGGCACCAGGACAGCGACCTGGCGGCTGTCGAGCACCGCCTTGAACGCGGCTCGGATGGCGACTTCTGTTTTGCCATAACCGACATCGCCACAGATCAGACGATCAACCGGGCGCGGCGAAGTCATATCGTCGAGTACGGCCTCGATCGCTTCAAGTTGGTCAGGTGTCTCTTCGTAAGGGAAGGCGGCCTCGAACTCACGGAAGAGTTGATCCGGCGGCGAATAGCTGAAGCCTTTTGCCAGCTGTCGTCGCGCCTGAACCTGTAAGAGTTCGCGCGCCAGTTCCTCGATCGTCGCCCGAGCCCGCAGTTTGGCCTTTTCCCAGGCACCACTGCCCATCTTGTCAAGCCGCGGTGTACTGCCATCCGCCAGGTGCTTCTGAACTTTTTCGATTCGTTCCACCGGCAGATAAAGCCGGTCCTGGCCGGCATATTCGAGGTGGATAAAATCACCTCCAACGGTACCGGTCTGCAAATGGACCAGGCCAAGATAACGGCCAATACCATAATCGGCATGCACGACCAGATCAGCCGTTTTCAAATCTGCCAGAGACGATTCGAAGACCCGTTGCTGGCGTCGGACTCTGCGGTGGCTGCGTGGCCCGAAAATCTCATCATCACAGATAACAACCCGCTTTTCGTCAACAACTCTGAAACCACTGTCCAGCGTACCGGTCGTCACGGTCAGGCCAACCGGAAACTTCCTGCCCGGTTTGAGCTCCGACACCCAGGTAACCGGCAGCTCACTCGGGGCCAAGAGGTCAAGCAGGCGCTCCGCCTGGCCACGCTGGTGACAGACCACCAGGATACTCCAATCATCGTCCAACCACCCACGCAGACGCTCCACCAGGGGAGCCAGGCTGCCATCATGCTCCACATGGTCCGGACGCAGGTCGGCGTTGCCCGTCACCGGCACACGGTAGACAGGATAATCCTCGTCGAGCTGGAAAACCTCCAGTGACGCCAGATCGATGCGCGCGCCCTGTCCCATATGTACTTCCAGTTCCTGACTGTCGAGATAAAAGTCACTGGCCGGCACAAACGGCTCATCGCTGCGCGTCGCCCGCTCTTCACCACGCCGCACCGCCTCGGCAAACGCGTCAGCAGCGCCGGTGATAGCAGGAGGATCCAGCAGTAGCCAGCAGAAACGGCCCAGATAGTCAAAGAGGGTGTCAAGCGCAGTATAATTGAGAGGCAGGAGATTCTCCCGGCCGGGACCGAGCAAGCCCTCGCGAATTTCATCGAGAATCGCTTCACGTTGAACCCGCGGGATTTCCAGATCGTCGCAACGCTCCTTGAAGCGACGGGTAAAGGTCTCCAGATGACTACCGGCGAGAATCATTTCCCGGGCCGGAGCAAGCTCAAGCCGTACCAGGTGCCGATCCGTGGAACGCTGGCTGGCGGGATCGAAGTTACGGATCGCCTCCAGTTCATCACCGAAAAACGACAGGCGCACCGGTTGTTCCAGCATCGGCGGGAAAAGATCCACCAGATCACCGCGCACCGCAAAGCTGCCGCGGTCCTCAACCAGGGAAACGCGCTGATATCCGAGTGAAGACAGCTCCTGCAGCAGTTTCTCCCGTGAGATTTCGCTGCCGACTTCCAGTTGCAGACGTAAAGAATCAAGGACATTGCGAGGAAGAATCTTCTGCTGCAGCGCCTTGACGGTGGTCACTACGGCCTTGCCGTGCCCATTGGCAAGAGCCGGCAGGGTGGCCAGTCGGGTCGCTTCGATTTCCGGGTGGGGGCTGAGCGGAGCGTAGGGCTCGGTTTCCCAGTGCGGGAAGAAAAGAATGTCGTTCTGGTGACCATGGAAAAAGCTCAAGGCCCGATGAAAGTGCTGGGCTTCGAGCTGATCTGAAGCCACAATCAGCAGGCATTCGACATGCTTGTTGCCAGCCAGCAACCCGGCAGCAAACCAGGCATTGCTGCTGCCATTAAGGCCGAGGATCTCGCTACGGCCGAAAAGCCCTGATGCGAACGGATGCAGGACTCCGGACAAAGTGCAATGTTGAATGCGGGATTCTTCAGTGGTTGAGGACATACTGGTCTTCAGCAAAGGCCTTGTCTTCAGTGAAAACAAGGGCCTTGCCGCTATCAGTTACAAGAGAATCAATCACGTGGGACGGCCAGCATGCGATCCAGAGTCACCTTGGCAGGAATCCTGATCTCTTCAGGAACCGTCACTCGCGGGCTCATTGTCTGCAGCGCCAGGAGGATGTCTTCGAGAGAGGTCAGTTTCATATTGGGACAAACCAGCCGCGTGGTCGGCAGAATGAACTCCTTGTCAGGATTTTCCTTGCGCAGGCGATAGAGGATGCCATCTTCGGTACCGACTATGAATTGTTGTGCCGGGTTCTCCCTGGCAAAGGTGTACATGCCGCTGGTTGAGCAGACATGATCCGCCAGGACCAGCACTTCGGGAGGGCATTCCGGATGAGCCATGAAGAGAGCGTCAGGGTAGTCAACCTTGGCCTTCCTGGCATCCTCGACGGTAAAGCGTTCGTGGGTCGGGCAATAACCGTCCCAGAAATAACAGGTTTTATCCACCTGTGCAGCAATATAGCGACCCAGGTTGCGGTCCGGGGCAAGGATCACCTCCGGTTCGGCAAGAGAAGCAACAACATTGACGGCGTTAGAGCTCGTGCAGCAGATATCACTCTCAGCCTTGACGGCAGCGCTCGAATTAACATAGGTCACCACCGGCACGCCGGGGTACTGTTTTTTAAACTCACGCAAACCCTCTGCGGTGATCATATCTGCCATCGGGCAACCGGCATCCAGACGCGGCAGCAGAACAATCTTCTCCGGAGCCAGAATAGCGGCGCTTTCCGCCATAAAGTGAACGCCGCAGAAGACAATCACCGCTTTATCGGTACGCGCGGCCTCCATCGACAGGGCGAGGGAGTCTCCTGTGATGTGCGCCAGTTCCTGGATTTCATCACGCTGGTAATTATGTGCCAGGATCAGAGCGTCGCGTGTGTCTGCCAGGCGGAGAATTTCACTGATGATCTCTTTCTGATTCATGGTACAACCTTTTCCCCACCTTAAAGATTGCCGTATACTAGAGTAAAACCCTTGCTATGTCAAACGCTTATACCCTTATCAGGGCCTCTTGACAGGGCCTCTTTTTGTCGGTATTCTCAGCGGACTTAAAGGTTTCTTAGCCCTGGATGGTGACAACATTATGTTTGGTATCGGCTTTCCTGAACTTCTCCTGATTATGGCAGTCGCTCTGATTGTCCTTGGCCCTAAACGCCTTCCTGACATAGCTCGTGCTTTGGGACGAGGCTTATCGGAATTCAAAAAGGCCACCGACGAAATGAAGCAAACCTTTACTGAAGAGACTCGCAGTCATGAGCTCAAACGGCCACTGGGGTCACCGGGCAAACTCACACCGCCCGGCACCGTACACGACCCTTATCCAGCGGAGGCCAATTCTGACGAAGCAGAAACGGCCCAGGACAGTATCTCCACCACGCCGGACGGTACCTCCACCACCCCTGACAGCACCTCCACCACTAAAGTAGCCACTGAGGCAGAGAGCGTAACGGCCGCGTCAAAGGTCAAGACCGGGAGCCCCCCGGATGAGTGATGACCGCATGCCGTTGATCTCTCACCTTGAGGAACTGCGGCGTAAGTTGATTATTTCCGCGGTCTCCTGGCTGGTGGCCTTTCTGGCCTGCTACAGCTACGCCGAGCAGCTGTTTGCCCTGATCGCCGATCCTGTGCGTCAAGCGTTGCCGGAAGGGACTTCGCTGGTCTTTATCACCGCCACAGAACCCTTCTTCACTTACCTGAAAATCGCGGCCCTGGCAGGCCTGCTGATTGCTTTGCCGGTAATCTTCTGGCAGATCTGGTCCTTTGTCGCACCGGGGCTCTACAAGACCGAAAAACGTTACGTCATTCCTTTTGTAATGGCCAGTACTCTCTGTTTTGCCTCTGGGACCTTTTTCGGCTTCAGCTTTGTTTTTCCCATGGTTTTCAAGGTGCTCATCGAGTTCGGAACCAGCGGCGGTGATCTCAGCGCGATGCTCTCCATGGGCTCATACCTGACACTCTCCAGTAAGCTTCTGCTTGCCTTCGGCCTGGTCTTCGAGCTGCCGGTGGTGATTTTTTTCCTGGCGCGCCTGGGGATTGTCGACCACAAGATGCTGGCACGCAACCGCAAGTTTGCGCTGCTGGCGGCTTTCCTGATTGGCGCCATGCTCACCCCCCCGGATGTGTTCTCACAAGCAGCCCTCGCCGTACCGTTTATCATTCTCTACGAAGTCGGTATCATCGTTGCCCGGATGTTCGGCAAACGTCGTGATCCCGTTGAAGACGAAGAACCCGAAGAGAAACCTGCCGAGAGTTAAACCTTTATCACGAAAGTAAAGATCTGGCTTGTCGCTTGCGTTCTCCTTGTTTTCCATTAGACTTAAGTGTCGTGTCAATGATGAAATGGCGTAATGCAACGCAGTTATTTTTTGTGTCAGCAAGGCATGTTTTGAGTTGCATGGTTGTAACTACGTGGCTCAAGACATAACGAAGCTGGCGCGGAAAAGAACAAGTTGGATGCGTCATTTTGTCGTTGTCACGGCACTCGTACCATGTAGCCCAAAAACTAACGCATCTTGCTTGTTCTTTGACAGGCTCTTTGCCTTTTGTGGGGCATTATCATGTCCGTAAACTATATCGCCATGCTACTGCATGAAAGTCAGCCTCTGCTGTTTTTCGTTGTACTCGGTTTTGGCTTTCTGCTTGGCAAGATCAACATCAAGGGTTTCGAGTTTGGATCAGTCGCCGGCGTACTCTTTGTCGGCCTGGTCTTCGGCCATTACGGCTACGGCGAGAATCTGCCGATGCAGAACATCGGCTTCATAATGTTCATCTACTCGGTCGGCCTGCAGGCCGGGCCGCGCTTCTTCTCTGTTTTGATGAAGGACGGATTGCGCTATTTTATTCTCGCCCTGGTGGTAGCAATCAGTGCCTTCTCTGTCGCAACTGCAACCTCGCAATTCTTCGCCTTTGAACCCGGTTCCGCCGCCGGCATCCTGGCGGGAGCCCTGACGTCAACCCCGACCCTGGCCGCCGCCGAAGATGCAATTCATAGCGGCACGATCCTGCCGCCGGAAGGATTCTCCAGCGAGGCGATGCTGAACAATATCATGACCAGCTACGCCATCACCTACCTCTTCGGCCTGGTCGGTCTGATCCTGTTGATCCGGCTGATCCCGTTATTGACCAAGGTCGACCTGATTTTAGAAGCAGAAGCCCTGGCCGGCAACGTCATAACATCCAACAGCAACCAGATGGCGGACCTCGGCAAGATCGTCACCCGGGCCTTTCTGGTGACGAAAGACGATTTTGTCGGTACCCCCCTTGGAACGCTCCTGAAAGCCGGTACCGGCGTCGTGACGATACACAAGATCAAACGGGGGGATGAATTCATCCCGGTCGAAGAGGACACGCTTCTGCAACTCGGCGACAAGATCTCCGTTGTCGGCGCCCAGAACAGGCTGATCCTGGCACCGGAAAAGCTCGGACCGGAAATCATCGATCCGGACCTGCTCGATACCGGCACGGAAGCCTGCAAGATTGTCATCACCCGGAAAAAAGCCACAGGGTTGAGTATCAGCCGCAAAAGCATCAGTCATAAATATGGCTGCGTGCTTACGGAAGTTAAGCGCCTGGGCGTCTCTGTACCGCTTGATCCCCACGTGATTCTGCTGCGTGGTGATGTCCTTGACATTACCGGACCTCGCGCAAGCATTGAACGCATGCAGAAAGCTTTCGGCCATGCTGAGCGTAATATTGACGAGACCGATCTGTTGACTTTCGCGCTGGGGATAGCCGCCGGTATTATCATCGGTAGTTATTCGATTAACATCATGGGGATCAGCGTCGGCCTGGGGAGTGCCGGCGGCCTGTTGTCTGTCGGCCTGGTGATCGGTTTCCTGCGCTCGATCCACCCGACCTTTGGCCGCATGCCGAGCGCTGCACGCTATGTACTGATGGAACTCGGCATGCTTTTCTTCATGACTTCAATCGGCCTTAAGGCCGGGCACGGCATAGTCGCGGCGCTGGCAGAAACCGGCCCGTCCCTGATCGTTGCCGGCATGTTGACCACCATTATTCCGGTTCTTATCAGCTACTTCTTCGGCCGCAAGATCCTGAAGATAAATCCGGTTCTGCTGCTTGGCGCAATTACCGGGGCGATGACCAGCGGCGCCTGCCTGAGCATCGTCAACAAGGCGGCCAAAAGTACCATTCCTTCTCTCGGCTATACCGGCGCCTACGCCTTCGCCAATATCTTCCTCACAGTGGCGGGAAGCCTGATCCTGCTTATATAGCTCCATCTTGCCGTCGTTGAGTCCACACATCGCTTAAACAACAAGGCGGACCCAGGGGATAACCCTGAGCCCGCCTTAAATTTGACAAACAACAGCCTGACAGCCGGTCGCCGGCGACCGGTTTTTACTTGGCCACTTTCTGCAATTCAGAATTGATCATCTGCTTGAAGCCCTTTAAACTGCGATCTTTGAGCTGCTTGCCGTTGATATAGACCGCCGGCGTACCACGGACACCGGCCTGGGTGCCAAGTTGCGTATCGGCAGCAACTTCCCGTTGCAGGGCAGGATCCGCCATGTCCTTATCAAAGCGTACCATATCGAGCCCGACACTCTCAGCCAGTTCCCGAATCAAGGCATCGTTGAGTTTGTTGTAATTGGCAAACAACTTGTCATGCAACGGCCAGAACTTACCCTGGTTACGCGCAGCAATGCTGGCAATCGCTGCCGCTTTGGCAAACTTGTGCATACTTAAGGGGAAATGCTTGTACACCATCCGAACCTGCGTCGGATAGGCCGCCAGCACCTGATCCAGAGTCGGTACCAGGCGGGCACAGTAGGGACACTGGAAATCATCGAAGATGGTGATGGTAACCGGAGCATTTTCCGCGCCATGAACAGCCGAATTATTCACCGGCAGCTTCTGCACGAAAGAAAGAGAGACAAACTGCAAATCCTTGTTCTTTGCGTTGCCGAGATAGAGCATTTGCCCATCCGGGGAAACCTCCAGGGTGGTCACTCCGGCACCAACGTTAAAGCGTTCCTGTTGCTGCCCACCGGCAGAAAAAATCTGGATTTCACCCCCTTCGAGCAGAACGAAGAGACGACCATCACTCACACTCTGCGCAATATCTACAGGCGCCTTGTCCAGCGGGTGACGCTTGACCAGGTTTTTTTCCAGTTCCGCATAAGCCGGACTGACCGTTAAGACCAACCCAAGCAACAATACAACAATACGACATACTCCTGTCATTATACCGACCCTCTCGTTTTAGAGTTAAAGACATTTTCTTATAATCACCCACAGCCCGATACCATGTCAATCTCATCCGATGACAAGCCTTGACTTTCCCCCTTGGCAACTGCATAACTTGAAACGCCATGACAACCCCAGCACTCGCCATAAACAATCTCACGAAAGAATACGACGGCATCCGGGCCGTCAACAATATTTCTTTTACGATTGAACCGGGAGAAATCTTCGGTCTGCTCGGCCCCAACGGTGCCGGCAAGAGTACAGCAATCAATATGATCAGCGGAGTCACTCGTATTGACAGCGGTTCAATTGAGATCTTCGGCTCCGACAACCAACGCGATTATCGCACCACCCGGCGCCAGGTCGGGGTGATGCACCAGGAAATCGTTATCGACAACTTCTTCACCATTGACGAAGCCCTACGTTTTCATTCTGGCTATTACGGGGTTCGTGATGATGCGCGCTGGCGCCAGCAATTGATTGACCGACTCGGCCTGAAGCCGCACCTGCACAAGGTCATGATCAAATTATCCGGTGGCATGAAGCGCCGCTTCATGATCGCCAAGGCATTGATTCACAAACCCAGACTGCTGATTCTCGATGAACCGACCGCCGGGGTTGACGTAGAGCTGCGCCATACTCTCTGGGATTTTGTTCGCGAGATCAACCAGCAGGGAACAACCCTTCTGTTGACCACTCATTACCTGGAGGAGGCCGAACAGATGTGCAATCGCATCGCCATCATGAACCACGGCGAGCTGATCGCTCTCGAAGCAACAAGCACGCTCCTGCGGGAACTTGGTACCCGCAGCATCCTGGTTCGTTTGCAGGCTCCCATCAAGGAGGTCCCTGAGAACCTCTGCTGTAAGGGGGCAGAACTTGATGCCGCCGGCACGACACTGCAACTGACTCTATCAGCCAACCAGCCGACCGGCGATCTGTTAAAAAACCTGTGCGATATCGGACTGCCGATCGCCGACATTGAAACCAGGAAAGCCGGTCTCGAAGAGATCTTTCTACAGATGACTCAATCCGGCAGGGTAGAACCATGAACCAACACCAGGAGCCACCCTTTGCAACCTGGCTACCCTTCTACACCCTGCTGCAGAAGGAAATCCGCCGTTTTTTACGGGTCGCTTCACAGACCCTGGTGACTCCGGTCATCACAGCCTCGCTTTATCTCTTTATCTTCGGGGCGACCCTGGGAGAGCGCATCAGTGTCCTTGAGGGTTTCAGCTATGCGCAGTTTGTTATTCCCGGACTAATCCTCATGGGAGTCATCAACAACTCCTTTGCCAATGTCGCCTCGTCGCTGTTCATGTCGCGCTATCTCGGCAATATTGTCGACCTGCTGGTCACCCCGGTCTCTCCGACCCAGTTCATCATGGCCTATACCTTGGCAGCCATGTTGCGTGGCCTGGCTGTCGGCCTGGTCCCATCAAGGAGATCCCTGAGAACCTCTGCTGTAAGGGGGCAGAACTGGATGACGCCGGCACGACAC
>PVMS01083891.1_pt1 | contig 23098 bp, 16 predicted proteins | sample 1853461 | NCBI WGS metagenome assembly PVMS01 (sample SAMN08582032, study PRJNA380276) | Marine sediment metagenome, whole genome shotgun sequencing project. | isolation source: ocean sediment barecode stripped | collected 2017 | reverse complement strand
GGATCAATGCCTCAAAATGGAACGCCTTTAACAGCGGAACAAGTTCAACTTATAAAGGATTGGAGAGATGCAGGCTTTTTAGAATAATTTAAAGTAGATAATTAATGAAAAAAAATATTATTTCGAAGTTGTATTCTCATTAAAAAAAACAGCTAAAACTGTTTTGAGTCGCTATTAACTTTTTTTTAGTCCCGAAAAGTTGATAGTGACTTTTTATTTATTATCTACACCTTGTATTTTAAAATTTTGACCGCAATAACTAGATTTTTCAACAAAAATAATTAAACAAACAGTCTCCATCATAATTCCTGCAAATAATTGAGACTCTTTATTTATTCAAGTACATTTTTCTTCGAGAGTACAGTTCGTAAAACTGATCATTTTTTAGACTGTCAATGAACAATATGCTTTCTCCAGTAGATTTCATTTCCGGTCCTAATTTCTTGTCAACATTAGGGAATTTGTTGAATGAGAATACCGGTTGTTTTATGGCAAACCCGTCAAGTTTTGGATTGAACGTAAAATCTTTAACCTTGTTTTTACCTAACATTATTTTCGTAGCGTAATTTACATATGGTTCCTGATAAGCTTTGGAAATGAATGGTACAGTTCGTGAAGCTCTAGGATTGGCTTCAATTATAAAAACAATGTCATCTTTAATCGCAAACTGAACATTTATCAAACCCACCGTTTTTAATTCCAATGCAATTTTTTTTGTGTGATCTTTAATTTGTTGCATTACGAATTCACCTAAATTGAATGGCGGCAAGGTGGCATTTGAATCTCCGGAATGAACACCACAAGGTTCAATATGCTCCATGATACCAATTATGTAAACTTCTTCCCCATCACAAATTGCATCTGCTTCAGCTTCAATTGCACCATCTAAATAATGGTCTAACAACAACATGTTATTTGGAATTTTTCGAAGCAAATCAACCACATGTATCTCTAATTCTTCCTTATTGATCACAATTTTCATTCCCTGACCGCCTAGTACATATGATGGCCGAACCAGAATTGGAAAATCCAAATCATCAGCAATCACTGATGCTTCATCGGCTGTTGTAGCAGTACCATATTGTGGAAAAGGAATATCCAAATCATCCAATAATTCAGAAAAACGTTTCCTGTCTTCTGCCAAATCCAAGGCTTCAAAGCTGGTGCCAATAATTTTAATGCCCCATTTATCCAGTTTTTCAGCCAATTTCAAAGCCGTTTGCCCACCAAGCTGAACTATTACTCCTTCTGGTTTTTCATGTTCAATTATATCGTAAATATGTTCCCAAAAAACCGGTTCAAAATATAATTTATCGGCTATATCAAAATCCGTAGAAACCGTTTCAGGATTACAATTAATCATAATTGTTTCATATCCGGCTTCTTTTGCTGCCAATACACCATGTACACAGCAATAATCAAATTCGATTCCTTGTCCAATTCTATTCGGACCTGACCCTAGTACAACAATTTTTTTTGCATCAGACACTTCACTTTCATTATCTGCAAAAGATCCTTCTGAAGTGATCATCCTATTTTCGAAAGTCGAGTAATAATAAGGTGTTTGTGCAGCAAATTCAGCAGCACAGGTATCTACTAATTTATAAACCCTGTGAATTCCTAATTCTTTTCTTTTTTTATGAACTTCGCTTTCCCAACAGCCCAGCATATGTGCAATTTGTCTGTCGGCAAATCCTTTTTGTTTTGCTTCCAGTAATAACTCGTATGATAAAGTATTCAACTTATATGTAGAAATTTCATTATCTAAAGCCAATAATTCCTCGTATTGCTTTAAGAACCACATATCTATCTTTGTAATATCATGAATTCTACTCAATGGTATTCCAATTTGAATTGCATCGTATATTACAAAGACTCTATCCCAGCTTGGGTATTTTAATTTTTCAATTATAATATCATACTTTTTTTCACCTTTGCCATCTGCACCCAATCCATTGCGCTTTATTTCCAATGATTGCGTTGCTTTATGCAAAGCTTCCTGGAATGAGCGACCAATTCCCATTACCTCCCCGACTGATTTCATTTGCAGGCCAATGGTTCGATTTGCCCCTTCAAACTTATCAAAATTCCAACGCGGTATTTTGACAATTACGTAATCTAATGTTGGTTCGAATAAGGCAGATGTCGTTTTGGTTATCTGGTTACCCAATTCATCTAAATGATAGCCAATAGCTAATTTTGCGGCAATTTTAGCAATAGGATAACCTGTTGCTTTAGATGCCAGCGCTGATGAACGCGATACCCGAGGATTAATCTCAATGGCAATTATATCTTCTTTCTCATCAGGACTCACTGCAAATTGCACATTACAACCACCTGCAAAATCACCAATCGAACGCATCATATGAATAGCCATATCCCGCATTCTTTGGTATGTAGTATCACTTAAGGTCATAGCAGGAGCTACTGTTATTGAATCTCCTGTATGAATTCCCATTGGATCCATATTTTCAATAGTACAAATAATAACAACATTGTCATTTTTATCACGCAATAATTCAAGTTCAAATTCCTTCCAACCTAACAGCGCTTTATCTATTATTACCTCATGAATAGGGGAGGCCTCTAACCCTCTACTCAATAAATCATCAAAATCTTTTTGATGATATACAATCGAAGCGCCAAATCCACCTAAAGTAAATGATGGCCTAATAACAAGAGGAAAACCATATTCCTGAGCAATTTCTTTTCCTTTTAAGAAAGAATTAGCAGTTGTTGAGGGTGCCTGTCCAATTCCAATTTTAATCATTAATTTTCTAAACTGCTCACGATCTTCAGTGATATTAATAGCATCAATGTCTACTCCTATAAGATCAATACTATAATCATCCCAAATACCTTTATCCTGAGCTTCAATACATAAATTCAATGCTGTTTGACCTCCCATGGTTGGTAATACTGCACTTATATTTGAATGCATATCTAAAACCTCAATAATTGATTTTGTTGTTAAAGGTTTCAAATAAACATTATCGGCCAATGATGGATCAGTCATAATTGTTGCCGGATTGGAGTTAATAAGTGTAACTTCAATCCCTTCTTCTTTCAAAGACCTGATTGCTTGTGAACCGGAATAATCAAATTCACATGCTTGTCCAATAATAATTGGCCCTGATCCTATTATTAAAATTGATTTTATGCTATTATTTTTAGGCATTTGATTGTTTAAAATTATAATATGTAAATATCAATAAAAATCGTTTTTCTTAATAAAATAGTTTTCAAAACTTATCAAAAGGATAAAAAAAAAGGTGTTACTAAAAAAAGTAACACCTCATATATTAAAAACTTTCGTTTCATTATTTCTTTGGTCTTGGATCTGAAGATACACTTAATCTTTTTCTGCCTTTAGCTCTTCTTCTTGCTAAAACTTTTCTACCTGCTGCACTAGCCATACGTTCCCTAAAACCGTGCTTATTTCTTCTCTTTCTTTTTGATGGTTGAAATGTTCTTTTCATTACTCTTGATTTTAAAAATCGTGTTTCTTTTGATATAAATTGCTTTACAGATTTCTCTTCCTAAAAGCGTTGGCAAATATACAATTACTTTTGTGTTTGACAAATAGAAATTTAAAAAAATTAAAAATATTTAAATTAATGTTTCAAATTGAAAAAATACATACATTTATACAAACTAAAAACAGTATAATATGTATCAAAAAGGGATGCTTAAAGAAGGAAGTTTAAAAGGTAATGTAATTGTAGTTACAGGTGGTGGCAGCGGGCTGGGGAAAGCTATGACAACTTATTTTTTAGAATTGGGGGCTCACGTTGTCATTACTTCAAGAAATATTGATAAATTGGAAAAAGTCAAAATAGAGCTAGAGGAAAAAACCGGAGGAAAAGTTTTAGCTGTACAATGTGATGTCAGAAATTACCATGAAGTAGAAGCTGTTCTTGAAACCACACTTAAAGAATTTGGAAAAGTTGATGGCCTTTTAAATAATGCTGCAGGAAATTTTATAAGTCCGACAGAGCGTTTGTCCGCTAATGCTTTTGACACTATTATTGATATTGTTTTAAAAGGGAGCAAAAATTTCACTTTGGCTTTTGGAAAACATTGGATACAAATCAAACAAGAAAAAGCAACTATTTTAAATATTGTAACTACTTATGCCTGGACAGGATCCGCATATGTGGTGCCATCTGCCACTGCCAAAGCAGGTGTTTTAGCTATGACACGTTCCTTAGCTGTTGAATGGGCTAAATACGGAATTCGAACTAACGCAATAGCTCCAGGACCATTTCCTACAAAAGGAGCCTGGGACCGTTTATTACCAGGTGATTTAAAAGAAAAATTTGACATGAAGAAAAAAGTCCCTGTTGGAAGAGTTGGTGTACATCAGGAACTGGCTAATTTAGCAGCTTATTTAATGAGTGATTTTTCGTCTTATGTAAACGGCGAAGTTATTACTATTGATGGCGGAGAATGGCTGAAAGGTGCCGGAGAATTCAATATGTTAGAAGAAATTCCTGAACAAATGTGGGATATGCTGGAAATGATGATACGCAGCAAAAAGAAAAAATAAGGAATATATTGGATTACACATGGCATTTAGAATATTCTATTTATCTGTACTGATAAATTCTAAATTTTTACTGTAAACTATTGATTTTTAAAATTCTAATTTAGGTGTTTAACTGAAATTTCTTGGTTCTTTAAAACTTTCCAACATTTTAACTTTTCTCTTTTGTCAAATTAAATAGAGTTAGTACTTTTGCTCAAACCTAAGATTAATGAAAAACACCAAATACGTTTTTGTAACAGGAGGCGTTACTTCTTCACTCGGAAAAGGAATTATAGCAGCTTCTTTAGCAAAATTATTACAGGAAAGAGGTTATACTGTAACCATCCAAAAACTAGATCCCTATATTAATATTGACCCTGGAACACTGAATCCGTATGAACATGGAGAATGCTATGTAACTAATGACGGCGCAGAAACTGATTTGGATTTGGGACATTATGAACGTTTTCTGAATATACCTACATCACAAGCTAATAATGTTACAACCGGCAGAATTTATCAATCTGTAATAGAAAAAGAACGTAAAGGTGAGTTTCTGGGTAAGACAGTACAAGTAATTCCTCATATTACCGATGAGATTAAAAACCGAATTAAAATATTAGGAAATACCGGTGAATATGATATTGTTATCACTGAAATTGGAGGAACCGTTGGTGATATTGAATCCTTACCTTATGTAGAATCTGTTCGGCAATTGTTATGGGAATTAGGACATGATAATGCTATTGTAATTCACTTAACACTGGTACCTTATTTAGCTGCTGCTGGTGAATTAAAAACTAAACCAACACAACACTCTGTTAAAATGTTAATGCAAAGTGGTGTAAGTCCTGATATTTTAGTGTGTAGAACAGAACATAAAATTACTGAATCCATAAAAAATAAATTGGCCTTATTTTGTAATGTTCATAAAGATAATATCATTGAATCCATTGATGCAGAAACAATTTATGACGTTCCAAACCTCATGCTTGCGGAAGGATTGGATAAAGCTGTGCTTAAAAAATTACAATTATCTCAGAAAAAACAACCAAAATTAATTGCATGGAACGAGTTTTTGACAAAATTTAAAAACCCTAAAAATTCTATTGAAATTGGATTGATTGGTAAATATGTTGAGTTGCACGACGCATACAAATCAATTTCAGAAGCATTTATACATGCTGGTGCATATAACGAAGTAAAAGTCAAAATCAGATGGATTCATTCTCAAGATTTGACCGTTGAGAATGTTCCAGATTTGTTAAAGGATTTAAATGGAATTTTAGTAGCACCTGGCTTTGGAGAACGTGGAATTGAAGGTAAAATTGAAGCGGTAAGATATGCCCGAGAGAACAAGATTCCTTATTTTGGTGTTTGTTTAGGTATGCAAATGGCAGTTATAGAATTATCAAGAAATGTATTAGGTTTGGAGGGGGCTAATTCAACAGAAATGGATCCTAATACACCTTATCCCGTAATTGACTTGATGGAAGAACAAAAAAATATTACAAATTATGGTGGGACAATGAGATTAGGAGCTTGGGATTGCGAATTGAAAGAAAATAGTAAAGTTCATGCCATTTATAATAACAAAATAATAAGTGAACGTCACAGGCATCGATATGAATTCAATAATGATTTTTTAGAGAAATTTGAACAAGCCGGAATGGTGGCAACCGGTAAAAATCCAAAAACTAATTTGGTTGAAGTAATTGAAATTCCGTCTCATCCCTGGTTCATTGGAGTTCAATATCATCCAGAATATAAAAGTACGGTTTTAAATCCGCACCCTTTATTTATAGATTTTATAAAAGCTTCTTTGGAACATTCTTTGAGCTAACATAGAATCATTGGTAAAAAACATATTATTACGATACATTTAGTACATTTGTCGAGCTTTTTACTTTTTTATTGAAAAGTAAATGACAAATTGACATTTAAATTTAAACATGGAAGAAAAGAAATTTGATATTAATTCACTTATTGGTTTTGTTTTATTAGGAGCAATTATGCTTTGGTGGATGTATAGTACCCAGCCAAGTCCTGAAGAATTAGAAGCTGAAAAAAATAAAGAAACAGAACAAGTTCAAAAAGAGAATGTCCCTTCAAATATAATAACAACTAATGATCCTGAAGCAATAAATCAAGCTACTGATTCAATTGCTATTGCGAAAGTTCAAAGCCAGTTAGGTGCATTTGCATACTCCTATACATTATCGTCAGCAACAGACGCAGAAACAATCTTGGAAAATGATGTGCTTAAATTGACCATCTCGAATAAAGGTGGACAAATTAAAGAAGCCTTGATAAAGAATTTTGTTACTCATGATTCTTTGCCTTTATATATGATAAAGGATAACAACGCATCTTTTAATATTGATTTTGGTACATCTGACAATAGAACACTTAACACAAAAGACCTGTTTTTTGAACCAACTTTAAGTCAAAATGTTGAAAATCAAGTTCTTTCAATGAAATTAAAGGTTTCGAACGACAAGTATTTAGAATACCGTTATGAAATGAAGCCAACCGAATATATGATTGATTTCATTGTTCGTTCACAAGGATTAAGTAATTCCTTAAACACTTCTCAACAGGTTAATTTAGATTGGAGATTAGATGGGTTTCGCCATGAAAAAAGTATCCGTTACGAGAACCAACAAACAGAAATGTACTATGAAAAAGAAGAAGAAGATATTGATTATTTATCAATGGGAGGTGATGATGATGCGGAGGAGACAGACGTAAATTGGGTAGCCTTTAAACAACATTTCTTCTCTACAATTTTAATTTCTGAACAAGCTTTTAAAACCGCTAAATTAGAATCAAAAACATTGTCTAAGGACGAAAAAATTGACACAACTCATACAAAAGCTTTCTCATTAAAAGCTCCTTTGGAATTGCAAGGTGGTGAATTAAACTACACATTGAATTGGTACATCGGACCAAATGATTACCAAATTCTTAAAAATTACGATAGAAACATCAAAGAAGTTGTTAATCTTGGATGGGGAATATTTGGTATTATCAATCGTGTGATTTTTGTTCCGGTATTTAATTTTTTACAAGGATATATTGGTAATTACGGTTTAATCATTATCCTGCTTACCATAATTGTTAGAATTATTATGTCACCGCTGGTGTACAAATCATACCTATCCAGTGCAAAAATGAAGGTGTTGCGTCCTGAAATGGAGGAAATAAACAAACGCTTGCCAGGAAAAGAAAATGCCATGAAACGTCAGCAAGAAACCATGGCTATCCAAAGTAAAGCGGGTGTTAGTCCGTTATCCGGATGTATTCCTGCAGTCCTACAAATGCCGGTCTTCTTTGCTTTGTTCCGATTTTTCCCATCAAACATTGATCTACGTCAAAAAGGATTTTTATGGGCGGACGATCTATCCGCTTATGACTCTGTATTTAAGTTGCCATTTTCCATTCCAATGTATGGAGATCATATAAGTTTATTTCCAATTTTGGCCTCTATTGCTATTTTCTTCTATATGAGGATGAGTCAAAGTCAGCAAATGAATATGCAACAACCAACACAAGAAGGAATGCCGGATATGCAAAAAATGATGAAAATGATGATGTATTTCTCTCCGGTGATGATGTTGGTTTTCTTTAATATGTATGCGAGTAGTTTGAGTTTGTATTATTTTGTATCAAATTTATTGACTATCAGTATTATGTTAATTATTAAAAATTATATTTTAGACGAAGATAAAATTCATGCTCAGATCGAAGAAAATAAGAAGAAACCAAAGAAAGAAGGTAAGTTTCGTAAACGTTTGAATGAGGCCATGAAACAAGCTCAGGATCAGCAGACACAAAAAAAGAAAAGAAAATAAATTCATAAGCCAAAGAGACGGTCTAAATGGTCCTGAAGACTGTCATTTTATCGCGATAACTATCTGGATTAATTCAGAATCTCAATATTATTATATTTATCATTATGAGAGCCTGAAATCGAAGATTCACGTACCTGATCAATAAAGTAAGGTACTCTTGGTTAAATCAGTTCATATTGACGAAAATTTACTTTTTTTGAATAATCCTCTTTTATTATTTAATTTTGTTACTAAAGTATTTTATATGAAGTCCTTTAAACAACTTCTTTTAATTAGTTTGATCTCTTTCTTTGCTTTATCCTGTTCAAATGGTGAAAGCAACAATAATTCAATAATAGAAGGCATAACAAAAGAATTGACCATTTTTCACATCAATGATCAACATGGAAGGCTTGAAAATTTCGCCAAAATAAAATATATCGTAGATCAGGAGAAAGCCATAACAAACGTTCTTTTAGTATGCGGAGGAGATATTTTTTCAGGAAACCCGGTTGTTGATAATCATGAAGAAAAAGGGTTTCCCATGATCGATTTGATGAACAAGGTTGGATTTGATGTTTCAGTTATTGGAAATCATGAATTCGATTATGGAGAAACTATTTTAAAAGACAGGTTTCAACAGTCTCAATTCGAGTGGGTTTGTGCGAATGTTGATATGAATAATACAGGAATACCTCAACCAAATGAATACAAGACAATACTAAAAAATGATATAAAAATTACTTTTTTGGGATTGGTTGAAACAAATGGTAAAGAAGGTGATATTATTCCTTTAACACACCCCTGGAGGGTCAAAAATATAACTTTTCAAAAATATCAGGATGTTATAGTCAACTACTCGCAGGTAAAGGAAAATGAACAATCTGATTTGTTTATTGCACTAACTCATTTGGGAGAATCAATAGATTACAATATTGCCAATGAGTATCCGTTTTTTGATCTGATTATTGGTGGACACTCACATTCAACAGTCAATACTTTCGTAAATAACATCCCTATTTTTCAAGCTGGTTCAAACTTAAATTATTTGGGAAAGATCAAATTAATCATAAAAGATAAAAAAATTGAAAATTTAACGTATGATCTGATTGATTTATCAACTTACACAAACTCTGATTCTACTATTGCGGATGTAGTCGTTTCTTATAATGAAAATTCAGATTTAGATGATGTAATTGGTTATGCATCGGAATATCATTCAAGATCAAGTGTTGGCAGCTTCTATACAGATGCATTAAGAAATGAACTGGAAGTTGACATTAGCATTCAAAATACAGGAGGTGTAAGAAATGACCTCAATGAAGGTGATATCACTAAACGTGAAATTTACAGTATTGATCCATTTAATAATGGCAGTGTCACCTATACCATGACCGTTGAAGAAATCAAAAACTTTTTAAAAGGCAGTAAATTAGGTATTTATTACTCTGGTGTCACCATTGAACAAGATGGAAATTCTATAGACATATTAAATATGAATGATCAACTATTAGATGACAGTACGATTCTTACTATTGGGTTAAATGATTATATTCCAGCGGTATATGAAACATATTTTACACAAACTCCAACAAACAAGCCTTATACTACAGCTGAAACTATTATTAATTATTTAGGTCATACTTCAAATCCTGTCAATTATACTGATATCAATAGTTATTTTAAATTTCAATAAAAAAACAGTTTTATATTGATCCTTTTTTATTTAAAAAATCCAATACATTTTTTTCAATTCTTTTATTGATATCTGAAAGGTCTGATTTGATAAAGGTTTCGCCTGTTATATTTTCATACAACTCAATATATCTATCTGAAATTTCCGGAACCTGCTGTCCTTTCAATCCCTGAAAACCATTGGCTATTAACCACTGTCGTACAAATTCTTTTGAAAGCTGTTTTTGAGATTCTCCCTGACTTTGTCGTTCTGCATATCCATCTGAATAAAAAAATCGAGATGAGTCAGGAGTATGAATTTCATCAATCAATACGATCTCGCCACTTTTGGTTTTTCCAAATTCATATTTCGTATCAACCAAAATCAAACCTCGTTCTGCGGCTATTTCAGTCCCACGTTGAAATAAATCTGCGGTATATTTTTCTAAAACTTCATAATCATCTTTTGAAACGATTCCTGAGGATAAAATCTCTTCTCTAGTAATATCTTCATCATGATCTCCATCTTCAGCTTTTGTAGAAGGAGTGATAATAGGTTTCGGAAACTTATCATTTTCAATCATTCCATCAGGCATTGGAACACCACATAGTATTCTTTTTCCAACTTTATATTCACGAGCTGCATGCCCTGATAAGTAACCACGTATTACCATTTCCACTTTGAACGGTATACACAAATGTCCAACAGCTACATTTGGATCCGGAATACCTAAAATCCAATTTGGGACAATATCTTTAGTTGCATCCATCATTTTAGATGCTATTTGATTTAAAATTTGCCCTTTATAAGGAATTTGTTTTGGCATTACAACATCAAAAGCCGACAGCCGATCAGTTGCTATCATTACTAAAATATCATCGCCTATACTATACACTTCCCGAACTTTTCCCTTGTACACTGATTTTTGTCCCGGAAAGTTAAATGCTGTGTTATTTATTGTATTATTCATTGTTTTATCGTGAAATTGTTTAACTCTTTCAATACTAAATTCGGTTTGGATCTTTTTACTTTATCCTTTAATCATACATTAATCGTCACCAACTACTATACTTTTATATGCTGAAATTATTTGTTTCACCAATCTATGTCTAAGCACATCTTTTTCGTCTAAATATACAAAGGCGATCCCTTTCACATCCTTTAATGTAAGCATTCCCTCTTTCAATCCGGATATCTGTCTCTTTGGTAAATCTACCTGACCAGGATCTCCCGTAATTATAAATTTGGCATTTTTTCCCATTCGTGTTAAAAACATTTTCATTTGATTATGGGTTGTGTTTTGAGCCTCATCTAAAATTACAAAAGCATTGTCCAGGGTTCTACCACGCATAAACGCCAAAGGAGCTATTTGAATAATTCCTTTTTCTATATATGCATCCAGTTTTTCATACGGAATCATGTCGCGTAATGCATCATATAACGGTTGCATATATGGATCCAGCTTTTCTTTTATATCTCCTGGCAAAAATCCTAAATTCTCACCCGACTCCACCGCAGGCCTGGTTAAAACTATCCTTCTCACTTCTTTCTCTTTCAATGCCCTAACCGCTAATGCCACAGCCGTATATGTTTTCCCAGTCCCTGCCGGTCCAATAGCAAAAAGCATGTCATTCTTCTCCATGTACTCAACCATTTTTCGCTGATTGCTTGTTTGGGCTTTGATCAATCTCCCACTAACACCGTGTACCAAAACACCATCAGCTAATTTCGAGCTTTTATATTCATCGCCATTCGAAGTTATCAATCGTTCAACACTGTTTTCATCTAATTTATTATAACGATTGAAATAGCTAATCATCATTTCTAAACGTTTTTCAAACTCATCCAAAATTTCAGGTTCACCATAAGCTTTTAGACTGGTACCTCTAGCCACAATTTTTAGTTTTGGAAAATATTTTCGTAAAATTTCAACATTCGAATTTTGAGTACCAAAAAGGTCGCTTGGGTTTATCTCCGTGAGTTCAATAATGCGTTCGTTCAAATGATATAGTCTTAAATTATTATTAAATATTTTGTGCACAAAATAACCGAATAAATGTTTAGATTTGCATAACAAATGTAATAAATATCAAACAACAAAAATTAATACTTATCAAATAAGTTTTGAACATTTTATTAAGGATTTAAATTAGTTGTTTATCTAGAAAAATCGCTTGAGGGTTATATGTCAATAATTACTTTAACTACTGATTTTGGAACTAAAGACCACTTTGTAGGTGCTGTAAAAGGTACTATTTACAGTGAATTACCCAACGCAAGAATTGTTGATATTTCTCATCACATTTCTCCTTTTAACATTACGGAAACGGCATATATTTTAAAAAATGCATATAAAAGTTTTCCGGAAGGGAGTATTCATATTATCGGTGTTGACTCTGAATTAAATTCAGAAAACAAACACATCGCATTAAAATTAGACAATCATTATTTTATCTGTCCTGACAATGGTGTTATATCGTTATTGGCATCGGAAATTAAACCTGAAAAAATTGTTGAAATAAATATTCATGACAGAATTGAAACAAGTTTTCCTGTTTTAGATGTTTTTGTAAAAGTGGCATGTCATATTGTACGAGGTGGTACGCTGGAAGTTATAGGTAAAATAATTCCTGAGTTTAAAAAAATGGTTGAATTACAGCCAACAATTGCTGCGGGCAATAATGTTATTTCGGGAAATATCATTTATGTTGATAACTATGGAAATTCTATTAGTAATATAACTAAAAAACTATTTCAAGAAGTTGGTAAAGGAAGAGAATTTGAGGTTAGTGCCAACAAATACACCTTTGCAAAAATACATACAAAATACAGCGATATTGTAGACTTTTCATTACCGAAAGAGCAACGTCAGAAAGATGGCAGTAAGCTTGCTATTTTTAATTCAGCAAATTATTTAGAAATTGCAATGTACAGAAGTAATTTAAATACTGTTGGAGGTGCCTGGTCACTTTTAGGATTGAATTATAGAGATATTATTACTGTGCGATTTAAATAAAACAATTTTATATTTAAACCCAAAATATGTTTATACGTATTGTAAAAATGAGTTTTGACGACTCCAATATCGATTTGTTCTTAGAGAATTTTAATAATAATAAAGAAAAAATACGAAAAGTTAAAGGCTGTCGTTTATTAGAATTATACAGAGATAGAAATATCTCGTCAATATTTTTCACATACAGTTATTGGGAAACTGAAGCTGATTTGAAAGCTTATAGAAATTCTGATCTATTTAAAACTGTTTGGTCAAAAACTAAACTGTTATTTAATGATAAACCTCAGGCCTGGAGCGTTGATAAAGTGGAGAGCTTAACCTAATAAATTAAAGGATTTGTGTTGCAGCTTATCAAAGATTCTGTTGGTCCTTGAAAAGATTATCTATTAAATCAAAAAAATAAATGAAATCCATTTTAAAAAAAGAACTTAATTCCTTTTTTTCAACACCAATCGGTTACTTGGTGATAGCCGTATACTTATTGTTCAACGGTTTGATTTTATGGGTTTTTGAAGGAGATTTCAATATATTACATGCAGGATTTGCTGATTTGAACAGCTACTTTTTTTTAGCGCCATGGATTTTTATTTTTTTGATCCCCGCTATTACCATGCGCAGTTTTTCTGATGAAATAAACACAGGGACAATTGAAATTCTATCAACCAAACCCATTACAAACTTGCAAATCATAATTGGAAAATATTTAGGAGCATTGCTTTTAGTACTTTTCGCTATAATCCCTACTCTCATTTATGTATACAGCATATATCAATTGGGAAACCCTGTTGGAAATATTGAATTTGGAACTACATTTGGTTCTTTTGCTGGATTATTTTTCTTAGCAAGTGCCTATACTTCAATTGGAATTTTTTCATCAACCCTATCAAAAAATCAGATTGTATCGTTTATCATTGCGGTAATTATTTCTTTCACCATGTATTATGGTATTGAGGGTCTTGCGAATTATAGTTTATTTGGAGATTATGACTACACATTCAAACGTTTGGGGATGAGTGAACATTACAAAAGTATTGGAAAAGGAGTAATTGACATACGTGATCTGGTTTATTTCTTAACTATTACACTGCTGTTTCTGTTTCTAACTCTCCTAAGAATTGGAAATGAATATAAATATTCGAAAATAGCGAAGTTTTTAATCGCACTTTTTATATTGAGCCTCGTTAGCTCAATTTTCCATAAACGATTGGATCTAACCCAAGATAAACGATATACCCTATCAAATGCTACAAAATCTATTATATACAAAGTAAACAATTTAATCAAGATAACAGTCTATCTAAAAGGTGATTTTCCATCCGAGTTTAAACGCTTGCAAACAGAAACCAAACAGCATTTGGAAGAACTCCAGGCCCTCAACAAAAACATTATTTTTCAATTTGTTGATCCTTCAAATATTACTCAAGAGCTCATTGATGATGGGTTTGAGCCCAGTAGATTGCAAGTGCAAGAAAATGGAAAGTTTTCTGAAATGGTAATTTTCCCCTGGGCAGTAATAAACTATACTGATAAAGCTGAAAAAATATCGCTTTTAAAAGATGTTTTCACTAATACGCAAAATGAGCAGTTAGAAAATTCTATTCAAAATCTTGAATATGCATTTACAAGCGCTATTCATAAATTAATTTCAGAAAAATCCAAAAAAATTGCTGTCTTGAAAGGAAACGGAGAATTGAGCAATATCTATATCGCTGATTTCATACTAAAACTACGAGAATACTATCATATAGCACCTTTCACATTAGATTCGGTAGAAACACAAGCTATTAAAACATTAAAAGACCTATCCAAATTCGATCTGGCCATTATCGCCAAGCCCAGCATAAAATTTACAGAAGAAGAAAAATTCACACTGGATCAATTTATAATGAATGGAGGGAAAACACTTTGGATGATTGACAATGTTCAAGCTGAATTAGACTCCTTAATGAAAACAGGTGAATCTTTAACTTATTCGAGAGATCTTGGATTGACTGATTTCTTTTTTAACTATGGTGTCAGAATAAATTCTGACTTAATTGCTGATCTGTATAGCTCACAAATTCTGTTAGCTACCGGTAATATTGGAAACCAGACACAATTCGATTCTTTTTTATGGAAATATTTCCCATTGTTAAATTCACATAACAATCATGCCATCAATAACAATATTGAAGCGGTAAACGTAAAATTTGCTAACAGCATTGACACCTTAAAAAATGCCATTAGAAAAACAGTCTTATTACAAAGTTCTCCATTGTCAAAGTCAATTGGTACACCATTAATTGTTTCCTTAACAGAAGTTTCTGTAAAACCAGAGCCAGCTGAATACAATCATGGAAATAATGCAATTGCTGTATTGTTAGAAGGTACATTTAAATCCGCGTATAACGGACGTATAAATCCGTTTGAAATTGACAACTTCATGGATATGGGTATTGACAACAAAATGGTGATCATTTCTGATGGCGATATCATTGCAAATCAGGTTTCACAGGGGAAACCACTTGAATTAGGCTTTGATACCTGGAATAATCAGCATTATGGAAACAAAGAATTTTTATTAAATTCAGTGAATTATTTGTTAGATGACACAGGATTAATTAATATTCGTTCAAAAAAAATTAAGATTGATTATCTGGATAAACAAAAAGCGTATAATCAGAGCAATATTTGGCAATTGGTTAACATCCTTTTTCCTATAATAATCCTTGGAATTTTCGGATTTATTTTTAATTATGTCAGAAAGAAAAAATACCAATAAAAAAAATTATGTACTTATTAAATAATTGTTAAATTTAGAAGTTGTATCTATACGCAATCGTATATATGCTATATTTGTTAAATAACTTAAAAAAACTATTATGCTAAAAAAATTATCTATTCTATTATTAATCGTTGGATTGACTTTTTCAGTTAATGCACAAATTAAAACTCCACAGCCAAGTCCTGCTGCAAAAATTGAGCAAGTTGTTGGATTAACCGATGTTTCAGTTGAATATTCAAGACCGGCAATGCGTGGAAGAACTATTTTTGGAGGATTGGTTCCTTATGGTAAGATTTGGAGAACCGGTGCTAATGCCAATACAAAAATTACTTTTGGTGACGATGTTACAATTGACGGACAAGAGTTAAAAAAAGGCTCCTATGCTATTTTTACAATTCCAAATGAAAATTCCTGGGATGTTATCTTTTATAGTGACACTAACGCAGGAACTCCTCAAGAATTGGACGAGAGCAAAATCGTGGTTAAGACCACAGTACAAGTATCAACTATTCAAGCCGTTATTGAATCTTTTACAATTATGATTGGAGATTTAACCAGTGATTCAGCTGTTTTAGGATTTATATGGGACAATAAATATGTGGGTGTTCCTTTTGAGGTTCCAACTAATAAGATTGCTACAAAAAGCATCGAAAATGTAATGAATGGACCTTCAAACAATGATTACTTTCAGGCTGCAACATATTACCACACTCAAAATATAGATTTAAAACAGGCCTTAGCCTGGATGAAAAAAGCTACTTCAGTGGACAATCCTCCATTTTGGCAATTACGCAGAATGAGCTTGATTCAAGCTGATTTAGGTGACAAATCTGGAGCAATTGCAACTGCAAAACTATCATTAGCAGCTTCGGAAAAAGCCAACAATGCCGATTATGTAAAAATGAATAAAGAATCAATAGCCGAATGGCAACAATAATTATGACTAAAATAAAACTTACACTTGTATTTCTTTTAATTGCTACGGTAACTTTTGCCCAACAAAGTCCAAGAAAACAAGCTTCAGGAAAAGTTGGAGAAGTAACGGTTTCCATAGATTACGGTGCTCCCAGTGTTAAAGAAAGAACTATTTGGGGTGGACTTGAAAAATATGGAAAAGTCTGGAGAGCGGGCGCCAATGAGAACACCACCATTGAATTTGATAAAGATGTGAAAATTGGAGAAACAGCCGTTCCTGCCGGAAAATATGGCTTTTTTATTATTCCAGATGAAAACGAAGATTGGGTAATAATACTCAATAAGAAAAATGATGGCTGGGGTGCATATTCATACAATAAAGATGATGATATCGTTCGATTAACTGTTATTCGAAAATTAGTTGATGAAAATCAGGAAACACTTACATATGAAGTTGTGGATAAAGGAATAAATTTTGCCTGGGAAAAGGCGAGATTATTAATTCCTGTTAACTAATTATATAGTATCCCATTTAATTAAAAAAACACCTTGGTCAAGGTGTTTTTTTATACATTATTATGAAGCCAATAATTTATTTTTTGAGGTAAATGATTGTATCATCATTGCAATACCCATTACCAGAATACAGCCAAATAAATTGAGCCACAGATATGGCATCCAATCATTATACCAGCCAACAATAACGATTACCTGGGTTATAATTGCAGCCATAAAAACGGCATTGCTTTTTACATATTTGATAAAAAATGCTAATAAAAATATACCCAGTACATTTCCATAAAAAATAGAGCCAATAATATTAACCAATTGAATCAAATTATCAAATAAACTAGCTACACAAGCCACTGAAATCGCAATGATACCCCAAAGAAGTGTAAACCATTTTGAAGCATTTACATAATGTTGCTCAGTTTTTATAACCTTGACGTTTCGCTTGTACAAATCCAAAGCTGTTGTACTTGCTAAAGCATTCAATTCAGAAGCAGTACTTGACATTGCTGCCGATAAAATAACAGCCAACAAAAGCCCAATTAAGCCTTTCGGAAGATTGTGCAAAATGAAATGAATAAACACATAGTCATTATCATTGGTTTCAGCATCAATATCTGCTTTTTTAATCAGTGTTCTGGCTGCTTCCCTGTTCTCCAATTCCAAAGCATTGATCTGTTGAATCTCCCTCACTAAAGATTCATTAGTCAAATCATTTCCATAATTTAGATTCGCAACAGATTTAAGATCCTTAAGAGCTAAATGTTTATTCTCCAATTCCTTATATTCATTAGCATATGTTGAATTTTTCACGATTTCTGTAGCAGATGGATTAAAATTTAATGGAGACGCGTTGAACTGATAAAATACAAATACCATTACACCAACCAATAAAATAAAAAACTGCATTGGAACTTTTAATAAACCGTTAAAAATGAGCCCAAATTGCATTTCTTTGACAGATTTTCCGGAAAGATAACGTTGTACCTGACTTTGATCTGTTCCAAAATATGACAGTGCTAAAAAACTCCCTCCAATAATTCCACTCCAAAATGTATACCTGTTATCCAGATTGAATGAAAAATCCAACACTTCCATTTTGCCACTGGCTCCTGCAATTTTTAAAGCTTTTGCAAATGTTATATCATCTGGTAAGTAACTAACAATTAAGTAGAAAGTAATGAACATACCGGCAAAAATAACTGCCATTTGTTGTTTTTGAGTAACGCTTACGGCTTTCGTTCCACCGGTAACCGTATAAATAATTACCAATGTGCCTATGAGAATATTTAAGGTATTAAGATCCCAACCCAAAACAGCTGATAAAATAATAGATGGTGCAAAAATGGTAATTCCTGCTGCTAATCCACGTTGTATCAAAAATAAAATTGCCGCTAAACTTCTTGTTTTCAAGTCGAATCGCGATTCCAAATATTCATAAGCGGTAAATACCTTGAGCCTGTGATAAATGGGAATAAAAACCAAACAAATAATCACCATGGCAATTGGCAATCCAAAATAAAATTGCACAAAACCCATCCCACTATGAAATGCCTGCCCGGGAGTTGATAAGAATGTTATCGCACTGGCCTGAGTAGCCATAACTGACAAACCAATGGTCCACCATTTAGCTTCACTTCCTCCCTTTATATAATCAGTAACATTTTTACTTCCCCGTGTTTTAAAAGCACCATATGAAACTATAAATAATAACGTCCCTGTAAGAATAATCCAGTCTAATTGTTCCATGGTTTACGATAGTATTTTCATGAATATATAAAACAATATTATATAAACCGCGTTTGCAATCAGAACTGCAGTATATCCCTTTTTCCAAATATATTTTTGTTTTTCCATACTTAGTTCTTTAACGGTTTCTCAGATTTATTTTTTCCAATCGAAAGCATATTCGCGAATAATTTATAAGCTCCGGGAACACCTGCAGGCAGTTCTCTAAAAAAACTCAATCCTGTATAAATAAAATTTCCTGTTCCAAATTTTGCTACTAATAAACTTCCAGTTTTAGCGGATTCATTCTTATCGTTCATACTGATAAGCGATTCAAATTTTTCATCCCATTCATTTGGAAAATACAATCCGCGTTCCTGTACCCAACCATCAAAATCATTTTCTGATATTTTGTTTGGGTAATTCAATAGTTCATGAGAAGGATTTATAATTCGAACTTCCGCATTTTCTTCAGTTACTCTATCTCTTGACAGCTTTAAAGGATATGGAGCAATATCCGTTACTTTTAATCTGTGATTGGTGTTATACTGTACAATTAAAGTTCCTCCATTTTCAACATAACTATGTAAATATTTCTGATAGAATTTAGCGCGTTCATTGGTATTATAAGCTCTTATACCCAAAATTACTGCATCAAAATTTTGTAATTTTTCCGGAGTAATATCATCATCCTTTAATTCAACAACGGTATATCCTATTTGCCGTAAACTTGTCGGTACAACATCACCTGCCCCTTGAATATATCCTATTAACTGTCCTTTCTTTTCGATATTCAATCGAACAACTCTCGCTTCTGAAGGCATAATAATTGATTGAAAAGGAATATGCTCATAATCAATCTCAATCAATTCATTGGTGTATTTTTTATCTCCAATTTCAATAATAGGTGAAATCAATCCTTCAGATTGATTTTCTGGCGGAGTTATCTCAAATTCAAAGGATTGCTCTTCCCCTCTTTGTCCTAAATTAAATTGTTGACTGACAGGGTAAACTTTCCAGTTTTCCGGAACACACAAGGTTAGCTTTCCTTCTAAAGATTCTCTAACCGATTTCACTTTTATAGCGATTTTCTGAGAGTTTTGATTGGCAAAAATGTATACTTTTTCAATAAAAGAAGCCGATACTTCAGGTAAAATTTCGAATGGCTTATACACCTCTCCTTTTACAGGATTATTGTATTTATAAACAACCTCTCTTGAAATTGGAATGGATAATCCTCCAAAATCCAACAAAAAATTGGCTGTAATGCTTCTTGGCGTCTCAGGCAAACTAATCAAACTATTATCAGATACTTTATACATACCTAAACTTCCCTTTTCATTTAGCCAATAAGGAAATGTTTGCTTGATTTCAGATGGAATTGATATTTCAATAGAAAATATTTGAGATTGATTCTCTTCTAATTTACTATTTTTTTGCTCTGTAATGTTTAAAGGATCGATAGTGACATTTCTTAAGTTAATATCATACGAGCTTCTGTTGATGGCTTCAATCCTGATTACATTTTTTGAATTTGGAGTTGTTGAAGAATTATTTGCAACCGCTTCCAGATACAATCCTGCACATGCCGCAATTATTTGCTTGATCTCTTCTGACTTGATTCCTTTCCAATGTTCATTTTTAAGATTCTCAATTAATTTATAAGCTGTTAGCAAATCAGGAATACATGCTGAAGGATCCTTAAAATTAAACTCCCCTATTACTTTATTTAATATTTTGGAAATTTCGGCTCCCCCTTCCACTCTATTCCACGAAGTATCAATTCCGTCAAAAACTTTTTTATGGGTAGGAAAATCGCCTTTTACAAATTCTATATATTCTATTTGCTTCCCTCTGGTTCCTGTGCTTCCAAAACCCTGTGATTGATGTCTGCTTCTGCTCAATGAGGCTATTTCACTATTAGACAACCCTTTACTTACATAATATGTACCAATTTCTATTCCTAACATATTAGTTTTATCAGCTTTTTCAAAATTTTCCTGGCTTCCATAAAACCACCATGAGGTATTAAAAAATAACCGTTTGGGACTCCATGGATAATCCTTTACCAAATGTGTTTTATAATTTGTGTCTGATGCCAGATCAAAGGCTTCCACACTCAGCACAGCAGATGATGTATGGTGCCCATGGGTAGATCCGGGGGTTTTGTGATCAAATCGGTTGATGATGACATCAGGTTTGAATTTTCTGATTACTGAAACCACATCTTTCAAAACCTCCCCTTTGTTCCAAAATGCCAAGGTCTCTTCAGGATGTTTTGAATAACCAAAATCATTAGCTCTTGTAAAAAATTGCTCGCCTCCATCAATTCTTCTTGCCGAAAGTAATTCCTGTGTTCTGATGACTCCTAACAATTCTCTGATTTCTGAGCCAACCAAATTCTGACCACCATCACCTCTAGTCATGCTTAAATAACCGGTTCTGGCTTTTACATCATTTGAAAAATATGAAATTAAACGCGTGTTTTCATCATCAGGATGGGCAGCTAAATACAATACCGTACCCAGAAAATTAAGCTTATGAATGGCTTCGTAAATGTCGCCCGAGGTTGGCTTTTTAGGAGCCTGTGCAAAAATAAATGTAATACAAAAAATTGAAAGGAATAAAAATGAAATTATTTTTTTCATGTACAAATTGATTTTTTAGTAGATGAACAAATATAAAATTTTATTCATAAGTTCAAGATTTTTTACCATTATATTAACATAATTATAACTTTTTGATATCTTCCCTTTTCACCAATTGAAGTTCTATATTTTATAGTATCTTTATGTCTTATTAACTGTTAATAAATATCTTTTTTAAAACAATATTTTTAGAATATATTTGTAAATCATTCTATTAAAATAATCGTACATGAAATTTATAGTATCCAGTAGTCAATTATTAAAACAACTTCAAGTGTTGGGCGGTGTTATAAACAACAATAATACCTTACCTATTTTAGATAATTTCTTATTCGAATTGAATCAGAACGAGCTAAAAATATCGGCTTCTGACTTAGAAACAACGATGAGTACAACCATTGAGGTTGAATCTGAATCTGAAGGTTCTGTGGCAGTATCAGCACGTTTATTATTAGATACATTAAAAACATTTCCTAATCAGCCTTTGACCTTTAAAATTGAGGAAAACAATACCCTTGAAATTAGCTCAAGTCACGGTAAATATGATATGGCTTATTTTGATGGAAACGAGTTTCCAAAAGCAATTTCAATTGAATCACCAAGCAGTACTGTAATCCCCGGTGAAGTTTTGGCTACGGCTATTTCTAAAACAATTTTTGCTGCTGGAAACGATGATTTAAGACCTGTTATGAGTGGAGTATTTTTCCAGTTTGATACAGATAGTTTAACTTTTGTCGCAACCGATGCGCATAAATTGGTAAAATATTCAAGAACTGATGTTGCCGCCAATGAAACTGCTGAGTTTATTATGCCTAAAAAACCATTGAATTTATTAAAAGGGATTTTATTAGGAACTGAAAGTGATGTGACTATTGAATATAATGATGCCAATGCTAAGTTTACTTTTGATAATGTAGTACTGGTTTGTAGATTGATTGATGGAAAATATCCAAATTACGAGGCTGTGATTCCAAAAGAAAACCCAAACAAACTAACCGTTGATCGAGGTACTTTTCTGAATTCTGTAAGGCGTGTATCCATATTTTCCAGTAAAACAACACATCAAATCCGTTTGAAAATGGCAGGTACTGAATTGAATATTTCCGCTGAAGATGTTGATTATTCGAACAAAGCTGAAGAGCGCCTGGTTTGTGAGTATCAAGGTGACGACATGCAAATTGGCTTCAACTCCCGCTTTTTAACGGAAATGCTTGCCAACCTGAATTCAAACGAAGTACTGATTGAAATGAGTCTACCAAACAGAGCCGGAATCCTTACCCCTATCAACGGTGTGGAAGAAGGCGAATTCATCACTATGCTTGTGATGCCGGTGATGCTGAATAGTTAGATGGAGTATTGAGTATTGAGTATTGAGAATTGAAGGATTTAATTATTTAATCTTTAAATCTTTAAATAAGACAGAACCATGGCTTAGGCTGTGGTTTTTTTATGTCTATAATCTACAACAATTAAAATTCTGT
>PVMS01023372.1_pt1 | contig 23112 bp, 17 predicted proteins | sample 1853461 | NCBI WGS metagenome assembly PVMS01 (sample SAMN08582032, study PRJNA380276) | Marine sediment metagenome, whole genome shotgun sequencing project. | isolation source: ocean sediment barecode stripped | collected 2017 | reverse complement strand
TCTGGTTGAAATTTGTTCACAACTTGGAGTCAGTGAGGCGATTGTGTCACCTGGTTCAAGGAGTGCACCGCTGGCGCTTGCTGTGGTACGCCATCCCAAAATTAATGCAAGAGTAATCGTTGATGAGCGTTCAGCAGCCTATATTGCCTTGGGCGTTGCACAACAGTTAAAAAAACCGATCATATTGATTTCTACATCTGGAACAGCTGCCTTAAATTACGCGCCCGCAATTGCGGAAGCATTCTATCAGCAAATTCCATTAATTGTATTTACTGCTGATCGCCCGCCGGAATGGATTGATCAGAATGATGGTCAATCCATTCAACAAAATTTCATATATAGCAATTATGTCAAAAACCAGGTTGAGCTTCCAGTGAATCTGGATCATCCAGATGAAAAATGGCACGCCCAACGACTTGTTTCGGAATCGGTGAATCTGGCTGTAAGGCACCCGAGTGGTCCAGTACATATCAATGTACCATTTCGGGAACCATTTTATCCTGAAGAAGGCGAAAACCTCAATTACAATAATATCAAAATAGTTGCTGAACCTAATGATAAGGTAAAACTGACTGACAGATCCTTTAAAAAAATAATTTCTGATTTAGTAAGATTTAAGCGAGTTTTAATCGTTGCCGGGCAGGGAAATTATCAACCTGAATTACACTCAGTCATATCAGGATTAAGTGAAAATTCAAAAATTCCGGTTGTTTGTGATGTTATTTCAAACATGCATGCTGTTAAACAATGTGTTCGTCATCAGGATCTGATCCTGAGCGATCCGACGGCACAGAAAAATGTCGATTTATTACCGGAATTGGTAATTACTCTGGGAAAAGCATTAGTGTCGAAAAATTTAAAAATATTTCTTAGAGCAAATGATAATTTAGAACATTGGCATATTCATTCTGGTGGGCATGCGCCAGATGTATTTAAAGCTCTGGGAAAAAATATTTTTTGTGAACCTCAGGAATTCTTTTCGGAACTTAATAGAAACCTGAAGACATTTAAGTTTCCGGAACAATATATAAATTACTGGCAAACTGCAGAACAAACTGCAATTCAGAAGCTGGTTGATTTTTCATCTGAAAATGATGTTTTTTCTGAATTGGAGGCTGTTGCAACTATTTTTAAAAAATTACCCGAGTCGGGATTCCTGCATTTGGGGAATAGTATGCCGGTGCGATATGCGAATATAATCGGAATTAATAATTTGAAATTGGAAGTGAATTCAAACCGTGGTGTTTCAGGTATTGATGGCGTCCTAAGTACTGCTGCTGGTAACGCGATGGCCAATTCCAATCTACAAATTGTGTTGATCGGTGATTTATCATTTTTTTATGATCGAAATGCATTTTGGAATAAATTTATCTCAGATAATCTTAGGATTATAGTTCTTAACAATCATGGTGGCGGTATCTTTGACATACTGGAAGCATCAAGTAAGTTGCCCGAGGCAAAAGAGTTTTTTATTACAGATCAGCCACTGAGCGCTGAATTGGTCGCGCAAGAGTATGATTTTGAATATCAATCCTGTAATAACAACACGGATTTGTTAAAAAGATTAGAGACCTTTTTTAACAAGACAGGAAAATCTAAAATCCTTGAGATTGAAATAGTTATGGCTAAGAGTTCAAATATATATAAGAAATTATTTAAACATAGCTAGGAATAGAATGAAAAATAAAATTATCTGGAAAACTAAAAAGGAATATACAGAGATCATTTTCCAGACTTTTGAGGGGATTGCTAAAATCAGTATTAATCGACCAAAAGTACATAACGCATTTACACCTTTAACAGTTAAGGAAATGATTGATGCTATGAATATTTGTCGTGAAGATGAAACGATTAGTGTAATTATTCTTACTGGAGAAGGAGGCAAAGCCTTTTGTAGTGGCGGAGATCAAACTGTACGCGGTGCGGGAGGCTATATTGGTGAAGATGAAGTTCCCAGACTGAACGTCCTCGATCTACAGAAACAAATTAGATCAATTCCTAAAGTCGTGATCGCCATGGTGGCTGGCTGGAGTATTGGTGGGGGACATGTTTTACACGTTGTTTGCGATTTAACGATTGCCGCTGAAAATGCCCGATTTGGACAGACTGGTCCTAAGATTGGATCATTTGATGGTGGCTTCGGAGCATCCTATCTGGCACGGATAGTGGGACAAAAAAAAGCACGCGAAATTTGGTTTTTATGTGAACAATATGATGCAGCTGAAGCATTGCAAATGGGATTGGTTAATAAAGTTGTACCATTGACAGAACTGGAAAATACTACGGTGGAATGGTGTCGTAAAATTCAAATGAAATCGCCAACTGCCATACGCTTACTTAAATCTGCCTTCAATGCTGAATTGGATGGTCAGGCCGGGTTGCAGGAATTAGCCGGAAATGCTACGCTGTTGTATTATTTATCTGAAGAGGCAAAAGAAGGAAAGGATGCATTTTTAGAAGGTCGGGATCCCGATTTCAAGAAATTTAGGCGCTTTCCTTAATTGATATAATATATAGCAAATCCTACTGTTGAAATATGAGTGGTGAACGATTCCAAACCTGGATTCATGCCTTTCGACTTCGAACGCTTCCACTGGCGGTTGGAAGTGTAATCCTTGCGAGCTTCCTTGCTGCGTCGCACGGAAGTTTTAAGATTGAAATATTACTATTTACACTTGTTACTGCTCTTTTACTTCAGATTTTAGCAAATCTTGCAAATGATTATGGTGATGCAGTTAAGGGCACCGATAATCAAAACAGAATCGGTCCAGTAAGGGCCATGCAGAGTGGAATTATTTCTGCTAATCAAATGCAAGTTGCGATAATTATTACAATAATTCTGGTAATCGGCTCCGGTCTTTGTCTCATTTATTATGGTTTTGGAGAAATATTTTCGCCGCTTGCTTTAACTTTCGCCATCATTGGAGCAGGTGCAATAATTGCAGCGCTGCATTATACAATAGGAAAAACTCCATATGGCTATGCCGGTTTTGGCGACCTATTTGTTTTCATATTCTTTGGGTTGGTCGGTACAATCGGGACCTACTACCTGCATACAAAACAATTCCAATTGTGGATCGTTCCGGCAGCAATAGCAATTGGCCTGTTGAGTGTTGGAGTACTAAATATCAATAATATGCGTGACAGTGTAAATGATAAACAGTCGGGAAAGCTCACCGTCGCAGTTCGATTAGGATTCAAAGCAGCAAAAAGTTATCAGTGCTGGCTGGTGGTTATGGCCGGTTTGGTATCTTTAATATTCCTATTTATCGGAGAAAAACAATCATTCAACGTTTATAATTTTTCATTTCTGCTGGTCTACCCATTTTTTTATAAAATAACCAGGCAAATTTATCAAGAATCAGACTCAGCGCTCTTAGATCCATATTTAAAGCGCATGTCAATATTAACCTTAATCTTTGCGATCTTGCTGGGTATTAGTGTTTATGCATGATTCTATACAAAAAACACTAATTGCTTCATGGAAAAAGATCCAATTTCAGTTTAAACGTCCCAGTGGAACCTCGCGTGGAATATTAACTCAGCGCGCTTCATGGTTTATCAAACTTTATTATGACGATGCCCCCAATGTTATTGGTATTGGCGAGTGTGCTCCCCTTGTGGGACTTAGTCATGATGATATTCTATCCATGGATGACATTATTGAACGAGTTTGTAATAATGTAAATGATAAAAATATTTTATCCTCAATTCTTAGGAAAAATCCATCCGTTAAGTTTGGTTTGGAAATGGCGACAATTGATCTTAAAACAGGCGGAAAGCAACTATTATTCAATTCTAGTTTTACGGCTGGGACTGCGGGAATTCCAATTAATGGGTTAATATGGATGGGCTCGCCAAAATTCATTTATGATCAAATTTATACTAAAATTGATGCTGGGTTTAATTGTATCAAGATGAAAATTGGTGCAATTGATTTTCAGCAAGAACTGGAAATCCTGAAAACTGTTCGCGGAGAATTTTCGATCGATTTATTGGAATTAAGGGTAGATGCTAATGGAGCTTTTTCCCCAGCCGAAGCTCAAGATAAATTAAATCAACTTGCAGAATTTGAATTACATTCGATCGAACAACCTATCGCTGCTGGGCAAAAAACTGAAATGGCAAAATTATGCCAAAATTCTCCGTTTCCGATTGCATTGGATGAGGAATTAATTGGTATACACGAGGTTGAGGAAAAAGAGCAACTGTTGGACTATATCAATCCTCAATATTTAATAATTAAACCAACCTTGCTGGGTGGTTTTGCCGAATCGATAGAATGGATAAATTTGGCAAACATGAAAAATATTCCATGGTGGGTAACTTCAGCCTTAGAATCGAACATAGGCTTAAACTCCATTGCACAATGGACAGCACAGATGGGAGTTAAACGAACACAGGGATTGGGCACCGGTCAGTTATTTATTAATAATATTCCCTCTCCCTTACTAATTGAACAGGGTAGGCTCAATTACAATCAAGATTCGGTTTGGGATTTAGCTGTACTTGATAGATGAATAAAAAATATATTTTAAATGGTATTCACTATGATCTACCTGGTCTGTCAGAGCTCTGCCATATAAAAATAAAAAACGAAAAAACTCCAATTTGGGAGTATCGAGTATACAGTTTTATTCAAGCCTGGCTTAATCCCAAAAGCTATTTAGAATTAAAAACATCTGGTTCAACAGGTGAGCCGAAAGTAATAAAACTTTCCAAGGAACTGATGCGCAATTCTGCTTATATGACTGCCAGATTGATTAATCTAAGGAAGGATGATAACATTCTCTGCAGCTTATCGACAGATTATATCGCCGGAAAAATGATGATAGTGCGGGCATTAGAAAACACTGCTAATTTAATTCTTGTAAAACCCGGATCAAATCCGCTGGCAGATATCGAAAATATTAGAATTGACCTGGCAGCTGTTGTTCCATCGCAATTGCATACTTTATTATTTGATTCTAAAAATTTTGAGAAAATTAACAGCATCAATACGCTTCTGGTGGGCGGTGGAAGAGTATCTGATAAAATAAAGAAGGCTGTGGCAGATTTAAGCACAAAAGTTTATCAGACCTATGGAATGACTGAAACTGCAAGCCATGTCGCAGTAAGAGCGCTAAATGGACAGGACTGCTCAGACGCTTACCACGCAATTGAAGATAATCACTTTACAACCACGGAAGATAAAATATTGGTTATCACAGCACCCAAGCTGGGAATCACAAAGCTTGAAACACGGGATATTGTTGAATTGGTGAATCCACAAGAATTTAAATGGTTAGGGAGGGCAGATAATATTATAAACAGTGGGGGTGTTAAAATCAATCCAGAAGTGATTGAACAAAAAATTGAGCATCTGTTGGGTGACAATAATTATTTCATTAGTTGGAAACCTGACGATATCCTCGGTGAAATGGTGATTTTGGTTATTGAGGGCGATAAATGGAATAAAATACATATTGCAGATTTAATGCTTGAAATGAAGAAAATTCTCAATAAATTTGAAATTCCAAAGAAAATATTCTCTGTTAAAAAGTTTATTTATACTGAATCTAATAAAATTAATAGAGTAAAATCCGCAGAAGAACTGAAAAATTAAGTGTAAACGTTCACATGGTTAATTATTCATTGGTTGAATCTCCGATACCATTTGCACCGGTGAACCAGGTGCTTAATAACGCTCCCGTTTTCGAATGGCTGGATCGTGAATCCCAGTTCATTCGTTGAGTTATGATAAAATTGAAAATATTAAAATGAGTTTACATTAATGAAAATAAAATCAGTATTAATAGTTGAAGACGAAGATGGAGCAATGAAATATATATCACTAATTTTAAAAAAACTGGGGTATCGTCAATATGTGGCAATATCAGGCGAAATGGCATTAGAGCTGGTTAAAGATATTAATCTTGATATGGCTCTAATTGATATTGAATTAGGTAAAAATATGAATGGAATAGAATTACTGCATAGGTTAAGACTTCTTCCGCAATTTGATAAAACACCAATCTTTGCTGTCACTGGATATTCTGAAACTTATCAAAAACAGGAAATGATTGGCGAGGGTTTCACCGATATTCTGGAGAAACCTTATACCGCTGACGCCTTAAAAAGTATGATTGACAGACATGTGATCACACCCTTTTCGGCATAGGGCAACTATTAGGTTTTATTCATTGGCATTAATTATTTTTTTCCAATGCATTATTTACACTAATTAATCTCTGCTTGAATTCTTTTAAAAATAATTTATAAAAGCCCCGATTTATCCTAATTTCATGGAGCTATGGTCTGGTTTTATACATTAGTTAGTGTGCTGGTTGTTAGCCTAATCTCGTTGGTTGGTATTTTTACGATATCCCTTAATCAGCAACGATTGGAGAAAATGCTCCATTATTTGGTCAGTTTTGCTGTGGGAAGTTTATTAGGCGGCGCCTTTATTCACATTTTACCGGACACGATTGAGCACACTGGCGGATTTTCACTATTTACCTCACTCCATTTACCATTTGGTATCCTGTTATTTTTTGGATTGGAAAAATTTGTACGCTGGCGTCATTGCCATAATGTCGATTGCGAAAATGAGGCCCATCATATCGTTCCAATGAATATCATCGGAGATGCGTTTCATAATCTTCTTGATGGAATAATCATCGGGACTACTTATATGGTCTCAATACCGACTGGTATTGCAACTACAATAGCAGTGGCGTTCCACGAATTACCGCAGGAAATTGGAGATTTTGGCGTACTCCTGCAGGGTGGTCTGAGCAAGAAAAAGGCATTGCTATTCAACTTTCTCACAGGACTAACAGCAATTTTTGGGGCAGTATTTGCCTTAGTTGTTGGTCCAAGAGTTTTTATGTTTACCGACGCACTGCTTCCCATAACTGCCGGTGGATTCATCTATATTGCTGGTTCTGACCTGATACCGCTCTTGCATCGTCAAGAAAAACCATTGCAGTCAGCAGGACAAATCTTGTTTATTGTGCTGGGACTTTCTACGATGGTTTTATTAAAATTAGCTTTTAATTAAAAGATTTATATTTCAAAAATTTTAAACGATCCTGCGTAAATTAATAAATGGAAATATCTGATCTGAAAGACAAGTTTACCACAACGGAGTCAAAATACCTTGAATTACGGGGGCATCTTTGACCTTACCTCTAAGCGTAAAGAATTAGAAAAGTTACGCGCAATTTCCACCGTTTCTGATTTCTGGGATAACCAAAAAAAGGCATCTTCGACACTTAAAAAAGTTTCTATTATTGAGAATGATTTGAAGTTGTGGGAGAATTTGGAACAACGCCACAGCGATCTGGAAATTTTATTTGAATTTGCTGAAGATGACGCTGCCTCTGTCCAGGAAATAGCAGAGGAATTGAAACAGTATCAAAATATTATAGAAAAAGTTGAACTAAAATTGATGTTGGGAGAAGCTGGAGATACTGATAATGCCATCCTGACTATTCATCCCGGTGCCGGTGGTACCGAAAGCCAGGATTGGGCTGATATGCTTTTTCGTTTGTACAAACGATGGATTGAACGGAATGGATTTCAAGTCTCAATTATTGACTATCAGCCGGGCGATGAGGCAGGAATAAAAGATGTCACGCTTGAAATTAAAGGAGACTATGCTTACGGATTATTAAAAGCTGAAGCTGGAGTTCATCGCCTGGTGCGAATATCCCCTTTTGATGCCGCTAAACGTCGACATACTTCGTTTGCGTCTGTTTTTGTGTATCCATCAACGGGTGAAGAAATTGAGATTGATATCAATACAAATGATTTACGAATAGATACTTATCGCGCCAGTGGTGCCGGGGGACAACATGTGAACCGGACCGATTCGGCGGTGAGAATAACACATTTACCGACCAACATTGTTGCCCAATGTCAGAATGAAAGGTCGCAGCATAAGAATAAAGCACAGGCCATGAAAGTACTCAAGGCTCGCCTGTATCAATTTGAGCTGAATAAGGAAAAAGAGGCAGCCAAAGAACTGGAGAGTCAGAAAATGGATATTGGCTGGGGCAGTCAAATTCGATCTTACATTTTTCATCCCTATAATTTGGTCAAGGACCACCGAACTAAACATGAATCAGGTAATGTCCAAGCAGTAATGGATGGTGAAATTGATAATTTTATAAGAGCTTGGTTGATGAGTAAAATCAATCCGATCTAATAACAGGAAATTGAATCATGACAGAAGAACACACGAGTTTGAATCAATTAATAGCTTTTAGAAAAGAAAAATTAGAAAAACTTCGGGCAAATGGTGTGAATCCATATCCCTATTCTTATGATGCAACCCACACCAGTCAGGCAATTTTAAATGATTTTTCTGGTCATGAAAATAAAACCGTCACATTAGCTGGCAGGATTATGTCACTACGTAAAATGGGAAAAGCTGCTTTTTGCCATATTCAAGATTCTGCAGGTCGTATCCAGATTTATGTGAAAAGGGATGCTGTTGGAACTGAGCAATATGCCAATTTCAAATTATTGGATCTTGGTGACTATATTGGTGTAAAAGGATACGTCTTTAAAACTAAGACAGAAGAGATATCCATCCATGCTGAAGAAATTACAATTTTGGCAAAAAGTATTCGTCCAATTCCAATTGTTAAGGAAAAAGAGGGAGAAACATTTGACGCCTTTGCCGATAAGGAGCAGCGCTATCGCAATCGTCATCTTGACTTGATTGTTAATCCGGAGCAAAGAGCAGTATTTAAAACCCGGGCGACCATTATTTCCGGATTGCGTAATTATCTTGATAGTCGCGGATATGTTGAAGTAGAAACGCCCATTCTGCAGCCCCTTTATGGCGGAGCCAATGCCCGGCCATTTGTCACGCACCATAATACACTTGATCAGGATCTGTACTTACGTATTGCTGATGAGCTTTATCTAAAACGCCTGATTATTGGCGGATTTGATAAAGTGTATGAAATATCAAAAGTTTTCAGGAATGAGGGGATGGACCGTAATCATAATCCTGAGTTCACTATGCTTGAATTTTATCAAGCATACGTTGATTATGAATATATGATGGATCTGGTAGAAGATATGATTCGTACGGTTAGTGAATCTGTTGGGTCGTTGGTGAGAAATTGGAGTGCCGCAAAAATTGACCTTTCAAAACCGTTTAAACGTATACCGATCTTGGACCTAATTAAAAAGTATACTGGTAAAGACATCACAGACGCAAAAGTGGACGATTTAAAAGCAATGTTTGTCGAATTGCAGCTTGAGCTTCCTGAGAATTACAATTATGGTATTTTATTGGATGAGATCATGAAACAGGTGGTTGAACCAAATTTAATTCAACCAGTTTTCGTAATTGATCATCCAAAAGCGGTTTCACCGCTTGCCAAACAGCATCGCAGTGGAAAAGCGGGACTTGTTGAACGGTTTGAACTATTTATCGGAGGAATGGAATTTGCCAATGCATTCTCAGAATTAAATGATCCCATCGACCAGCGGAAGCGATTTGAAGATCAAGCACGATTGGGAAGCGCAGGTGATGAAGAGGCGCATCCGTTGGATGAAAATTTCCTGGAAGCAGTTGAATCTGGCATGCCGCCGACTGGCGGTGTTGGCATTGGGGTTGATCGATTGACAATGTTGTTAACCGAAAATCGGTCAATAAAAGATGTAATTCTTTTCCCTGCAATGCGAACCACATAAGAAAAGTAAATTGCGCTTAGAACATTGAAGTTTACCTTTCAAATAGCTTATCGGCACCTGCGCTCACCGCAACAAGGCAGCTTCTCAACATTCGCCGGAATTCTGGCAATCCTTGGTTTAGGTCTGGGAATTGCTGCATTGACACTTACCTTTAGCATAATTGAAGGTTTTGAAAACACAATTTCTGATAAAATTGCCCGCTTTGACGGACATCTGCGGATAGAGCATTATCTAGACGTACCAATGAGCCATGACGATAGACTGCTGGACAGCCTTTTAGCTGAAACAAAGATAGCCTTCCAATCAACGGCATTTATACAAAACCCAGCGCTATTGCGAAAAGGACAGCAGGCTGAAGGTGTTGTTGTTGTGGGTTTAGAAAAAATGAATGACGGTAAACACGGTTTAGAGTCGATAGTGGTCGAGGGCTCCGCTGATCTATCAGCTGGTTCAGCAATCATCGGTAAACGATTGGCGCGCGATTTAGGAGTTAATCTTGGCGATAAAATTGTTCTCTTTGATCTTTATTCAATGGGACAAATAACTGGTAATCAGCGATTGAGACAATTTTCCGTAAATGGATTTTTTCATTCCGGATTATTGGAATATGACCGTTCAATATTATATATCTCTTTAGCTGATGCGCAATATCTGTACGGGTTGGACGATAAAATATCAGGACGTATAATCACAGTTGATAATCCTGGTGAGGCCAAAGATATTTATAATTATCTGGATCTGCGATTAGGTTATCCATACTTCTTATTGTCGTGGAAAGAAAAGCATCAAGTTCTATTTGACTGGATCGACCTGCAGAAATGGCCAATTATGATAATTTTTGGCTTGATTGCATTTGTAGGTATCGTAAATATTATTTCGTCATTATCGATGATCATCTTTGAAAAACTGCGTGAAATAGGCATTTTAATGGCGATTGGCATGCCACGACGATCAATCCGGAGAATATTTTTACTGGAAGGATTAATCATTGGCGGGTTGGGTTCTCTTTTTGGAAGTGGAATTGCGCTGACATTAGCTTATATCCAAATCAAATTTCAAATTTTTACGATCCCTGAAGATATCTATTTCATGGATCATATTCCGATCGCGATCAATTGGGCAGGCACCTTGACAATATTTGGAATTGGAATTCTTTCATCAATTATAGCTTCAGTTTGGCCAACATTTAAGGCAAATCGTATTCAACCTGCTGAGGCGTTGAGATACGAATGAAATTCACAACATTTATTGCACGCAGATTCATGCTGGGCGGTGAGGGTGCTGTAATTAGCCGTTTTACAGGATGGGTTGCAATAATCGGAATGATTGTAGGCTGTTTGGCCCTAATAATTTCTGTTGCCATTTTAAATGGATTTGAAAAGCAGGTTACTGACAAAATAGTTGGTTTCGAGGGTGATTTAAGAATAACTGCCACAAGCAGCAAAACTGCCGAGCGTATTATACAGCAACTTCAATCTGATAGTGATATTCAGCAATTTTTAGCATTCACTGAAAGAAAAGGTATAATAATAAATTCAGTAACTACTTCGAGAATGGTGGAATTTAAAGCAACTGATATATTCAAAATTGCTGATTTCTATAAAATGGAATTGGATCAGAACCTGAATATTGATGATGGTGTACCAATAATTATTGGTCGCATACTCGCTGATCGCTTAGATTTAAGTATTGGCGATGAAGTCAGAATTATGAGCCCAATTGATAGTCCGATTCGGATTGGATTACCAAAGCGAATTCGGGTTGTTGTGGCTGGTATATTTAAGGTAAATATACTCGACTATGACGATCGACTCGTTTTTATCCCATCTGAAACAGGAAGATCATTATTTACTCGGAAAAAAGGTATCGATGGATTCGATTTACGCCTAGAAAATCCTGCTCAATATAATGAAGTGGGCAACCGACTTTCCAATGATCTTGGCAAAGAATTTATTGTGGAAAGTTGGGCAGACTTGCACGAGGGTTTATTCCAAGCAATGCGCTTAGAACGGATCGGAGCAATAATCGTACTAAGTCTAATTATTTTGGTGGCAGCATTTAATCTTACATCGACCCTGGTATTGGTGACCTACCAGAAGGTGCGTGAGATAGGAATTTTACGAACTGTTGGAGCTACTTCAAAAATTGTGCGTTCAATTTTAATTCAACAAGGATTCCTAATTGGCGGCACCGGTGCTGCAATCGGTGTGGTTACGGGATTATTATTAGTATTTCTGCAATCACAATTTGGAATTATTCCACTTCCCGGGGATATTTACGCCATCAGCACATTACCAGTTTTATTAACGGTTAAGGATATTATTTTGGTTCCAGTGATTTCGTTGGTGCTTATTTATATATCCTCTTTTATCGCAGCAAAACGTGCTATGTTAATTCAACCAAAAGAGGCGGTGCATTTAGAAAAATGATATTATCAGCAAAAGGTATTCATAAATCATTCAAAAGTGGAAATACCGTATTGACGGTGCTTCAAGACTTGAATATATCTGTAAAAAAGCAGGAAATTGTGACAATAATGGGTCCCTCGGGTTGTGGAAAATCAACGTTGCTCAATATTTTAGGGACGCTTGACAAACCGGACACTGGTCAGTTATTCATAAATAATCAAAACGTTGCAGAATTGTCTGACAATAATCTGGCAAAATTAAGAAATCAACATTTGGGTTTTGTCTTTCAATTTCATCATCTTCTTCCAGAATTCACGGCCTTTGAGAATGTCTTAATACCAGGCATGCTGGCAAAACAAAAAACCAATTTTGAAAAGCGTGCTATTGAATTGTTCAGCTATCTTGGCCTCTCTGGTCGTCGTGATCACTTTCCATCGCAACTATCAGGAGGCGAACGCGTAAGGGTTGCAGTGTTAAGAGCATTAATTAATGAACCAGATGTTGTTCTGGCGGATGAACCTACCGGTAATCTTGATGTTACTAATGCCGGTAAATTGATTGAATTATTCCATCGAATTTGTGAAGATTTTGAGCAGGCCATGGTAATTACAACGCATAATCCTGAGGTCGCAAGAATTGGTGATTCACACTGGACTCTTGAACAAGGACAACTTATTCCATTGGTCAATATTTAGTAACATCCGATTTATTGTCTGTTGTAAGATTAAGTTTCTCTGTCAATTAACTATATAATAAATATCACCTCTGCCATATTGGTAGACAATCCTTTTTGGCATATTTGTTGTTTCAATTAGAGTAAAATTATTGATTAACAGGAGAAATTTTATCATGGGAAAAATTATAGGAATTGATCTGGGTACGACAAATTCTTGCGTATCCGTATTGGAAGGAGGCGAACCAACCGTCATTACAAGCCCCGAAGGTGGACGCACGATGCCATCCGTGGTCGCATTTACTAAGAAAGGTGAACGGATTGTTGGACAGCCGGCTAAAAGACAAGCCGTCACCAATCCAAACAACACAGTTTTTTCAATTAAACGCTTTATGGGTCGTATGTTTAATGAAGTCGGAACGGAGATGGATGAAGTTCCCTTTGATGTAAAAAAAAATAAAAGTGGAGCAGTTGTTGTTAAGGCTGGTGACAAAGAATATTCACCACCCGAGATCAGTGCCATGATCCTTCAAAAATTAAAGCAGATGGCCGAGGAACATTTAGGTACATCTGTGACGGATGCTGTTATTACGGTTCCTGCATATTTTAATGATTCTCAGCGACAAGCAACAAAAGATGCTGGAAAAATTGCCGGATTAAATGTTCGAAGAATAATCAACGAACCAACAGCAGCCTCTTTAGCCTATGGTCTGGATAAGAAAAAGGATGAAAAAATTGCAGTTTTTGACTTAGGTGGCGGTACTTTTGACATTTCTGTCTTAGAACTTGGTGAAGGTGTTTTTGAGGTCAAATCTACTAATGGAGATACGCATTTAGGCGGCGATGATTTTGATCAGAAAGTTATTGATTGGATCGCCAGTGAATTTGAGAAAAGTGATGGAATCGATCTGAAAAAGGATCCAATGGCATTACAAAGACTCAGAGAAGCAGCCGAGAATGCCAAAAAAGAACTGTCAAGTTCAAAACAAACCGAAATCAACCTGCCATTTATTACGGCAGACTCTTCTGGCCCCAAACATCTTAACTTGACGTTAACGAGGGCAAATTTTGAAGATCTGGCAAGTGATTTGTTTAACCGGGTTGTTGCTCCTTGTAAAACCGCAATCAAAGATTCCGGTTTAAAATCATCCGAAATAGATGAAGTTATTCTGGTTGGTGGTTCCACAAGAATGCCTAAAATTCAGGAAATTGTAAAAGAAATATTTGGTAAGGAACCCAATAAAAGCGTAAATCCCGATGAGGTAGTATCAGTTGGTGCGGCAATACAAGGCGGTGTATTGGCAGGTGAAGTAGATGACATCTTATTATTGGATGTGACTCCGCTGTCCTTGGGTATTGAAACTTTAGGCAGTGTCACAACTAAATTGATTGATCGTAATTCCACGATACCAACCAAGAAATCACAAGTATTCAGTACGGCTGCGGATAATCAAACCACCGTGGAAATTCATGTATTGCAGGGTGAACGAGAAATAGCTATTGATAATAAAACCATTGGTCGCTTCCATCTTGATGGAATAATGCCAGCACCTAGAGGTATTCCCCAAATTGAGGTTACTTTTGACATTGACGCTAATGGAATACTGAATGTAAGTGCCAAAGATAAAGCTTCTGGCAAGGAACAGAGTGTTAGAATTGAAGCCTCCAGCGGATTATCAGAGAATGAGATAGAAAAAATGGTGACGGATGCCAAAAAACATGAATCGGAAGATAAGAGTAAACGGGATGAAATTGATATTCACAATCAAGCTGAACAACTGATTTACCAAACTGAAAAGAATCTTAAGGAATTTGAAGAGAAACTTGGCAAAGATGATAAAAAAACACTGGAAGATGCTGTTGAGGATTTGAAAAAAACCAATACTGGATCAAATATTGATGACATTAAAACAAGTATGGATAAATTGAATTCCGTTTGGAATACTCAAGCCTCAAAAATGTATGAAGCGACAAAGACGGAAGAAGCGCCAGGCCAGGAACAGCCGAAGAATTCAAAGAAATCCAAATCAAAGAAAGATGATAAGGAAATAGAAGACGCTGATTTTGAAGTAGTTGATTAGTACTAAATTTGTATAAAAAAAAGCGGAAGGAACCTTCCGCTTTTTTTGTATTTAGAATACATGACGCGTATATTTATAGGTTTGAGTAGTATAAAATTCTTTAATGAAGCAATTCATCAAATTTCTAATACCAATTATTATTGTTTTCCTGGGGGTTTATATAATCTTAATCCCGGGAATTTGGCATAAGAATCTTGAATCATATGTAAATCACCGATTGCTTGAAAATAGTGGGTGGCAGATGTCGATCGGTGAAGTGAGCGGGCACATATTATCAGAAGTTAAGGGCCGGCAAATTGAGTTTAAACACGCTGAAGGCTCATTAGTCCTTATTCCAGAAATAAGAGCGAATTTTAGTTTGCTGAAATCGCTTAAAGGCGTAGTTACTATAGAATCTGTCGAAATAAATCAATTATGGTTTAATCCAATTTTTGGTAATTCAGAGAATAAAACCGAAACTAATTTTTACAAAAAAAACTTTAGAGGAATACCGCTAGAGATCAAAGATCTGAGTTTGGACGGATTATTAGTTGTTTCCATCAGAGACTCAATTAATACAATTCAAATGAATATATCGAGTTCGGTTTATCCTGATAAGGATAATTTCTACATTGACATCCAATATTTTGAATTATTACACACCCAGACCAACAGGGACTTTAAAATAGTTAACTCCAAAATTGCTATAAATAGCAACGGATTACAGGTTCAACCATTCAACGCTTTATTATCAATGATCCCGATAAAAGGAAGAATAGATTACAATTGGGGATCTGAAGGTGATTTTGTATGCGATTTAAGAGTTAGCAATATTGAAATCCCTGAGAAATTATTCACTTCAACGCCTCTGCAACCAAAGTTCTCCAGGCTTGGTGCATCTCTGCTTTTTCAAACTAATTTTACTGATTATGAAGGTTCAGTATCGGTCTTTAATGCACTTGGTTTAGAGATGTCTGGAAATTTTTCGCTTAGCAAACTCGGGGATGTCATTAGCATCAGAAATATAAAACTGGAAAGCGATTCTACTGAACTCATTATATCAGGCACAATTGAGAAAAACGGTCGAATAAATGGCAACTTGCAATTAAATGATTTTGATGTAAGCAAATGGATAACGCAACAGCGCAAAACTGATATTACAGGATTGTTATTATTTGATGCCCAGTTAGAGCTTGGTGAAATTGCTGACCTATCCTTAACTATGGAAATACAGGAAACAGAATTATATAATGAAGGCATTATATCGGCTTCAGGATCGCTGGTGTATCATGATTATATTCTTGAATTGGTTGATCCAATAATGTTGAATATTGGTCCCAGTTCGATCGTTGCTGATGGCACTATAGATTTTCAGAGTGATGAAATCGATTTTGATCTAGAACTGCAGGATGCCGAGGTTTTCCTGATCAACAATTTTTGGAAAGACTCTTTAAAAAGCGGTACTGCAACCGGATATATGGAAATATCGGGAAATGTTGCAGAACCTATCATAGATGCAAATCTCGTTGGGAGAAATATATCATATAAAGATTTTTTACTGGATGAAGTGCAGATTTATGCGAGTGTAAACAATGACATCAATATATCCGATGGTTTCGCGCAATTCAAATTGGGCAAAGGTACTTGGAAAAACCAGGCATTTGATCATGGTACTATAGATCTGGTTTTTAATCCAAAAGAAGTGGTCATTGAAAATTTACACGTGATTTCGGGGGAGGAATTTATACAAGGATCAGCGGTAATAAGAAATAGACAAAATATCCTTATTGAGCGTGTACAACTTGCTTATGATGATCACTATATTGTCAATGTACATCCTTTTGAGATTGAACATAAAAATGATATTTGGACTTTAAATCCATTTGTTTTGCATGTTGATGACGGGGTCGTAGAAGGACATCTGAAATTAAATGGTCTAACTGAGGGTCAAATTGACCTGCGAAATATTGATGCTCAAATACTGTCATATCTTATAAAAAGTCCGCTATTGAAAATGATGGATGGTACACTTTTTGGGAATATCATTTTTGATGTATCAAAAGGTTCGCAGGATTATCATGTTAATGCTTCAATTAAAAATGGACATCTAATTGACGAAAAATTTGATAATCTTGATGTGTCATTTACCCTAAGAAATAAAATATTAGAGCTAAAAAAATTGTTAATAATGGAAAAACCAGGGTCTTTTGCTGATATCAAAGGGCGAATTCCCCTTGGAAAAGAACATGAAAATCCAGATTTAAATATTAATTCTACTTTTAAAAACCTAAATATTGAAATTCTCACTCAATTTATTCCAAACTGGTATTATCTCGGAGGAAGGGTTAACGGCGATTTCAATCTGTCTGGAACCGGTTTAAATACGCGATTTAATTTTAGCCTGGATATTGAAAACGCAGAATTTGAGAAAATACAGATCGGATCTGCGCACGGTTCTGGAAATTTCGATGGACGAATACTTGCTTTTTCTGAATTTAGTTTAGGACGAAGGATTGATCAACTGGCAGGCCATGCCTTTTTACCAATTGATTTGAATTTTACTTCTCCAACATTCGGTAAGGTATTTCGCAATGATTCAATAGATGTAAAAGTAGCAGGTAGCACTGACAATATGGATTTTCTATCTGTGTATCTTACTGAAGTTGATTCAATTAGAGGTGAAATTGATCTTGAGCTGATACTTTCAGGGAAGTGGACTGATATCGTACGTGACGGTTACTTAAATGTAAAAAACGGAAGTATATATACAACACTTTTAGAAAAACCAATTGTAGATCTTAAGGGAATCACAAAACTTGATAAAAATCGATTTACGATAGAGTCACTTGAAGGTAAAATGCACCCAACCAGCAAAAGAGGCAAACAAAAGGATAATCGGAATATTTCTTTTTCTGGGGATTTAAACATGACCCGGTTTTTTCAACCGTTTTACAATATTCAAGTGTTAGGAAATGATGTGTATTTCCGTTCACTTATAAATGATTTCCAGGGATTGGTTGACGTCGATATTGCAATAGTGGGCCGAGATACAATTGGTATTGAAGGCGAAATAACGGTTCTTGATGTAATAATGTTTAGACCGCTGATTGCGAATGAACTGGGAACAGTTCCAAACGAATCCTCAAAGATACTTATCAATTATAATATGAATTTTCCTATCAAAGGGGATTTTTTGTTGACTAATAACCAGCTTGATATACTTTTAGACGGAGAAATTAGCATCACAAAATATGGAGATAGACCGTCTGATTTTTCTGGTGAATTAAATATCCGCGAAGGAAAATTCTACTACTACGGGGATATTTTTACAATTGCCGATGGCTATATGGGTTTCGAAAAAAAGGGATTTAATCCGTATTTAGATATTAATGCCTTTACGATTATTGATGATGAAGAAATAGATGTATCCATTGTTGGGCCGATTGACAACCCGGAATTATCTTTCGCATCATCGAGCGGATTTTCTCATAGTGATATACTGGAACTCCTTACTTGGCGGAAACGATTTGAGGATCAGAAAATTTCATCTAGCGGATTAGGTACCCAGGCTCAACAAGTAGTTGGTGCTTGGTTTGATAGTCAGTTGGATAAAAATATTATGGAATTAAGTGGATTTAACAATCTTGGAATAATAGACGATGTTAGTATCACCGGGGCTTCTGGTCTACTCGATCCTTATAATATTGATGATTTTTCAATAAAAGCGGATTTATCCCGTACTTTATCTCTGAATTACGCATATCGACGATCATTTTCATTAAGTAATCCATTGCATACCTTGGGAGTTGAGTTGAAGGTTAATCGCTATCTATCATTGGTTGGAAATGTAGACCGTACTGGAAATATGCAAGTCAAATACCGGTTGCGCTATGCCTACTGACAAAATAAAAACCTTATCTATTTTAATAATATTTTTATTGGGGTTTTACCCTAATTTGTACGCTCAAACTGATCAGGTACTTTTTGTTAATAAGATCGAAATTTTAGGTGGCAATGTTGATCTGGAGATTAAAGCGCGCTCTTTGCTTAAACTTAAAGAACCAAAATTTTTATCCAAAATGCAGTTTGACAGACGGCTCCTGAAACTGGATGCAATTAGTTTAAAAACGCTTTATGTCTCAAAGGGGTATTTATCTGTTAGTGTGAAGGATTCATTTCAGATAAGCGAAGATAGAGTTAATGTTTTTCTAATCATCGCTGAGGGAAAACGGTATTTTCTGAAATCTGTCAGAGTTTCTAGCAATAGCTTAATTGATGATGTTACCATCATAAAAACTTTAGGTCTAAAAATTGGTAAACCATATAATCCTGTTCGTACAAATACTAATTTACCTAAACTGGAAGCAGCATATCATGAAATAGGTCATTTATTTGCTACGTTTTCTGTCAGAGATGACATTCAAGATTCAGTGACCGTGAATATTGCGATTATGGAACGCAAAGCAGTTCGGATTAATCAAGTGTTGTGGGATGGAATAGGGAATCTCGATTCGAATATAGTAAAACGTGAAATGGCATTTAATGTCAAAGAGATCTACAAAAAGTCGGCGATCGACCTGACACAGCAGCGATTACTAAAAACGGGAATATTTTCTTCTGCTAATTTTATTCCACTGGTGATAGCAGGAACTGACACATCCATTAATATATTGGTGGAACTAAAGCAATTTAAGCATCGCGAATGGATCTCTGAAGGGGGTTATTATCCCATCGAATATTATGAGGGTGCTGAACCAGTGCCTGGCGCAGGAATAGATTTAGAGTGGCGCGATCGACGGCTATGGTGGACAAGCACCAGTTTTTCGAGTAAAATTAGTAGTCATGCTTTACTCGTGGATGGTTCATTGATTCCAAAAATCAGGCTTGAGATGAATATGTCTAATCAATGGTTGCTGTCTTGGAGAGTCCCAACCCAAATAGAAACATTCTATGAGTACTTTAAAGACTTTGGAATTGCCAGTAAACCTTTCGTTAGTCGTTATGGTATCCATTTATTTAATATATATCAAATTGATAAGCGATCATTTATTGAGACTGGATTGGAGTGGGAGAAATATTTTGGACCAAACCAATCTGATGTGGAAGTTACAGACACGAGAAAGATTAATATTCAAAAACGCTCAATGCTTGCCCATATATTAATAGATAAATCTGATCATCCACTCTATCCTCGTAAGGGTAATACCTATTCGCTGATTCTAAATAAAACCGGGGGGATTCTCGGAGGAAATCGTGACTTTTTCAAAATGGATTTGGGTTTGACCGGCTACAGTTCCATGCGTGAAATAGTTTTTGCAGGACAAGTAAAAATTGGGAAAATATATGGTTGGAGCTCAAATTATCGAGATTATCAATATGATCTATTTTACTTAGGCGGGAGCACTAGTTTGCGGGGGTGGGACATGCTGCGGTTCAATGTTGATGAAAATAAAAATCCGAAAGGAAATATAACCAGAATTATGGCGAATGCAGAAATCAGGTTTCCGTTATTCTGGATCCTTGGCGGAGAAGTATTTATCGATGGTGGGTATTTGGCTGATTCATTTTCAAAATTCTCATTATCACATTTAGTGTGGGACGCCGGGGTCGGCATCACATTAATAACGGCACTTGGACCAGTAAGACTTGATTTTGCAGCACCAGTTGATGATTTCAAGTATTTTCGTAAATGGAAAATCCAATTGGGGGTACATTATTTATTTTAATTAGGAACTTGCCAAATACTACTATGTAAAACAGCATAGTAAATCTTGAATGACCATTAACCTCCGATTAATTTCAAATTAAAAAAAGGCAGCAAAAATTATGAGATTAAATCTTTTAGCAGTGATCAGCATAGTTATTTTAATTGGTTGTGATCATTCACCAGAACAACTTATGGAACGAGGATCCAATTATTTAGAAAAAGGTAATTATGGCAAAGCTATCGATCAATTTGAAAAATTAATTTTGAAATTTCCTCAAAATCCTGTCGCTGAAACGGCGCATTTTCAAATAGTTAATATTATGCTTGATCTCCAGGAAGATTATATGGCAGGATATAATGTACTAAATGAAATTATAATCAAATATCCTAATTCTCCTCGAGCACTCATTGCTCGTGAAGATGTAGAAAATTTCCCATCCTGGTTATTTATTAAAGGTGATTTCCTGAGGAATAATAACAATCCTGAGGGAGCGATAAAGGCCTTGGAAACATTAGTATCCAATTTTCCGGAAGCGAATCAATTGGCCCAAGTGCGCTATGCAATTGCTGATATTTATTTGGTGAATTACCGCGATGAAAAAAAAGCAGTGGAACTTTTTAAAAAGGTATCTGCTGAATTCTCTGATACTCCGCAGGGACCGCACGCCCAATTTATGGCTGGATATATTAATGCAAATATGATTGGAGATTTCGATAATGCAAAAAAGGAATACGAATATTTTCTCGAGCAATATAGCGATCATGATTTGGCTTCATCAGTAGAATTTGAATTGGGTTATTTAGGCCAAAACATTGATGATATTATCACACTAAAACAAATAAAAGAATAAGTAAAACAGGTTAATTATGACTGAATTCAATATAACTGAAATAAATGAAAAAATAAGTCGTGAATCATTTTTCATTGATGATTTAAAAAAAAGCAATTGGCCAGGTTATTGTTGGTCAGGATGAGCTGATCAATAAAATTTTAATAAGCATGCTGGCTAATGGACACATACTTCTGGAAGGCGTTCCGGGCCTTGCTAAAACATTAATCGTGAAGACGCTGGCGCAATTAATTGACACGCAATTTCGCAGAATTCAGTTCACACCAGACATGTTGCCGGCTGATTTGATTGGAACACTTATCTATAATCAGAAAAAGAGCGAATTTGAAACGCGCAAGGGTCCAATCTTCAGCAATATTATTCTAGCGGATGAAATCAATAGGGCACCAGCAAAAGTTCAGAGTGCTTTGCTTGAAGCGATGCAGGAAAGGCAGATAACGATTGGTGGTGAATCTTTTAAACTTGATCCTCCCTTCTTGGTATTGGCAACTCAAAACCCCATCGAACAGGAGGGAACATATCCATTACCTGAGGCTCAGATTGATCGATTTATGCTAAAATTAAAAGTTGATTATCCTGCTCAAGCTGAAGAAAGGAAAATTGTCCGGCAAGAAGCTAGAACTAGAAAACCTGATATTTTAAAACCGGTAGTAAATGCTGAGAACATATTGAGAGCTCAAGACATTATTAATGAGATCTATGTAGATGAGAAAGTTGAAGATTATGTTCTGAATCTAGTTTTTGCAACACGCACACCGGAAAAATATAATCTGGATGATTTAAGTGGTCTCATTGAATATGGTGCGTCACCACGGGCCTCAATAAATCTGATTTTAGTTGCCAAAGCACGCGCTTTCATTGAACATAGGGGTTATATAACGCCAGAAGATATTCGCTATCTTGGAGCTGATATCCTACGTCATCGCATAATATTAACCTATGAGGCTGAAGCGGAAGAACTTACTGCTGAAGATATAATTACCAGATTATTTGAAACGATAGAAGTTCCTTAAGAATCAGTAAATGATACCGAAGGAAATAATAAAAAAAGTCCGCCACATCGAGATACGTACGCAAGGATTGGTTAACGATTTATTTGGCGGAGAATATCATTCCGTGTTCAAAGGTCGCGGAATGACATTCTCCGAAGTACGCGAGTATATCCCTGGCGATGATATCCGGACAATTGACTGGAATGTTACCGCAAGAATGGGCAATCCATATGTAAAAATTTTCGAGGAAGAACGTGAATTGACTGTCATTCTAATGGTAGATGTTAGCGGTTCGGGGGAATTTGGTACAGGTGAAAAACTAAAAAATGAAATTGGGGCAGAAATTGCCGCAGTGCTTGGTTTTTCTGCAATAAAAAACCAGGATAAAGTTGGTGTCATTTTATTTAGCGATCATATAGAAAAATACATTCCTCCCAAAAAAGGTCGATCGCACGTTTTAAGGGTCGTCAGGGAATTACTTTTTCATAAATCAAAAAACCACAAAACTTCAATATCTAATGCTCTAGATTTTTTATTAAAAGTGACAAAACGAAAAAGCGTCGTATTTCTCATTTCTGATTTTATTGATAATGGTTACTGGAAAAACTTAAATATGTCTATCAAGAAACATGATGTCATTGGAATACACCTTTACGATATGGGTGAGATGGATTTCCCAATCTGGGATTTATTAAGGGAAGGGACCCTGAAACTGGAAAGGAAAT
>PVMS01045351.1_pt1 | contig 23118 bp, 19 predicted proteins | sample 1853461 | NCBI WGS metagenome assembly PVMS01 (sample SAMN08582032, study PRJNA380276) | Marine sediment metagenome, whole genome shotgun sequencing project. | isolation source: ocean sediment barecode stripped | collected 2017 | reverse complement strand
GGAACCCGCCGACTGGGTCATTGCTGAGGTCGCCATCGCCATCCCGGTCAAGCCAGTACCAGAAGCAGTTTCCTGCCTCATTAATGTGGATTGTGTCCACATAAGTGGCAATGCCGAGGTCACTTCGGCAATCGACATTCGCGTAACAATTGTAGAAACTGCTATGAAAATTAGCCCGCCTGAGATCGCGGCTCATGAGTTGCATTGATGCCCGCAATTCCTGCGAGAGGCGCGACATCTGGATCGTCGCCGTGCCGCTGCCAAGTGTGCTTGCCATCAGGCTTACCATGACGCTGACGGCCAGCAAGCTCAAGGCCATGGAGATCAGCATTTCTATCAAGCCGAAGCCACGCTGGATTTTCAGACGCTGCGGGTATCCCGGTGCTCCTGCTCTAACAACAGTACCTGAGCAGGAAATCCGCCTGGTACCTAAACCAGACATGTTGCGTATCCGCCGACTATCCGGTCGCTATCGGAATTGCAAATGGTCACCAGGCCTGTCGGACTGATAACAAGACGCAGTTTGAAATATCCACCACTTGATTCAAATGTGAATTGTAATCTGTCACCCGCCGGTTGCAGGATGCCGCGAACCGGGTCGAAGGTTACAAATGAATCACCTTCGCCAGGTTGCGTATCCGTGGCTTCGATCAGATTTAAAGATTGAAAAGCCGACGCCTCAATCCTGTATGGGATGCCATCTATGGCGCAGTATTGTGTTGATTCGGTATCGGTTTCTGTACAGTCGCAACCGCTTGAACCCGTCACCGCACCGACGCACCAGTTTTGGTCATCGGAGCGGCTGAACGCCAGTGAAACCGCCTGGTTTCTCTTCTGGGCCTCGCTTTGCGCGATCGCAAGCAGCGAAGCCACTTGCTCGGTTGCATTTGTCAGCCTGCGTTTTTGACTGACCTGCTCCCAGGAAGGAACGGCTAAAGTAATTGAGATGCCAATTAGTGTGATTACAACAAGCAACTCAATGAGTGTGAAACCCAATTTATTTCGAAGCATAGCGACGTCCTTGTCACAGTTTCATTTAAATTATGTTTCCCCTTTTTCTAAATCCCTTATTTCTAACCCCTTTATCTTTTCTCCCTTAACTCCTGATTTGAGTATAGTCCAGCAATCTGACAGGCAAATGAAGATATGATTAAAATATTCTAAACTTTTTATGCCGGGGTTTGCAACTAACTCTTCGCGGGTTTGATTTGGGTCATATTCCCGCAATGGTTTGCAAGTTAGAGTGATAGTGGGCGCTTGTAAGCATGGGCTTTACTGTAATGACACGGTCACCAACAGATATCTTTGCAGATTTGATCGCGCAAGTGGAAACCTTGCGCCAGTCGATTAAACAACAGGCGGAGCCGGGTAAGACAGCATTGCTTGAGTTGCCGATTGACCGTCGCAGGAGTGCGGAAAACCTGCTGCATTACCTGGCGCTGCGAAGCCGGGATCTAAGACCTCTTCAGGATCAACTGGCGCGTCTGGGTCTGTCATCACTTGGTCGGGTGGAAGCCCATGTGCAGGCGACCATAGGTGCCGTATTGCATAACCTGTACCTGCTGAGTGGGCGGGAACCACCTGGGACCGGCATGCTGGAAATCTGTACAGACTTCGATACGGGAGCGGATGCTCTTGAGCTGAACACTGCTCTGCTGTTGGGACAATATCCCGAAAAACGGCGCGTGCACATCATGGTCACAATCTCCACAGAAGCTGCAGATGACTACCTGATGGTGCATCAATTGCTCCAGAGCGGTATGAACTGTATGCGTATTAACTGTGCCCATGATGATCAGGCTATCTGGTCCCGGATGATCAAACACTTGCGTAATGCTGAGCGGATAACCGGCCGATCCTGTCGCATCCTGATGGACCTGGGAGGCTCGAAGCTGCGTCTCGGTCCGATGGAATCAAAGCCGGCCGTGCTAAAAATCAGGCCGATCAGGGCATCGAGCGGTTCTGTATTGCGTCCGGCCCGAATTTGGCTGGCCCCGGTAACAGCAACATTTTCCGGAATGCCTGCAGCCGATGCCTGCCTCGCCCTGGATCCGGACTGGCTTAAGGGTGCACAAGTGGGTGGTCGAATAAGTTTCCGGGACGCCCGCGGGTCCCGCCGGAACTGGCGTATCAGGGAAGTACTTGAAGACGGGTGCTGGGCAGAGGCAAAGAAGACTGCTTACCTGGCTAATGGTACGATTTTGCAGCTGCAAAACAAGCAGGGTGTCTGTAAAACAAAAATCAAAAGCCTGCCTCCACAGGCTGGCGTATGTTTGATCCGGAGCGGTGATACTCTACTGATGTCAGCAACCTTAGAGCAGGGCAAACCAGCCATTCGTGATAGCAATGGCGAATTACTGAATCCGGGCAGGGTGTCGCTGACGATCCCGGAAGTCTTTCGTGATGCACGTCCGGGTGAGTCGATATTTTTTGATGATGGCCGCATCGCCGGCATCATTGAGAGGTGCGAACCGGAACAATTACAGATTCGTATTACACATACGAGAAACCCGGTGGAAAAACTGGAGGGTAACAGGGGGTTCAATCTGCCCGACACCGGCTTGAAACTGCCAGCCCTTAACGCAAAGGATTTACAGGACCTTGAATTTGCTGTCGGGCATGCTGACATGATTGGCCTGTCTTTTGCCAACAGTCCAGAGGATGTCCGTACTTTGCATAAGCGCTTGCATGAGCTTGGTCGTGAAGATGCCGGAGTGGTATTGAAGATCGAGACCAAGAGGGGTTTTTCCAACCTTCCCGCCATGTTGCTCGAAGCACTCAAATTTCCCGCTTGTGGCGTAATGATTGCACGTGGTGACCTGGCTGTGGAATGCGGTTTTGAGCGGCTTTCCGAGATACAGGAAGAGATATTGTGGGTTTGTGAAGCGGCGCATGTCCCCGTAATCTGGGCAACCCAGGTGCTGGAAGGCCTGACCAGGCGTGGTCATGCTACAAGAGCGGAAGTCACGGATGCTGCAATGGCTCAGACAGCGGAGGTGGTGATGCTGAACAAAGGTGCCTACATCATTGAGGCTGTGGAAATGCTGGATGATATTCTGCAGCGCATGCAAGGCCATCACCGCAAGAAACACTCAATGTTGCGGGAGCTGAAGCTGGCCTCGGAGTTTCAAAACACAGGAAATTCGACCCAGTGACCAAAAACAGTCAATCTCGCCAGAAAGCGGGTGAAAATAATACCAGCAAAGTAAAAATTTCAAGTCGGCCCATCAACATGGCAAAGCTTAGAATGACCTTGGCAATGGAATTCAGGCTGGCGTAATTGGCGCTGACATCACCCAGGCCCGGTCCGAGATTGGTAATGCAGGCTGCCGCTGCCGCATAAGCAGTTACAGGCTCCACACCCACACCATTGAGTGCGATGGTAATCATCACGAAACTGGCAACATACAGAAAGAAAAACCCCCAGACCGCATCCATGACAGTGGAAGATGTTTTCCTGCCACCGATTTTCACCGGAATAACGGCATGCGGATGGATCAGTCGCTTGACCTCGCGGATGGCCTGCCGATATAAAAGCATGATACGAATTACTTTCATGCCACCACAGGTACTGCCCGCACATCCACCTATAAAGGCAATACAGATCAGCATGATTGGAATAAAGCCGGGCCAGAGGGAGAAGTCCGTGGTGCTGAAACCTGTCGTTGTCATCACTGAGACCACCTGGAAACTCGCATAACGCGCCGCTTCAGCGATCGATCCATAAGTCCCGTTAAGATACAGTGCAAGTGTCGTCAGGATTACGAAGCCCAGTAATAATGATGCGTACACCTTTAGCTCCGGGTCATGAAAATAAGGCTGTGCACTGGCGCGTTTCCACGAGGTGAAATGGATGGCAAAATTGATTCCGGCAACGACCATGAAAAAGGTAGCAATGACTTCCAGGGTCGGGTTATCAAACCAGGCAAAGCCGGCGTCATGGGTTGACATGCCACCAATGGCAACGGTGCTGAAAGCATGGCCGACGGCATCAAAAAGTGCCATACCGCCCAGCCAGTAGGCCAGTGCACACATGACGGTGATCCCAAGATATATCAGCCACAATGCCTTGGCGGTTTCGGTGATTCGTGGTGTCAGCTTATTGTCTTTTAACGGTCCCGGTGTTTCCGCCCGATAGAGTTGCATACCACCAATGCGCAGCATCGGCAGGATGGCGACTGCCAAAACAACAATTCCAAGGCCTCCCAGCCATTGAAGCTGCTGACGGTAATACAATACACCGCGTGGCAGGTCATCAATATTGGTCAATATCGTCGCGCCGGTGGTGGTCAGCCCCGACATGGATTCAAACACCGCATCTACAAAAGAGATGTCAGGTTTGATCAATAATAGAAATGGTAATGCTCCGGCCAGGGCAAGCGAAAGCCAGCACACCGCGACAATTAAAAACCCGTCACGCAGACGCAATTCCTCGTGGACATCGCGTACCGGCAGGAAAATTACCATACCGGTTAGGAACAGGATGACAGCACTGAGCAAAAACAGGTTAGCCGTGCCGTCTTGATACCACCATGAAACCAGCGCCGGGGGCAGCATCATCAAGCTGGCACCGGCGATCAGGAAGCCCAGGATCCGTTGAACGGTTGCCGTTCTCCGGTTTTTCATAGATAGGTTGCGTTAACCTGAAAAAGTCGTTCTACGGCGTGGATTTGCTTCTTGTCCGGGACGAATAGTAATACGTGATCGTGCTCCTCTATGACCGTGTCGTGGTGCGCGATGATGACATCTTCACCCCTGACAATGGCGCTGATGGTGGTGTCTTGTGGCAAGTCCAGATCTTCCACTGAACGGCCGACGACCTTGGAACTACGCCGGTCACCAAGCGCAATGGCCTCAATAGCTTCAGCTGCACCGCGTCTGAGTGAATGTACACGTACCATGTTACCCCGGCGTATGTGGGTTAATAATGAGCCGATGGTGATCTGTTGTGGCGATACGGCTATATCAATATCAATGGCGCCTGATTCCATCAGGTCCACGTAAGATACCCGGTTAATGATGGCAATGACTTTCTTCGCACCCATGCGCTTGGCCTGTAATGCAGACAGGATATTAGCTTCATCATCATTGGTCAGCACACAGTAAACATCGGTGTTTTCTACGGCTTCCTCCCTGAGCAGATTGGCGTCAGCGCAATCCCCAACCAGTACGATGGTCTTGGAAAGTTCTTCTGCAATAGTCTCGGCTCTGGCCGGGTCACGTTCAATAATTTTTACGTGATGATCACGTTCCAGGCGCCGTGCAAGGTTTTTACCGATATTACCCCCGCCAGCAAGAATCACACGGCGGATCGGGCTGTCCAGGGGCCTGAGCTCTTTCATGACGGCCGGGATATGACGTTTTGCCGCGAGGAAAAATACCAGGTCGTTCTCTTCAATGACAGTATCACCTTTCGGTATGATCAACTGCCCCTTGCGGTAAATAGCGGCCACGCGTGCATCTGAGTTGGCTGGCAAATGGTGACGCAGGGTATAAAGCTTTTGCCCCACCAGCAGACCACCGGCCTCTGCCTCGGTAGCCACCAACTGCGCTCTGCCGTCAGCAAAATCCATCACCTGCAAGGCACCGGGGTATTCAATCAGACGGGCAATATATTGGGTTAACAATAATTCCGGGCTAATCAGAACATCTACCGGGGAGTGTTCGCGGTGGAATAACTGGGTTCGCGTTGTATATTCGGCTGACCGCACGCGGGCTACGCGGGTAGGGACGTTATACAGGGTGTAGGCAATCTGGCAGGCGACCATGTTGACCTCATCGGAACTGGTCAGTGCGATAACGAGGTCCGCGTCTTCAATTCCGGCCCGTTCCATCACCTTGGGATGAGAGGCGAAGCCAAGTACGCTGCGTATATCCATCTGATCCTGAAGTTCTTTTAAGCGTGCCTCATCGATATCTACGATGGTTATATCATTGTCTTCGTGGACCAGTGCGCTTGCGACCGTGGAGCCAACCTGCCCGGCACCAAGAATAACAATTTTCATGTGTTACCCACCGATTTGGGATCAATTCCCAGTGAACGAAGTTTGCGGTAAAGGTGTGTTCTTTCCATACCGACTGACTCTGAAAGCTTACCGACGCTTCCTCCGGCTTTTTTCAACTGATAGATGAGATAGTCGCGTTCGAATTGTTCACGCGCCTCGCGTAGCGGCAAGTCAAACAGACCTTTATGACCACTATCTACAGATTCCAGGTTGGCCGCACTCTGGTTCAGCGTGTCTTCAACTTCCTGGATGGAGACTTCACCTTCACCACCGAGTACCAGCAGTCGCTGAATCAGGTTACGTAACTCGCGCACGTTGCCAGGCCAACTGTGGTTACGCATACGGTTCTGAACGGATACAGAAAATTGACGGTACGGCAGATTTTCCTGGTTAGGGAACCAGTCGGAAAAATATCTGATCAATTCCGGTATATCCTCCGGTCGTTCCCGCAGGGCGGGCATTCTTAATGGCAGGACATTCAGGTGAAAATACAGTGGACCGGGTAGCTGTCCGTCCTGAACCAGTTGTTCCAGGTTTTCACTGGCGCTGCAAATGATGCGGCAAGCCAGTGGCTTGAATCCCGAGTCACCCTGCGGCGTATAACCGTTTGACTCGAGTGCATTGCTAAGCAACTCCATCGCCCTGGCTGGTAGTTTGTGTAGTTTTGGTATGAACAATACCCCGCCGGATGCCCTGTCCAATAGTCCGTTAACACGCTGACCATTCAGTACTGAGCCAAACAGATAAGCACCCACGTTTTCACTACTTACCTGGCTATGATCGAGTGTGACCAGGTCGCCAACAGAGGGTGACAGATGATGGATGTAGCGTGCAAGCGTCGCCCGGCCACTACCGCCTTCGCCGGTAATCATTACGGGTGAAGCATTATTCGCAGCCTGTTTTGCATTATTGCGCAGAAGTTGCATGACCGGGCTGTTGCCCAGTGGCTCCAACACTACCGCATGCTGGCTGGATAGCTCAGCAGCCCTGGTTTGTGGCCTTGACTCCAGTGCCTTGCGGACGGTTGCCAGCAACTTGGCCAGGGACAATGGTTTTTGAACAAAATCGAATGCCCCCAGGCGGGTGGCTTCCACGGCTGTTTCCAGGGTGCCATGACCTGACATGATGACTACTTGTGATTCGAGGTTTCCAGAGGAGGCCCACTCCTTCAGAAGTGAAATGCCGTCGATGTCGGGCATCCAGATATCCAGCAATACCAGGTCGGGTTTTTGCTGTGTATAGACCAGGCGAGCATTTTCCCCATCTTTTGCAACCTGCACGGAGTAACCCTCGTCTTCAAGGATTTCCTGTACGAGTTGCCGGATATCGGGCTCGTCATCAACGACCAGAATTTGAGCTTGTGACATAGCTTGTCAACATGGTGTGGTAAGGAAACAACAGAATACTCTAATGGGCGGGTGAGTCAACTACCAAGGAGTTTTAGGTTGTCATAGTGTCGGTAAATCGTCTGTCATCCCCACTTGCGTGGGGATGACGTTGCATGTTCTAGGGGGCTTTGGTTTCCTTTACTATCAGGAAATCCACCACGTCCAGCATGGCATCAAAATCTCTGACATTCTTGTTACTGGTAACCAGGTATTTTCGGTTAACGACCAGGCTTGGTGTGCCCTGGATTCCAAACAGTTGCACATCGCGTTGGCCTTTACGTAACTGACTGTCTAGTGCGAATGATTGAAAATGAGCAATAAAAGCAGATTTTTCAACGCCAAAATCCACGTAGAAATCAGCCAGTTCATCCATGCTGCGGAATTGTTTACCCTGTTTCCAGATAGCATCCATCATGGCAATGTGGCTTTCCTCGACAATCCCCATCATTTCCGCAGCGATATACCCGCGTGCCATGAGTTCCCATGCCTTGCGGCCAAAAACAACCGGGATACGGTTCAGTACGACGTTATCCGGCTTGTTCTTGCTCCATGCTTGAATATAAGGGTCAATGGTATTGCAGTGGGAACAGGCATAACTGAAGATCTCGGTAACTTCAACAATGTCAGAACCGGTCTCGGCTGGTATCTGGTCTATTTTGAAGAAGTGGACGCCTTCCTGGTACTTGTCCTGCTGTGCCATGGCCAGTTGGCTGCCGAGCAGCAGACATAGGGCAAGTATCGCTTTTTGCATCATTATTAAATCTCCGCGTTGGTCTTGTCGGCTAACAGACCCCTTCAGGTGCCTGTTGTTCCGCTGAGTAAACTTTTATTTATTATTCTGCGGCGTGCAGGCCCTGGATGTAACTCGCCACAGCCTTGATTTCGTCATTGGTAAGCCGCTTGGCGACGCCGGTCATAATCGAGCTGTTGGCGTCATCTTCACCCCATGTATTGCCAGCCCGGAAACCCGTGAGCATTTTCTCGGAGTAAACTGAATGCTGTCCTGCCACAGAAGGGTAACCGGACAGTGGATTGCCTTCGCCGGCCGGACCATGACAGGACATACATGCTGGTATATCGGTATCTGAGTTACCTGCCCGATAGAGCCGCTCTCCGCTGGCGCGCAATGCTTCATCGGTCACACCGGCACTGGTGGTCTGACTGGAAAAATACGCAGCGATATCAGCCATGTCCTGTTCGGAAAGGTTCACAACAATGCCTGCCATCTCGGGTACCGTACGACTGCCGTTCTTGATCAGACCCAGCTGGCGCTCCAGGTATGTAGCGTGTTGACCAGCGAGCTTTGGCCACATTGGAATCACACTGTTTCCGTCTGCGCCGTGGCAGGCCGCACAAATGGCCGCTTTGCCTTGCCCGGCATCCACATCGCCTGCAGCGAGGACAGGTAATGAGACCAGTAAAAACAGGCCGATAGCGAATTGCAATAAATGCTTCATTTCGTACTCTCCAGGGATGTTTGCGTACAATGAGAGAAATAGCCCGTTATTATCCTGTTTTAAGCACAAGCGTTCCAGCGATATGATGAAAAATATGAGAAAACTGTGATGAAAAAAGTTAACCCGTTCCGTATCGCGCGTTATGTGATTAGTGCTCACCAACTAAAACAATTACCCGAGGACCAGGGCATTGAAGTCGCTATAGCCGGCCGTTCCAACGCCGGCAAGTCGAGTGCGATTAATACATTTACGGACCAGCGATCACTGGCCCGGACCAGCAAAACACCGGGCCGTACCCAGCAGATTGTCATTTTCGAGTTGGATGAGAATCGACGAATCGCTGATTTGCCAGGTTATGGTTATGCAAAAGTTCCGGCGAAACTTAGAGCGCATTGGCGAACGGTCATGGCCCGTTATTTTCAGACACGCCAGAGTTTGCGGGGTGTTGTACTGGTCATGGATATCCGCCATCCAATGCGTGAGTTCGACCAGCAAATGATTGCCTGGTGCGAATCAGCAGGCATTCCCTGTCACATATTGCTGACCAAGGCCGACAAGCTCAAGCGCGGACCGGCACAGTCAACCTTGCTCAAGGTAGGCCGTAATTTGCCGGACATTGCCAGCATCCAGGTATTCTCGTCCCTCAAAAAAACCGGGCTGGATGAACTGGTGGATAAACTCAGCGATTGGTATGAGTATGATGACAAACAGAGTTAAAATTGCACTTCACTAAATATGCTGAATAAAAAAGGACTAAGCACATGAGTTTTCCTTCCACCCGTATGCGCCGTATGCGCTTTAATGATTTTTCCCGCCGTATGATGCGCGAAACCGTATTAACCCCGGATGACCTGATCTGGCCGGTGTTCGTCATTGAAGGTGAAGACCGTGTCGAAACAGTGGAGTCCATGCCGGGCGTAGAACGTCTGAGCATAGACCGTTTGCTTTTGAAGGCTGGAGAATGTGTGCGTCTGGGCGTTCCTGCGATAGCTCTGTTTCCGGTTACAGCACCGGAAGCCAAGACCGAGGATGCCTGTGAAGCATGGAATCCAGAGGGGCTGGCGCAACGGGCAGTACGTGCGTTGAAGCAGTCATTTCCTGAGCTGGGTGTTGTGACCGATGTTGCACTGGACCCTTTTACCAGTCATGGCCAGGATGGCTTGATGAACGAGCAGGGTTATATTGTCAATGACGAAACCGTGGTTGCCCTGGTAAAGCAGGCAGTTTCTCATGCCGATGCCGGTGCGGATATCGTTGCACCGTCAGACATGATGGACGGTCGTATTGGTGCCATCCGCGAAGCGCTGGAAGCAGCTGGCCATATCAATACACGTATCCTGGCCTATTCCGCCAAATATGCGTCTGCATTTTATGGGCCGTTCCGCGATGCAGTGGGTTCTGCCGGGGCATTGGGCGGTGCTAATAAATACACCTACCAGATGGATCCGGCCAATACCGATGAGGCGCTTTCAGAAGTGGCGTTGGATCTGGAGGAGGGCGCAGATATGGTCATGGTCAAACCGGGTTTGCCCTATCTTGACGTGGTAAGGCGGGTAAAGGAAACATTCGGGGTCCCAACCTATGTCTACCAGGTATCCGGTGAGTACGCGATGTTAAAAGCCGCGTCTATCAATGGCTGGCTGGATGAAAAGGCGGTTGTCATGGAAGCTCTGACCGGTATCAAACGGGCGGGTGCAGACGGCATTCTGACATATTTTGCCTTGCAGGCAGCAGCATGGATCAGGGAAAAGAACTGATCAGGTTGGCGCTGTTCGGTTTACCGATCAAGTCGTCACTCTCTCCACCCATCCACAGGATATTTGCGGATCAGTTTGGCCTGGATATTGAGTTTCGACGTATTGAGACCGACGCGGATGGCTTTCCGGAGGCGCTTGAAGCCTTCCGGGTCGCGGGTGGTATCGGTTGTAATGTCACCCTGCCGCTAAAGCGGGACGCTTGGCAATTGGCTGCGGAATCGTCACCGGAAGTGAGCCAGGCACAAGCGGCCAATACCCTCGTTTACCAACCACCATCAGGCTGGTTTGCCCACAACACAGACGGTGCTGGCCTGGTTGCCGACCTGGTGGGGAACCACGGTGTTAATCTTGAGGGCCAACGGATATTAATCCTCGGAGCAGGCGGGGCTGTTGCAGGAATTCTGGGTAGCTTGCTGGTGGGAAAACCCCGGCAGGTGATACTGGTCAATCGTAACCTGGAGCGCGCCCGGGTACTGGCCCGGAGGTTTGTTGCTTTGGGGAACATCGAGATTAAAAGCTGGATGGATTTGCCCGGCATGGGCAGTTTCGACCTGGTGATCAATGCAACCTCGCTGGGTCATCATGGTGAAGCACCACCGTTATTTGCATCGATGTTTACACCTGGCGCTGTGTGTTATGACCTGAACTACTATAAGGCCAGCCAACCCTTGCAGGCCTTGTGTGAAGAAATAGGGCAGAGCTATATTGACGGGCTTGGCATGCTGGTTGAGCAGGCGGCAAAAAGTTTTTATATATGGACTGGAAAACGTCCACAAAGCCGTGGTGTGATTGAAAAATGTCGGAACGACCTGGTTCCTTAACTATTTACCGGCTTGGGCATGGGTTCCGCCAGGTCGCCCGATTCATCCAGGGCCGGATAGCCCAGACCATGTCTTTGGCAGTAATCGGCCAGTACCGGGTGTAACCATTCAAAACGTTGCCGGACCAGGGTTTCCTCATCCAGCCGACAGTGGCCATACATACCGGCGGCCTGTCTTTGCCGCTGTGCTTCGTAAAGCACAATTGCACAGGCTACGGAGACGTTCAGGGATTGGCTGACACCCATCATCGGGATGCTGATTTGCTGATCTACGAAAGACAGTGTGGTATCGCTGACGCCAAATAACTCGGTCCCCAGCACCAGGGCGATGGGTTGGGTGTAATCAATTTCACGATAATCGACAGCCTCGTCGCTCAGGTGTGCCGCCACCAGTCGAAATCCGTTCGATTTGAGATAGGCACAGGTTTCTTCGGAGCTGTTGTGAGCTCGGATGTGCATCCACTTTTCTGAGCCCTGCGAGGTTTTCCAGTGGGTGCGAATTTCCTCAATGTTTGCGGTCACGTGCATTTCATTAATGCCGACGGCATCACAGTTACGTACCATCGCAGAAAAATTTCTGGGCTTGTGCAGGTTTTCAGCGTAGACGGTCAGGTCGGGCTGGCGTTTGGCCAGCACAGCATCCAGCCGGACAACACGTTCAGGTGTCATCTTTGCGCAGGGTTTTCCACATGGGTTTTATTACGCAGGGTTTTCCACGCATCTGTCACGTTGATAAAAGCCTGGCCGAGCAATAATGCCGGCAAAACCATAATCAGGGATTTAAGCAGAAAGACCAGTGGTAACCCGCCTGCTTCGCGCGAGTCTTCCAGTAATTTCCAGGAATTGGCAACATAGGGCCAGGCGATGACCAGGATAAAAATGCAAAAGGGTATGAGGAAAACCAGGCTGCCAAGCAGGTCTACCAACGCACGTTTTTTCTCCGGCATTTCGGCGTAAAAAATATCCACACGAACATGGCCGTCCTGTTGCAAAGTCCAGGCAGCGGCGACGGTAAACACCGCAACATGAAAGTAGGTGACTGATTCCTGTAACCAAATCCAGCCCAGGTTAAAACCGTAACGAAGCACGACAATGGTAAAAGTCAGCAATACCATCACAACGGTCAGCCAGGCGACGGATTTTCCACACCACGCGATAAAATCTCGCAATGCCAAATAGTCTGGCGTCGCTGCTTGAGAAGGTCTTTTCACCACTCTTTCAATTTCCAGTAAACTGGTTGCACCGGGTTCAGCTTCCGGTCGGATTCTCGCAGTTCAAGTTGTCCGTCACCATCCTCATCGAAGTAATAATAGGCCGGTCCTTTTACAGGTGTGATTTTAACCATGTAGACACGGCCATTCTGGCTATATTCTTCGATTCGCTGACCTTCCCGGTCTGTGATCTTGACGGTGGGTTCAAACTCTTCGCCGGGCACTTTCGGCGGGATCGGTGGTGGTGCTGCCGGATCGGCATTTTCCGTAGTTTCCGGTTGGGCCACGGCCAGGCTGCAAATCAGTGCGCCGGTAGCTATCAGGGCCATCCTTGTATGTTTCATTCGCTTCGCTCCCTCAAAGACAAACTGTTAATGTCTGTTTACCTCACAATAGACAAGCGGGTGGTTCATTTGTAAGTTTTTCTATACTCTCAGCATAGCAGACCCGAATAATTGAATCTGGATTACATACTTAATGACCGCTAAAGATATCCTCTACCTGGTTGATGGTTCTTCCTATCTCTACCGGGCATACCACGCACTTCCCAAGCTGACCAATTCCGCCGGTGAACCCACAGGTGCATTGCTGGGTGTTGCCAATATGTTGCGGCGTTTACTGAAAGATGCAGGCACTGAAAACATCGCGGTGGTGTTTGATGCAAAAGGCCCGACCTTCCGTCATGAAATGTATGAGCAGTACAAGGCAAACCGCCCGCCGATGCCGTCGGAACTCAGCCAGCAGGTAGAACCGATCCACGAGATAGTCAGGTTGCTGGGTTTGGTGTTGATCCAGGTTCCGGGTGTTGAGGCAGATGACGTTATCGGAACACTGGCGACCCGTGCAGCCGCTGAGAAAATGGACTGCATTATTTCCACCGGTGATAAGGACATGGCGCAACTGGTCAACGACCATGTATCACTGATCAATACAATGACCGATACACATATGGACGCCGATGGTGTGCTGGAAAAATTTGGTGTGAGACCCGATCAGATTGTGGATTTTCTGGCCCTGACCGGTGACAAGGCAGACAACATCCCTGGAGTGGAGAAGTGCGGGCCGAAGACAGCTGCCAAGTGGCTGAGCCAATGGCAGAATCTTGAAGGTGTGATGGCAAACGCCGGTGATATGAAAGGGAAAATCGGTGAGTACCTGCGCGAAGCGCTGGAAATTCTGCCGCTGTCGCAAGACCTGGCCACCATCCGTAATGATCTGGAACTAAAACAGGGTGTAAACGATTTCAGGCGCGAAGCCGTCGATGAACCTGCCTTGCGTGAATTTCTGCAGCACAATGAGTTCAATAGCTGGCTGCAGGAACTCGGTGACGATGAATCTTCACAGGCGCTAACGGCTGAGCCGAGCTACACCACGGTATTGGACTGGGATATTTTCTACCAGTGGCTTGAAAAACTACAAAAAGCTGAGTTGATCGCCTTTGATACCGAGACCACCAGCCTGGATCCGATGCAGGCTGAACTGGTCGGCTTGAGTTTCGCGGTTGACCTATTTGAGGCGATTTATATTCCGGTTGGCCACAATTACCCGGGTGCCCCCGAGCAACTCGACCGCGAGACCGTGCTGGAAGCTCTTAAACCGCTTCTGGAGGGCAAAAAACCCAAAAAGGTGGGCCAGCATATCAAGTATGATATGAACGTCCTGTCACGATACGGTCTGGCCGTGCAAGGCGTTGTCTTTGACACAATGCTGGAATCATATGTGCTCAACAGCACCGGTAGCCGCCATGATATGGATACACTGGCGCTAAAATATCTTGGCCACCAAACCACTCATTACGAAGAAATTGCCGGCAAGGGTGCCAAGCAGATATCCTTCAGCCAGGTATCCATCGAGGACGCCGGTCATTATGCGGCCGAGGATGCCGACATCACCCTGCGTTTGCATCAGCACCTGTGGCCGAGATTGCAGGCTGAACCCGCGCTGGAGAAGGTACTGGTGGAGCTTGAAATACCCTTGATACCGGTATTGGCAAGGATGGAACAGGCCGGCGTGCTGATTGATGGCAAACTGCTGTTGCAGCAAAGTACTGAACTGGCCAAACGCATGCTGGAGCTGGAAGGGCAGGCGCATGATGCTGCTGGACAACCGTTTAACCTGGGTTCTCCTAAGCAACTCCAGCAGATCCTGTTTGAAAAGCTGGAACTGCCGGTCATTCGTAAAACACCCAAGGGTCAGCCATCCACTGCTGAAGACGTGTTGAGAGAACTGGCTGATAATTATGAGCTGCCGAAACTGATTCTTGAGCACCGCTCGATTTCCAAACTCAAATCCACCTATACCGATAAACTGCCCGCCCAGATCAATCCACATTCCGGGCGTGTGCATACGTCGTATCATCAAGCGGTTGCTTCTACCGGCAGATTGTCATCCTCCAATCCCAATTTGCAAAACATACCCATACGCACGCCCCAGGGCCGCAAGATTCGCAAGGCCTTCATTGCACCTCCAGGAAACGTGATTCTGGCGGCCGATTATTCGCAGATTGAGTTACGTATCATGGCGCATCTCTCCGGTGATGAAGGGCTGCTTAAAGCTTTCCACGATGGTGTTGACGTTCACCGGGCGACTGCCGGTGAAGTATTTGGTGAAGACTACGATAAGGTCTCCGATGATCAACGCCGTGCCGCCAAGGCAATTAATTTTGGCCTGATGTATGGCATGTCCGCCTTTGGGCTTGCACGCCAGCTTGATATCAGCCGACCGGAAGCACAGGAATACATGGATACTTATTTTTCCCGCTACCCGGCAGTGCAAGGCTTTATGGAGAAAACCCGTGAACAGGCCCGTGAGCAGGGTTATGTCGAAACTTTATTTGGGCGCAGACTGTATTTACCTGAAATCAACGCGAGTAACATGATGCGCCGCCAGGGAGCTGAACGTGCCGCCATCAACGCTCCGATGCAAGGCACGGCAGCGGATATCATCAAGATCGCGATGATTAAAGTCGATGACTGGATTCAATCAGATCAGCCAGGTGCGCGGCTGGTCATGCAAGTGCATGATGAACTGGTGTTGGAAGTGGAAGAGGCACAACTCAATGACGTGCGCAGTGCGGTGATCGAACATATGTCGACTGCGGCCGATCTGGACGTTCCACTGCTCGTGGATGCAGACTCCGGCCCGGACTGGGATACCGCGCATTGATACGGGTAGCGAGTTAATGCTGTTCCCTGAAATTCACCAGATCTGTCTGAACTAACTGACCGGAAACCGGTCTTAGTTTGTGACTGTTCTAGCAGTCGGGTCCGCAACCCTAAAGCGGGCCATGGGCTCGGTTATTTCCCCCAAGCTGAGACCAATTTTTGACCCCGCCAAGTTAATTGGCGGGGTCTTTTTATGTTCAGGAGAAGGTGAGACCGGGAACCGGTCGAGAGGCTGGCCTGGGCCATGAACGGTATGCCGCGGGCGCAGGGATGCGCAGGAGCGGCGTGTGTCAGCTTTGCACAGCATACCATTGTGCAGGCTAAGCCCTTTTTTCTGACGCCAACCAGTCCCTCGGCCTCAAATACCAATCAAGTTCAGCTTCGGCAGAATCAGCTTCAGGCCGGTAGTTATAGCGCCAGTTAACCACCGGCGGTAATGACATCAGTATGGATTCGGTGCGGCCACCCGATTGCAGGCCAAAAAGCGTACCGCGGTCATAGACCAGGTTGAACTCAACGTAGCGCCCGCGGCGGTAAAGCTGGAAAGACCTTTCCCGGTCGCCAAACGTCATCTGCTTGCGGCGTTCAACGATGGGCAGGTAGGCGGGCAGGTAGCTGTTTCCAATTGCCTGCATAAATTCAAAACTACGCTCAAAGCCCCATTCATTCAGGTCATCGAAGAACAAGCCGCCGACACCACGGGTTTCATTGCGATGCTTCAAATAGAAATATTCATCGCAGCTTTGTTTGTAGCGGGCATAAACATCATCACCGAATGGTTGACAGGTTTCTTTTGCGGCTTGATGCCAGTGAATGACATCTTCCATATTCGGGTAATACGGGGTCAGGTCATAACCCCCGCCAAACCACCAGATCGACTCATCTTCATCATTCTGGGCACCGGGTTTGCTGGCGATAAAGAAACGCACATTGGCGTGGCTGGTTGGCACATAGGGATTGTTTGGGTGGATGACCAGCGAAATCCCCAGCGCCTGGAAATCCCGGCCCTCCAACTCAGGTCTGGCTGCAGTCGCTGAAGGTGGCAGGTGCTTACCGAAAACGTGTGAGAAATTGACTCCGGCTTGCTCAAACACATCACCCTGTTCCAAAACCCGGGTACGTCCGCCACCACCGGTGTCGCGCTGCCACAGGTCCTCCTTGAAGCGGCCGTTGCCGTCTTCTGCCTCCAGGCCGCTACAGATTATGTCCTGCAGTCCGAGCAAATATTTTTTTACCCGTTCAATTGGCATTTATTATCCGCTCTGGTGAAACATTCAGTTTAACCCTGTCTGATGATATTCCCGCTAATAAGATCACGAATTTCGCTGGGATTTTCAGCGCCACCCAGCGGGCCGGCCAATATGCCTTTGATGTTTTGGCCGAAATATTCTCCCACCTCTTCGACGCTGCGGGCAGGCCTGTCTGAAGTGTGATTTGCGCTGGTTGATACCAGTGCCGAGCCGAACGCAGCACATAGATCCCGGCTGGGTTCGTGTGCGGTGATGCGTAAAGCGATGCTTTCATGCTTGCCTGCCACATAGTCCGGCACCCCGGCAGCACGCGGGAATAACCAGGTCACCGGGCCCGGCCAGGTTTGCATGGCTTTGTTGATAAGTGACTCATCAATATCGGAAATCCATGGCTGCAGCTGAGAAAACTCACTGGCAATCAGCACCAGGCCTGCTGATGCCTGCCGGCCTTTAAGTGATAACAATTTGCGCACGGCTGATTCATTGGCGGGGTCGCAACCCAGCCCATAAACAGCCTCGGTGGGATAGGCGATGACATGGCCGGCACGCAGTTGTTCAACGGCTTCAGCAGTATCCAGCGTTGTGTGGCTCGGCATGGTTCAGATGGTGGTTATGTGCCCGGAAATCATTTTTTAGATGTTTTCTTTTTGGACGTTTTCTTCTTTGATCTCTTCTTTTTGGTAGACGTCTTTTTGCGCGTAGCTTTCTTTTTAGCGACTTTTTTCTTGGCGGTCTTCTTCTTGCCGCGTTTTCGATCAGGTGCCGCTGCGATCAACTCCTCGCACTCGGCTTGTGTCAATGATTCCGGTTCACGGTCTTTTGGCATACGGGCATTTTTGTTGCCGTCGGTAATGTATGGTCCATAACGGCCGCGCAACACCTGGATATCAGTACCGTCAAAAGTTTTAATGATGCGGTTTGCATCGAACTCCTTTTTCTCGGCGATCAGTTTCAGCGCATGCTTCAGTGTGACTTCATGCGGATCCACGTCCTTCAATGAAACAAATTTACTGTCGTAACGGATATAGGGACCAAAACGTCCAATCGCAGCGAACACTTTTTCACCCTCTGGTGTTACGCCCAGTTCTCTTGGAAGCTTAAATAACTCCAGCGCCTCTTCCAGGGTAATGGTTTCCAGGCTCTGGCCGGGTCTGAGCCCTGCAAATGCGGGCTTGTCCTCGTCATCCCTGGTACCAATCTGGGCGTGCGGCCCGAATCTGCCAAGACGTACAGATAGTGGCTTGCCTGTTTCAGGATCCGTGCCCAGCACCCGGGCACCCTTGGCTTCGCCCCTGTCGACTGTTTCTTCTTTTTCCTTTACTCGTTTTACAAAGGGCTTCCAGAAAGCCTCAAGTAAGGGTATCCAGTCTTTTTCTCCACGGGAAATTGCATCCAGCTGGTCTTCCATCTGGGCAGTAAACTCATAATCCACATATTCGTTGAAGTGGGTTTCCAGGAATCGCTCAACCACCCGTCCGGTGTCCGTGGGTATGAAGCGGCGCTTGTCGAGTTCGACATAATAACGCCTGACCAGTGTGGACATGATGCTGGCGTAGGTTGAAGGCCTGCCGATGCCGTATTCCTCCATGGCCTTGACCAGGCTGGCTTCGGAGTACCGTGGTGGTGGTTCTGTGAAGTGCTGTTCGGAACGTATCCCGTCGAGCTTGAGCACATCGCCTTCGCGCAAATCCGGCAAACGGCTCTCTGTCTTTTGTTCGTTTGCGGGCTTCGAAACTTCGTAAGCCGCAAGAAAACCCGGGAAGGTAATAACGGAGCCATTGGCACGGAAACTGGCATTGGCACCGCAGTCGAATTCAACTGCAACGGTGTCCATTTTTGCCGGTGTCATCTGGCTTGCCAATGTTCGTTTCCAGATCAGTTCATACAGGCGGAACTGGTCATCGGTCAGGCAGGGTTTTATCTTGCCGGGTACCAGGGCGGCTGAAGTTGGCCGTATGGCCTCATGCGCTTCCTGGGCGTTTTTTGATTTTGTTTTGTAGAAATTCGGGTTTTCCGGCAGATAGTCCTGGCCAAACTGATCAATAATCTGTTTACGGATATCCGCAAGGGCATCATTGGACAGGGTGAGCGAATCGGTACGCATGTAAGTGATCAGACCTTCGGTCTGGCCGTTGATCTCGATGCCTTCATACAGCGTTTGAGCTGTACGCATGGTTTTTTGTGCCGAGAACCTAAGCTTTCGGGAGGCGTCCTGCTGCAATGTAGAAGTAATAAAAGGTGGTGCAGGCCGGCGTTTGCGTTCTTTACGGGTGATCCTGTCCGCTTTTAGCTGACCATTGGCATCAGCAAGCAGTTTCTCACGAACATCGGTTGCACGTTTTTCATCCTGGATATCGAACTGGCGGTATTTTTCACCGTCAAGACGCACCAGGTTGGCGATAAATGCATGCTCGGATTTTTGCAGGTCAGCTTCAATGGTCCAGTATTCCTGTGCATTGAAAGCCTCGATTTCACGTTCGCGTTCTACGATCATACGTAGAGCCGGGCTTTGAACCCTGCCCGCTGACAACCCGGGCTTGATTTTTTTCCACAGCAATGGTGACAGCGTAAATCCAACCAGGTGATCCAGTGCACGTCTTGCCTGCTGGGCATTGACGAGGTCCATGGAAAGCTCGCGTGGATTGGCTACTGCATCCTGTATCGCGCGTTTTGTGATTTCGGAAAATTCGACCCGGTAGAAAGGGATTTTCTCAGTCAGCTTTTTGTCTTTCAGGATTTCGTAGATGTGCCAGGATATGGCCTCTCCTTCGCGGTCGAGATCGGTCGCGAGATATACCGCTTCCGCTTTGCGGGTTGCCTTAACGATCTTATCAACGTGTTTTTTGCTGCCTTCGCTGAGTTCATAGTGCATGGCGAAATCGTTTTCGGTATCCACAGCACCATCTTTGGACGGCAGGTCGCGTACGTGGCCATAGGAAGCCAGCACCTCGAAATCACTACCGAGGTATCTGTTTATGGTTTTCGCCTTGGCCGGCGATTCTACAATGAGCAGGTTTTTTGCCATATTAAATTCAAACAAGCACCAACTGCCGGGTAGGCAGGAAAGTGTTATCCCTCCAATTTATGCAGTTTTGAGCACCAATTCGATCGCATGCGGCGACCGTTTCCTATATATATTAGTGCCGATACTCCTGCTCGGTGTCAAACATCAAATCTTCCATCCAGGCAAAATTGGCTTCCTGACCCGGTTGGTTGAACAACACCATCAGCACCACCCACTTCATGTCCTCAAGGGTGATTTCATCTGTTTCCAGCGCCAGTACGCGGTCCAGAACCAGTTCACGACGCTGGGCGTCCACGATGCCAATATTTTCCAGGTACATCAGGAAATCCCTGCACTCGGTATCAAGGCGCGCTATTTCGGAGTCTACATAAACACGGACTGGCCGGTGGTTATCCTGAAACAGATCGGGTTGGTGGCGTTGCTCGGCAAGACCGTCCAGCCACCGGAAGGCCTTGTCGATTTCACCATTGGTAAACCCCGCCTGGTGGAGGTTTTCCTCCAGGGAGTCCCTGTCCGGAGTTTCATCCGGTTCGTCGTATAAATAATTTTCAAAAAGAAACATCAGTACGTCGAGTACATTTTCTTTCATTATTAAGCCTCTATGACTGTTGGCTGGTGGTTTGTTACTGTATTCACCAGCCGGATACCTCTCCGCTCTCGTATTAACAGCATGGCTTAGACCAGCCGCAGGGTCAATGCACTTTTTCGCTAAGCGCGTACATAGCGGCCGTTACCCTGTTTTTTTACCATGCCTTTGAGTTCCATCATCAGTAGCATGGAAGAAATCTCACGGGCACTGAGCCCCGTCTGTTCAATGATCGTATCAACGGGTTTTGGGTCATATGACAATACTTCCCACACCGTGTTGTAGTCAGCGTCATCCAGCAGGTTGTTTTTGTTGCAGACAGGGATTTCTTCGGTTTCATCTGGCTGATCAAGCCGTTGACGAATCTCCATTTGCAATTCTGCCGCTACGGGACCCAGCTCCTGCATGATGTCAGCGGTTGTTTCCACTAGTCGTGCGCCATCGCGGATCAAGCGGTGACAGCCCTTGGCCATAGGGTTATGCAATGAGCCGGGCAGGGCGAATACATCACGACCCTGCTCTGCGGCCTTTCGTGCAGTGATCAGCGTACCGCTATTCAGGCCGGCCTCTATAACCAGAACTGCCAGGCTCAGACCTGAAATGATCCGGTTACGTGAAGGAAAATGCTGGCGTCTTGGTGGTGAGCCCAGTGGCAATTCAGAAATCATTGCGCCCTGTGAGCGGATGCGCCTGGCAACTGCCCGGCTGCTGGCTGGGTAAACCTTGTCCAGACCGGTACCGTTGACGGCTATGGTAAAAGAACCTACATCCAAAGCCGCAGCGTGGGCGGTGGAATCGATTCCACTGGCCAGACCGCTGGTAATGGTCATGCCCTGGCGTGCGAGGGTGGCGGCGAAGTCGCGTGCGTGGTCAAGTCCGCCGGCGGTGGGATTACGGCTGCCTATAATGGCAATTTGAGGTTGCCACAGGCAACCGGGATCACCGTCTATGAACAGGGCGGCCGGTGGACCATTGATACGGCGTAATAAGACGGGGTAGGCATCATCATCCCAGCACAACAAGTGGTGGTTTGGTTGTGAAAGCCATTCCAGGTCTGAATCAATTTTTGCTTCATCTGGTCTGGAAATGGCAGCGGCTGCTGTCTCTGGTAAACCGTGCAGGGTTAAATCCCGGGTGCTCGCGGCGACCAGTGCTGATGCGCCACCCATTGCTTCGATCACCCTGATAAGCGAGGCGCCCCCGATCGAGGGCGCATTTAATATAACTAACCAATCACGCTGCTTCGTAGCAGCCCCCTTTGTTTCTACTTGTTTCGTTAAATCGTTTCGTCCGGGTGTTTTAGTATGTCATGTTCACGAACCGGACGCTCCCCACTCATAATAATGGCGTAACTGACTTCATCAAAGACCCGAAAAATCAGGATATGGGCGCTGAACTGATCCGGAAGGGTGACTTTGTCGCCGTTCAGGGTCTTTTGATCCGCCCAACTGCCGGTCGGGTATTTCACTTCGTCCTGTATCTTTTGGCCTGGTCGGAAAGCCGAAAATACGTGGCCTGGCTCAACACCCTGGTTCTGACCGGCATTGATCGCAATAACCTGGTAGTGACCCGCACCATAGCTGGCCTGGGTCAATGCAATTACTTCGAGACCATCTGGTACCGGGGCCATCGCATGTGGAAAAAATTGAGCGTCATACACAAAATCGTCAATGGGCAATATAAAATCACCCTGTTTTACTTCAGTGCGACCGCTCTGGATTTCCAGCGTAGCAGGGTCACCCAGTTTAACCAGCCTTCCCACTGCGATATCCCAGAACTCATAACCCAGAACGGGAGGGTTCTTGCTGCGCCATGACATGGTCGCATCCCAGATGTTGTCCGGGTATTCTTCTTCCGGGCGCAGATGTTCAGCGTATCTGTGATGTTTTCCTCTTTTCATTACGCCCTTGTCATCATAATAGATATGACGCATTCGAACGATGGCATATTCCTTACCAATACGTCCGTCAATGCCTCGCACATACGTAAGATCTCTTTCCGTTGCCATTTGACGTTGACTTTCGTTGGCCACGACATAAGGCAGATCAGAGAATGATCCCGGTGGTAAAATGCGGGCATTGGTTACAAAATGCTTGATTGCATCCCATTCAATCGGCGGGATTGCGTCCCGGGGTAACTGGCGTACTCCGGGGGACATTCGCACGGTTCGCTTGTCTCCATTGACCAGCAGGCGTGGCCTGCCGTCAATATAAACCAGAGATATGCGGTCGCCCGGATATATCAGGTGCGGGTTTTCAATTTGCGGATTGGCATGCCAGATAGCTGGCCATTGCCAGGGTTGCTCCAGAAACTTTCCGGAGATGTCCCAGAGGGTATCGCCCTTTACAACAACATATTCATCAGGGTGATCGGAGCGCACTGACACGTCCTGTGCCATCGCTGCGCTTGCCAACATCGCCACCAGGATAAGGTGAAAAATTTTCTTAATCACAGT
>PVMS01072259.1_pt1 | contig 23123 bp, 37 predicted proteins | sample 1853461 | NCBI WGS metagenome assembly PVMS01 (sample SAMN08582032, study PRJNA380276) | Marine sediment metagenome, whole genome shotgun sequencing project. | isolation source: ocean sediment barecode stripped | collected 2017 | reverse complement strand
TCCGAAGGCCCTGAAGCAGCTGGCGATCCGTTCCGCACTGAACGCGCGTGCTCTCGACGGCTCGCTGGTCGTCATCGAGCCGCTGACGCTCGACGCGCCGCGCACGAAGACGATCGTGGAGTTGCTCGAGTCGATCGATGCCGGGCGAAACGTCTTGCTGCTGACCGAGGGACTGAAGCGCGATGTCTACCTGTCGACGCGGAATCTCCCGGGCGTACTGGTTCGGCCCTGGGGCGAGGCGTCCGCCTACGACCTGCTGTGGTCCGACGTGCTGATCATCGAAGATTCGGCGCTCGAGGCGGCAGCCGCCGAAGCCGGGAACGAGGAGGACCAGTGAGCCGTGCACCGCATGAGATCCTGATCCGTCCGATCATCACTGAGGAGACGTCCCGGCTCCAGTTCAACCCGGGTCGGATCCGCAAGCGGCATGAGGACAAGGATATACCGGTCCGCCCACGAGTTGCTTTCGTCGTCAACCGCGACGCGACGAAGATCGAGATCCGGCGTGCAGTGGAGACGATGTTCGATGTGCGCGTCACGGCGGTGAACACGATGAACATGTTGGGTAAGGAACGACGCGTGGGTCGCCACGTCGGCCGACGACCGAGCTGGAAGAAAGCGATCGTGACGCTCGCCGCGGGCGAGATGATCGACGTCTTCGGGGGAGAGTAGGATGGCGCTGAAGAAATTCCGGCCCGTCACGGCAGCGAGCCGTTTCCGGTCGGTATCCAAGTTCGACGAGGTGACCCGCTCCGAGCCCGAGAAGTCGCTTACCGAGGGGCTGTCGAAGAAGTCGGGGCGGAATCACCACGGTCGGCTGACCAGCCGGCATCGGGGCGGTGGACACAAGCGGCGATATCGCCGGATCGACTTCCGACGGAACAAGTACGGGGTGCCCGGAACGGTCAAGGAGATCGAGTACGATCCCAACCGTTCAGCCAGAATCGCATTGATTCACTATGCGGACGGTGAGAAGCGATACATTCTTCACCCGCGCGGACTTGAGGTCGGAGACAAGATCGTATCCGGTCCCGGCTCGGAGCCGCGGCTCGGAAATGCGCTCCCGCTGCGAGAGATCCCGCTGGGGACGACCGTGCATGCCGTCGAATTCGTACCCGGGAAGGGTGCCCAGATGGGCCGTTCGGCCGGCACCGCGATCCAGGTGATCGCTAAGGAAGGTGAAATGGTCACCCTCCGTCTGCCGAGCACGGAAGTTCGCATGGTCAGGGGGGACTGCCTCGCGACGCTGGGCCAGGTCGGGAACACGGATCACGAGCTGATCCGCTCGGGCAAGGCGGGTCGATCCCGCTGGCTTGGAAAGCGGCCGAAGGTCCGGGGAGTCGCCATGAACCCGGTCGATCACCCGCTGGGTGGTGGTGAGGGACGGACTTCGGGTGGACGGCCGCCTGTGTCCCCATGGGGCAAGGCGGAGGGCCGCAAGACCCGCAAGAAGAAAAAGGCGAGCAATCGCCTGATCGTCCGCGGCCGTCGCCGCGGACGGGCGACCAAGTAGTCGGCCAGGGAGACACGGATGGCACGGAGCGTCAAGAAGGGGCCGTACATCGACCCCAAACTGTTGAAGAAGATCGAAGCGATGAATCGGTCGGGCGAGAAGCGAGTCATCAAGACATGGGCTCGTGCTTCGACGATCAGTCCTGACTTTGTCGGCCACACGTTGGCCGTACACAACGGGAACAAGTTCATCCCGGTCTACGTGTCCGAGAACATGGTGGGACACAAGCTCGGTGAGTTCTCTCCAACCCGGCTGTTTCGCGGGCACGGAGGGAAGTTCGCCGACAAACGTGGCCGCTTGTAGGCCAGCCGGCTCGTTATCCAGGGGCTGACCAGGAGATGGAAATGCAAGGGCGAGCGATCGCGAGGAATATCGGCACGTCGGCGCGGAAGATGCGCCTCGTGATTGATCAGATTCGTCATCGGGACGTCAACGAGGCCTATTCGATCCTTCAGTTTTCGAAGAAAGCCGCCGCGACGCCGATCGACAAGACGCTCCGTTCAGCCGTAGCGAACGCTGTGTACAGAGCGGACGAGGCCGGAGAAGCGCTCGACGTCGATGACCTGTGGGTCAAGGAAGCGTTCGTCGACGAGGGGCCGACCCTGCGTCGATTTCGCGCGGCCGCGATGGGGCGTGCAGCGCCCCGGAGGAAGCGTTCGAGTCACGTCACCGTCGTAGTAGGGAAGAAGGAGTAACCGTGGGCCAGAAGACCCATCCGTACGGATTTCGACTCGGGCTCGTGAAGCCCTGGAAGTCGCGTTGGTACGCCCGGGGCAAGGACTTTCCGAAGCTGCTCGCCGAGGATGAGAAGCTGAGGAAGTACCTGCACGCGAGGCTTGACCACGCGGCGCTCTCCAGCGTGGAGATCGAGCGGAAGCCGACGAAAATCGTGGTAACGATCCACACAGGCCGGCCGGGAGTCGTTATCGGCAAGCGTGGCGCCGAGGTGGACAAGCTTCGCGACGAGCTGTCGCTGCTCACGGACTCCGAGGTCTCGGTGAACGTGGAGGAGATCAAGCGACCCGAAGTGGACGCCCAGCTCGTGGCGGATAGCATCGCACACCAGCTCAAGCAGCGGATCAGCTTTCGCCGTGCCATGAAACGGGCGTTGCAGTCGGCGATGCGGGCCGGCGCGGAGGGCGTGAAGATCCAATGCGCCGGCCGGCTCGGCGGTGCGGAGATCGCGCGCACGGAAGGCTACCACGAGGGGCGGGTGCCGCTGCATACGATTCGGGCGGATATCGACTACGCCTCTACGATGGCGAAGACGACATATGGAGCGATCGGCGTGAAAGTCTGGATCTTCCGGGGCGAGGTCGTTGATGACCGCCGCGGCCAGACGTACACGGCCGGCGGCAAGGCGTAAGACGAAATGCTTTCTCCCAAGCGTGTGAAGTACCGGAAGCAGCAGAAGGGGAGGATCAAGGGGAAGGCCGGCCGGGGGAACAGGATCTCCTTCGGAGACTACGGCCTTCAGACCCTCGAGCCCGCGTGGATTACGAATCGGCAGATCGAGGCCGCTCGTGTCGCGATGACGCGTCATATCAAACGTGGCGGAAAGGTCTGGATCCGTATCTTCCCGGACAAGCCGATCACGTCGAAACCAGCCGAGACGCGGATGGGCAAGGGTAAGGGCAACCCCGAAGGTTGGGTCGCCGTGGTGAAGCCTGGACGCGTGATGTTCGAGTTGGAGGGAGTTGAGGAATCGGTGGCGCGTCGCGCCATGGAACTCGCCTCGGCAAAGCTCCCCGTGAAGACGCGCTTCCTGATTCGTGAGGACTGAGGTGATGGAAGCAAGAGAGATTCGGGAACTGACCATCGACGAGATCGATGCGGAGGTCGAGGCGACGCGCGCGGAGTTGTTCAATCTCCGATATCGCGCGAGCTATGAGGCGCTGGAAAATCCAGCACTTATCCGTCAACTCCGCCGGCAGGTTTCAAGGCTGCTGACGATTCGTCACGAGCGCGAGCCACAGGCCGCGGGAGAGTCCGATGTCTGAGGCACTACAGGAAACGACTGGCAAGCGTAAACAACGGCAGGGCCGGATCGTCAGCGATGCCATGGAGAAGACGGTCGTGGTGTCGGTCGAGCGTCGTATGACGCACCCGCTGTATGGCAAGCAGGTGAAGCGGCAGAAGAAGTACCACGCGCACGACGAGGCCAACGAGTTCCGCAAGGGCGACCTGGTGGTGATCGAAGAGACTCGCCCGCTGTCCAAAAAGAAGCGCTGGAGGGTCATCGAGCTGCTCGAGCGACCCGTACAGGAGGGCTGAGGAGATGATCCAGCAGGAGACCGTGCTGCGGATCGCTGATAATTCCGGTGCCCGTCGCGCACTGTGCATCCGGGTGCTCGGCGGATCCCGGAGGCGCTACGCCAGCCTCGGTGACGTCGTGGTCGTGACCGTCAAGGACGCGATTCCCGGCGGCACGGTGAAGAAGGGCGAGATTGCCCGGGCGGTGATCATCAGGACGGCGAAGGAGAACCGACGTGCGGATGGCACATACATCCGCTTCGATGAGAATGCGGCCGTCATCATCAACGATGCCGGCGAGCCGCGCGCGACGCGGATCTTTGGACCGGTCGCCCGCGAGCTGCGGGAAAAGCGATTCATGAAGATCGTGTCGCTCGCCCCGGAAGTGATCTGAGGAGTCTCGAGACCATGAGTCGGAACAAGATCCACGTCCGCAGGGGCGACCAGGTGCAGGTACTCTCCGGAAACTACAAGGGTGCCCGGGGAGTCGTACTGCGGGTCATCCCGCGCAAACGGCAGGTGGTGGTCGAGGGGGTCAATGTGCGTAAGCGGCACCAGGCCCCTTCGCAGGCGAATCCCGAGGGCGGGATCGTCTCGTTCGAGGCGCCGATACAGGCTTCGAACGTGATGCTGATCGATCCGAACACGGATGAGCCGACGCGATTCCGGACACGGATCGACGCGGATGGGACGAAAGAACGGATCTCCGTGCGTAGCGGTAACCCGATTCCCCGGGCCTGATCCCGGGATCGGAAAACATAGAGCGGAATGCAGAAGATGCAGCCAAGGCTGAGACAGCACTACGACTCGCAGGTGGTCCTGAAGCTGGCCGAGACATTCGGGTTCGCGAATCCGATGCAGATCCCGAAGGTCGATAAGGTCGTGATCAACGTCGGACTCGGAGATGCGAAAGACGATCCGAAGCTACTCGACTCGGTCGTGAAGGAGATCGCCCGCATTTCCGGTCAGCGGCCGATCGTGACCCGCGCCCGGAGGTCCGTGTCGAATTTCAATCTCCGTGACGGGATGCCGATCGGGGTGAAGGTGACGCTGCGGGGCGACCGGATGTACGAGTTTCTGGACCGCTTCATCAGCACGGCGGTTCCGCGGATTCGTGACTTTCGCGGATTCAATGGCCGGGCCTTCGATGGTCGTGGCAACTATACCGTCGGAATCCGGGAACAGATGATCTTCCCGGAGATCGACTACGATGAGATCGTCCGCGTGCACGGCATGGACATCACGTTCGTGACTACCACGGATCGGGATGACGAGGCCCTGGTTCTGCTGCGGGAGATGGGATTCCCATTTCGCGAGGAGACCCCGGTTGTCGTCTGAGCAGAATGCACCAGTAAGTCGGGCGTCAGAGGAGAATTAGATGGCGAAGAAGTCCCTGGTCGTGAAGGCGAACCGGAAGCCGAAATACAGCACGCGGCGGATACACCGCTGCAACCGCTGTGGCCGTGGCCGCGCCTACATCCGGAAATTCGGCCTCTGCCGGATCTGTTTCCGGGAACAGGCCCTGCGCGGGGAGATCCCGGGCGTCAAGAAGGCGAGCTGGTGATACGATGAGCATGAACGATCCTATCGCTGACATGTTGACCCGGGTTCGGAACGCAAGCGCGGCCGGGCATCGCAGAGTCGATATGCCGGTATCGAAACAGAAGATCGAGATCGCCCGGATTCTGACCGAGAACCACTTCGTTCACGGCTACAAGGTTCTGGACGACGGGGCGTTCGGTGTTCTGCGCGTGTACCTGAAGTACACAGAGGACGAGCGTCCGATAATCCGTTCGATCCGCCGGGTCTCGCGCCCGGGTCTACGGAAATACGTCGGGGCGAGCGAGGTCACGAAGGTCCGATCCGGACTCGGAATCGCGATTCTCTCGACCAGCCAGGGTGTTATGACGGATCGCGATGCTCGGCGCCGCAGTGTGGGCGGCGAGGTCATCGCCACCGTGTACTAGGAGCGGAATCGCAATGTCGAGAGTCGGAAGGCAACCGATCCCCGTGCCGAGCGGTGTCGATATCACGATCGACGGGAGCCGCGTGGCAGTGAAGGGGCCGAAGGGCGAACTCGAAGGGACGTTCGATCCGGAGCTCAGCATCGAGTTCACGGATGGAGAGATCCTGGTGAGCCGTCCCACGGATCAGCCGCGGCACAGGTCCGTGCACGGACTGACGCGGACGCTGATCGCGAACATGGTCGAGGGTGTGACCGACGGCTACGAACGGTCGCTGGAGATTCACGGGGTCGGATACAGGGCCGTTCAGTCCGGCAAGAACATCGAACTGCACGTGGGATACAGCAAGCCGGTACCGTTCGAGGCGCCGCAGGGAGTGGACCTCGTGGTCGAATCAAACACGCTGCTTCACGTGCGTGGGATCGACAAGCAGCAGGTCGGTGAGATCGCTGCGCAGATCAGGCGCGTCCGGAAGCCCGAGCCTTACAAGGGCAAGGGAATCCGGTACCGCGGGGAGCACGTCCGGCGGAAGGCCGGGAAGGCCGCGGGCGCCGGCGTCTGATCTGAACCGAATATCCGGGATCCGCTCGGATCGAGATTCGGTCCGAACGGTTCGTATCGGAGGAACGGGGAACGAAGAATGGCAGGAAACAGTTCAGCGAATCGCCGGGCGCGGAGAGCGCGCAGGCACATCCGCGTTCGCAAGAAAATGAGTGGGACGAGCGATCGCCCGAGGCTCGTCGTGTTCCGCAGTCTGCGGAACATGGAAGGCCAGCTCGTGGACGATGACCGCGGCGTGACATTGCTGGGGCTCTCCACCCGGTCGGCGCCGACGGACGGCGAAGTTGCCGAAGGGATGTCGGCGAAGGTCGCGGCGGCCTACAGGGCCGGGTTCGCGCTCGCCGAGCGGGCGAAGGAGGCCGGAATCGATCGCGTGGTGTTTGATCGAGCGGGATTCCGGTATCACGGCCGCGTGCAGGCTTTCGCGGACGGCGCACGCGCAGGCGGTCTCGAGTTCTGATCCTGAACACGACACAGCCGGTCCGGTCTTGATCGACCGGGTCCGGCGCAGTAGGGAAAGCACGGAGAATGGCGAAGAAGCAGAGCAGACGGCGGGACGAAGGCGACAACTTCAAAGAGAACGTGATCCACATCAATCGGGTCTCGAAAGTCGTGAAGGGTGGACGAAGGTTCTCCTTCACGGCGCTCGTGGCCGTGGGCGATGGGCAGGGTCGGGTCGGAACGTCGCTCGGCAAGGCCAACGAGGTAGCCGAGGCGATCCGCAAGGGACTCGAACGTGCCCGCACGTCGATGGTGGAGATTCCCATCATCGGCGGCACGATCCCGCACGAGCAGATGGGTCGATACGGAGCGGGTCGGGTACTTCTGAAGCCGGCGGCGCCGGGTACGGGCGTGATCGCGGGCGGACCGGTTCGAGCCGTGCTCGAGTGCGCGGGAGTACAGGATATCCTCACGAAGAGCCTCGGATCGAACAACCCGCTCAACGTGGTCGCAGCGACCATGCAGGGGCTTCAGAGCCTCGTCACCCCTGAGCAGATCGCCCGAGAGCGCGGCATCGACGTCGAGGTGGTACGGGAGGCTATGCGTGGCTGATACTCTGCGAATCAAGCAGGTCCGGAGTGGATCGAACGCACCCCGGAATCAACAGGCGACACTGCGCGCCCTGGGCTTGAAACATCATCAGGACGAGGTCGAGAAGCAGGATGGTCCCGCGATCCGCGGGATGATCCGGGTCGTCTCGCACCTGGTCGTGGTTGAGGAGGTCGACTAGACCGATGGCGAAGGAGAAGCGAATCGGGCTCGAGAATCTGAGTCCGGCCCCGGGATCCAGACAGAAGCCGAAGCGACTCGGCCGCGGTCACGGATCCGGGCACGGGAAGACCTCCGGTAAGGGACACAAGGGCCAGAAGTCGAGGACGGGCGTCTCGATCCCCGCCTGGTTCGAGGGCGGCCAGATGCCGCTGTATCGGCGCGTTCCGAAGCGCGGTTTCAAGCCGATCTCGCGTCGGAGGTTCCAGATCGTGAACCTGTCGGCCCTCGCGGAGCTCTCCGAGGCCGAGATCGGCCCGGAGGAACTGAAGAGCCACGGGCTGATCAGATCTCCGTCCAAGCCGGTCAAGATCCTTGGCGATGGTGGCGCGGGTCGAGCGATGACCGTTCGTGCTCATGCGTTCTCCTCATCGGCCCGCGAGAAGATCGAAGCCGATGGTGGCCAGGTGGAGCTGATCGCCTGACATGGCAAACGAGAGAACACAGGCCCTTCAGGCCGCCCAGAATCTGTTCAAGGTCCCGGAGCTCAAGAACAAGATTCTGTTCACGCTCATGGCCCTCGCGGTGTACAGGTTCGGGGCGCACATCCCGACGGCGGGAGTCAATCTCCAGGCTCTCGAGACGCTGGCGGGTCAATTTCAGGGGACCCTGTTCGGGATCTACGACATGTTCACCGGCGGGGCGCTGGCGAGAGCCACCGTGTTCGCGCTCGGGATCATGCCGTACATCTCCGCCAGCATCATCTTCCAGGTTCTCGGGGCGACGTTCCCGACTTTCGAGAAGCTGCAGAAAGAGGGTGAGGAGGGCCGCCGCAAGATCACGCAGTGGACCCGCTATGCGACCGTGTTTCTCAGCGTCATGCAGGCCTACGGCTACTCCATTTTCCTCGAGTCGCAGCCTGGCGTCGTGGTCATGCCGGGCTGGAGTTTCCGGATCACGACGGTGTTGCTGCTGACAGCTGGTGCACTGTTCATCATGTGGCTCGGCGAGCAGATCACCGAGCGGGGGATCGGCAACGGGATGTCGCTGCTGATCTTCTTCTCGATCCTCCAGGGATTCCCGGCAGCCGTATTCAACACGCTCGAGCTGTGGCAGGCAGGCGGTATCAGCCTGTTCAAGCTTCTGCTCCTGGTTCTGGTGCTGATCGCGATCACGGCGGCGGTCGTGGCGCTGACGATGGCAGCCCGGAAGATCCCGGTCCAGATTCCGCGGAAAGTCGTAGGGCGTGGTCGGGTGCGGGAGGGTACCAAGTCGTTCATCCCGATCCGGATCAATTCCGCCGGCGTGATGCCGATCATCTTTGCGCAGGCGCTGATCATCATCCCGGGAACACTGTACTCGTTCACGGGCGGGCAGGGTGTGTCAACGTCGGGAGTGAAGGGCGTCCTGTACGATGTGAGCCAGCTGTTCCAGATCGGCTCGCCGGTCTACTACATCAGCTACGCGATCCTGATCATCCTGTTCACGTACGTCTACACGGCGATCATCTTCAACCCGGTGGATCTCGCAGAGAACCTGAAGAAGCAGGGCGGGTTCATTCCGGGCGTCAAGCCGGGTGCGCAGACGGCCGAGTACATCGATCAGGTGCTGACCAGGGTGACGCTCCCGGGTTCCGTATATCTTGCCGCGATCGCTTTGCTGCCGTTCTGGATCTTCGACGCGTTCGACATCCAGACGTTCTTCTTCGGTGGAACCTCGCTGCTCATCGTGGTCGGTGTCGCGCTGGACACGGTCCAGCAGATGCAGCAGCACCTGCTGCTCCGACAGTACGAGGGATTCATGAAGAAGGGCCGCGTCAAGTACCGCGGTCGCCAGCGTTATATGTAGAGGTCCTGTGCGAATCGTATTGATGGGCCCGCCCGGTGCGGGCAAGGGAACGCAGGGAGAGATTCTCGAACGTCACCTTCGTGTTCCGCGGTACTCGACCGGAGACATCCTGCGGAACGCCCGCAGGGAAGGAACGTCGCTGGGTCGCGAGGCACAGCGCTTCATGGATGCCGGAGAGCTCGTTCCGGACGAAGTGATACTCGGGATTATCAGCGAGGTGTTGCAGGTAGAAGCTGCGCACGACGGTTTCGTGCTGGACGGGTTTCCGAGGACCGTGGCCCAGGCAGAGGGTCTCGGCCGGATTCTCGATAGCCTCGGGATTCGCCTCGACGTGATCCTGAACATCTCCGTGGACGACGAAGAGATCGTCCACCGACTGTCGGGTCGTCGGGTGTGCTCGAGCTGTGGCATCGCGCCGGGCCCTCACGGAGACGACGAGGCAGACTGTCCCGCGTGTGGCGGCACGTTCGTCCAACGGAGAGATGACGGTGCCGAGACCGTTCGGCGACGATTGGATATTTATCGCGACCAGACAGAGCCCGTACTCGGTTGGTATCGGGCCTCCGGCGCGCGAGTCGTCGACGTGGATGGACTCGGTACCGTGGACGAGATCCGAGACCGGGTTCAGGCGGGGATCGGCAGTTGATCCGGCTGAAGTCCGCGGTTGAAATTGAGCAGATCCAGGCAGCCGGCGAGATCGTTGCCGGAGTGCTGGATCTCGTCGCTTCGCACGTCGTGCCGGGCATGACGACGGGGGAGCTCGACGGGGTTGCCGAATCGTACATTCGCGACCACGAGGGCGCCGAGCCGGCATTCAAAGGACTGTACGGATTTCCTGCGACGCTGTGCACGAGCCTGAACGAAGAAGTCGTGCATGGGATTCCGTCGGTTTCCCGCCAGCTGGTGGCTGGAGATCTGATCAGCGTGGATGTAGGTGTGAGACTCGATGGAATGTTCGCTGATGCGGCAGTGACGGTTCCGGTCGGCGATGTCGGACCGGAGGCCAAGCGTTTACTGCGGGTGACGCGCGAGGCGCTGGACCTGGGAGTTGCCGAAGCCCGGCCGGGTGCCAGGCTCGGAGATGTGGGAGCGGCGATTCAACAGCACGTCGAGGACTCCGGGTTTAGTGTAGTTCGGGAGCTCGTCGGTCACGGTGTTGGCCATGAACCGCACGAAGAGCCACACGTCCCGAACTTCGGACGGAACGGACGCGGTGAGGTGATGCAGCCAGGCCTGGTGATCGCGATCGAGCCGATGGTGAATGACGGAGCACGGCACATCCGGACGCTGGCGGACGGGTGGACAGTCGTGACGGCTGATGGAAGCCTCTCAGCCCATTTCGAGCATACGGTCGCGGTCACGACCGGTGGGCCGAGGGTGCTCACGGTTCGATCGGCGACGGCGAACCTGACGGAGGAGTAGTCTTGGCGAAGGAAGAACCGATTCAGATGGCTGGCGACGTGATCGAAGCGCTCCCGAACGCAATGTTCAGGGTTCGCCTTGAGAACGACCACCAGATCACGTGCCATGTTTCCGGCAAGATCCGCATGAACTACATCCGGATCCTGCCTGGCGACAAGGTCACGGTCGAAATGTCACCGTACGATTTGTCGAAGGGACGAATCACGTACCGGTTCAAGTAGACCGACATTGAGTTTCGGGGGAAGAGCCGCTATCTTATATGGCTCTTTCGCACACGGAACGAGGGGAACGGAAGGCACCATGAAGGTCCGATCAAGCGTGAAACGGATTTGCGAGCATTGCAAGATCGTCCGACGGCGCGGAGTCGTGCGGGTGATCTGCAGCCGTAATCCGAAGCACAAGCAGAGGCAGGGCTAGGAATGGCGAGAATCGCGGGCATTGATCTGCCCAGAGACAAGAGAATCGAAGTCGCACTGACCTACATCTACGGGATTGGTCGACCATCGGCGCAGGCGATCCTGGCGGAGACAGCGGTGAACCCGGACACGCGGGTCACCTCTCTTACCGATGAGGACGTCAACAAGCTCCGCCGGGTGATCGAGGCCAGCTACAAGGTGGAGGGTGCCCTGCGCACCGAGACCTCGATGAACATCAAGCGACTGATGGACATTGGTTGCTATCGGGGACTGCGGCACCGGCGAGGCCTTCCCGTCAGGGGTCAGAGGACACATACCAATGCGCGGACCCGGAAGGGACCGAGGCGGGCTGTGGCCGGCAAGAAGAAGGCGCCCAGGAAGTAAGGGAGAGAAGACCGAGTCATGGTGAAGCCGAAGAAGGGTGGGCGCAAGAAGCGCCAGGTAGACGCAGAGGGAGTGGCCCATATCAAGGCCACCTTCAACAACACGATCATCACGATCACGGACACCGAGGGTGGTACCGTGGCGTGGGCGAGCGCCGGCAAGGCCGGCTTCAAGGGATCCAAGAAGTCCACACCGTTCGCGGCGACGATTGCTGCTGAACAGGTGGGCCGTGAGGCGTCGGCGATGGGCATGAAGCGCGTTCAGGTGCGCGTTCAGGGCCCCGGCTCCGGCCGGGAATCCGCAATCCAGGCGCTGCAGAGCGCCGGCCTTACGATCCGGTCGATCCGGGACGTGACGCCAATTCCGCACAACGGCTGTCGTCCGCCCAAGAAGCGACGCGTCTGACGGTTCGGCTCGGGGCCGACCGTCGAAGCAACAGTAGCGAGGTCAAAGGGAAGTTCATGTCACGATATACGGGACCCGTCTGCCGGCTGTGCCGCCGGGAAGGCGACAAGCTCTTCCTCAAAGGGAAGCGTTGCTTCACGGAGAAGTGCGCGATCGAGCGCAAGGCATATCCGCCCGGCGAGCACGGAACCGGACGTCGCCGGCGCCGGCAGTCAGAGTACGCCACGCAGCTCCGTGAGAAGCAGAAGGTCAAGCGGATCTATGGGGTAGGCGAACGACAGTTCCGCACCATGTTCGAGCGTGCGGCCAGCGTGAAGGGAATCACGGGCGAGAACCTCCTGGTTCAGCTCGAGTCCCGGCTCGACAATGTGGTCTACCGTCTCGGCTTCGCTCCGTCCCGCAAGGCGGCGCGCCAGCTGGTACGGCACCGGCACGTTCTCGTGAACGGAGCCACTCTGGACATCCCGAGCTATCAGGTCGTTCCGGGGGAACAGATCGCGATTGCGGCCAACGGGCAGGACATGCCCGTGGTTCTCGAAGCGGTCGCGGATCGAAAGGGCAAGGAAACCCTCTCCTGGCTCGGCGTGGACTACGAAGCGCTCTCGGGCCAGATGCTCGAGCGCCCGTCACGCGCCGATATCCCGCTGGCGGTCCAGGAACAGCTGATCGTCGAGCTTTACAGCAAGTAATCGAGGCGGAACGCGAAACATGCTAGATCTTACAGGTTTGGTCCTGCCCAGCACCGTCGAGGAGCGGAATCTCTCGGAGGACGGTCGGAGGGCTGAGTATGTTCTTCAGCCGCTCGAGCGCGGATTTGGGCACACTATCGGCAACTCCGTTCGGCGCGTGCTGCTCTCTTCGCTTCCCGGTTCGGCCATCTGGGCGTTCCGGGCTGACGGCGTGCAGCATGAGCACCAGACGATCCCCGGCGTGGTCGAGGACGTGCACCAGGTCATTCAGAACCTGAAGAAGCTCGTCATCGTGCTCGATCCGGGCGTCGACGAGGTCCAGCTGAGCCTGGCGATCCAGAAGGCGGGAAGTATTCGCGCCTCTTCGATTGAACAGGCCGGTGGCGTCACGATCATCAATCCGGAGCAGTTGCTGTTCACGCTGCAGGATGACCTGCCCGAGAATCGGCCCCTGAACCTCACGTTCTGGGTGAATCGTGGGCGTGGCTTCGTGTCCGCGGAACAGCATGAGCGTCTGAGCGATGCTCCGGTTGACCTGATACAGGTGGACTCGATCTACAATCCGGTCACGCGTGCGAATTTCATCGTCGAGGAGACTCGGGTCGGACAGCGTACCGACTTCGACCGGCTCACGATCCAGGTGGAAACGAATGGATCCGTCGAACCGGGCAACGCGGTGTCGTACGCGGCTGAAATCGGCAGGGCGCATCTCCAGTACCTGCTCCAGTTCGGAAGCGGCAATGGAGACACGGCTCCGGTGCCCGATGGCACGCCCGCCCGGCGACCGGTTCCGGCAGAGATGCAGGAGCTTCTCGGGTCGACGCTCGACGCGTTCGAGGTGATCTCGATCCGCTCGAGGAACAACCTCGACAAGGCGGACATCAGGACGCTGTACGACATCGTCACGCGGAATCGGGACGATATCCTCAACGTCCCGAGCTTCGGTGAAAAGTCGCTGGAGGAGATCGCCGAAGTCCTGGCGGTGAACGGACTCCGGTTTGACATGAACCTCGAGCGTGACGATGCCGGCAGCATCTGGGTGACGGAATCGGACGCCGACGAAGAGACCGGGACTTCCGATGAGGCATAGGAAGAAGGGAAGGGCGCTCAGTCGGACGTCTTCGCACCGCACCGCGACGCTCAGGAACATGGCGACAAGCCTGCTCCTGCACGAGCGGATCCGCACGACGGAGGCGAAGGCGAAGGAACTGCGTCCGTTCGTCGAGAAGCTGATCACTCTTGGTGGCACCGATGACGTGCACAGTCGCCGACTGGCGCGGCGCCATATCGGGGACCGTGTCGCGTTGCACAAGTTGTTCGACGATATCGGACCGAGGTTCCGGGAGCGTCCCGGTGGCTACACCCGGATCCTGAAGCTCGGAGCCCGAAAGGGCGACGGTGCCGAACTGGCCATCATCGAGCTGACCGAACGGAGTCAGTAACTCCGGCATTCGGATCGAGAAAGGCAGGCAGCGATGGGGCGTTCCGGCGTATCTCCGATTCTCGCGATCATCGCGATCGCTGCGATCGTGGGCTTCTTCTACTGGCTGAACGCGGAGTCAGCGGCACTCGACGCGGTGGTCGAGCCCGTGATGGAGGAAGAAGTGGTTGCGGAGGCGATCGATCTCAATACGGCGGCCATGGCCGCGGACTTTGAGGGCTCGATCGGCCAGGAGGGCTGGATCCGATTCGTGACCGTTAACGAGCGGCTCGGCAGGGCGGCATTCACGATTGGCCTGGATGCGGAGAACAGCATTCCGGTTCTGCTCTCACCGGACCTGATCAAGCGGGGAACCGACATATACGCGAATGACGGGATCAGTATGTTTGGCAAGGTGTTCGTGCTGAACGACTCGATCCGCAACGAGTGGGTGAACCAGGGCGCGGTGGATGGGGAAGATGCTGATGCGATCCCGTCGACTCCCGGGTTTTTCCTGGCCGACTCGCTGTCAATAAACTGAGTCGACGGAGCAATGGCGAATTTCTGTTACGTGTGCAACAAGGGCCCCGCGACCGGAAATCGTGTGAGCAACGCGAACAACCGGACTAAGCGGAGATTCATGCCGAATCTCCAGCGGGTCCGGATTCTGGAGAACGGCCGCACCGTCCGGGTTCGGATCTGTACCCGGTGTCTCAAGGCCGGCAAGGTCCAGAAGGCGTCCTGACGTCAGGGACCGGAGTTCACGGCGTCAGGGGTGTCGAATCCCGGCGCCGGGAAGGCTCTGCCATCAGGCGGGGCCTTTCTTGTGTCGGTCGTACGGGCCGGGGATCACGATACATCATTCCTGGCGCTTCCGGCGGTTCTGAACCCGATGGGAGAATCCGCGCATGAAGGTCCTCGTCACCGGTGCCGACGGCTTCGTAGGCGAGCATCTCGTTGCCGAACTGTTGGCGAACGGAAACGACGTTACGGGCTCGACTCTCAACCTCCCACCGGTTCGTGACACACTCACCCCGGACGAGGCGTCATCGATCGACTGGAAGGCCGCCGATATCTGCGACCACGATGCACTGGTCCGACTGATCTCAGCGGTTCGACCCGAGCAGATTTACCACCTCGCGGGCTTCGCCTCCGGAGCGCTCGCCCGGGAGAACGCCGCGCTGTCGCTGAACGTGAATGCGGGCGGGACGGTGAACCTGTTTGAAGCCGTGATGTCCGTGCGGGAGGACTCTCCTGAGTTCGATCCGCGGATCCTCGTCATGGGAAGTGGGGATGCGTACGGAGATGCCGCGCGCGATGGCGTACCTCTGTCCGAGGAAATGCCCCTGAGGCCGGTGTCGCCATACGGCCTCTCGAAGGCCGCCCAGGAACTCGCGGCTCATACATACCGCCGCGCTCACGATCTGAGGATCCTGGTATTGCGGAGCTTTAATCTCGTTGGACCCGGCCAGGGACCGAATTTCGTCGTGCCCGATTTCTGTTCCCAGGTATCCGAGATCGTGTCCGGGCATGGAAGTAGTGAGATCCTCGTCGGGAATCTGGACGTCGAGCGGGACTTCACCGATGTGCGCGATGGAGTCCGGGCGCTTCGCCGGGTGATGGAACTGAAGCATCCGAAGGCAGCCTACAACGTGGCGTCGGGGCAGCCGCTCAGCATCCGGAGGATCCTGGATTGGATCCTCGACGAGGCCGGTATCGAGCCCGAAGTTCACGTTGAATCGTCACGCCTGCGCGATAACGAAGTGACTCGCATCCAGGGAGACGCGTCGCGTCTGAGGGCGGACACGGACTGGGTTCCGGAGCGCTCGATCGAGACGTCGGTGCGAGAGGTCTATCGCTGGACCGCGCGTCGCTGGGAAAGACGTGATGCCGAGGTCAACGAGGGGGGAATCGGCTGATGGACGTTACAGTCATTGGCAGTGGTTATGTCGGGCTCGTGGTCGGCGCATGTCTGGCCGAGACAGGAAACCAGGTCGTTTGCGCAGACATTGACGAGTCCAAGATCCGTATGCTGAATCAGGGGCAGGTCCCGATCTACGAACCGGGCCTCGACCGTCTCGTCGAGCGGAATCTCGGGGAGGGGCGACTCCAGTTCACGACCGACGTGGATCAGGCCGTAAAGCACGGCCAGGTAGTTTTTATCGCGGTCGGGACGCCTCCGGGAGAAGATGGGGCCGCCGATCTGCAGCACGTGCTGAACGTCGCCGGAACGATCGGCCGGAACATGACGGACGGAATGATCGTCATCACGAAGAGCACGGTCCCGGTGGGGACCGCCGGTAAGGTTCGAGCCGAGATCGAGCGTCACACCGACCTGCGGTTCCACGTGTGCTCAAATCCGGAGTTCCTCAAGGAAGGCGCGGCGATCGACGATTTCATGCGGCCGGACCGCGTGGTCTGCGGGATCGAGTCGGACGATCCGCGTTCGTCGCTGGAGGAGTTGTTCGGGCCATTCGTGCGAAGCGGGAACCCGCTGATCTTCATGGACATTGCGTCGGCAGAGCTCACGAAGTACGCGGCGAATGCGATGCTCGCGGCTCGGATCAGTTTCATGAACCAGCTTGCCTCACTGTGTGAAGCCTCCGGGGCGGATGTTACGCAGGTACGAAAGGGGATCGGCAGCGACCCGCGCATCGGGCGCTCATTTCTGTATGCTGGAGCTGGATACGGGGGCAGCTGCTTCCCGAAGGACGTCCGGGCGCTGATTCTTACAGGCGACGAATTCGGGGTCGACCTGTCGATCCTGCGTGAGGTCCACGCTGCGAATGAACGCCAGAAGACTCTTCTCGGCCGCAAGGTGAAGGGACGGTTCGGGGATGACCTGTCGGGAATGCGGTTTGGAATCTGGGGCCTGGCGTTCAAGCCTGAGACCGACGATATGCGCGAGGCCCCGGCTCTCACGCTGATCGACGAACTGCTCGGAGCTGGTGGCTCGGTCATAGCGCACGACCCGGTTGCGCAGGAGGTGGCCCGGAAGCTCCACCTTGGAGAGCAGGTGGATTTCGCAGACGACGAGTATGAAGCCTGTCGGGATGCGGACGCCCTGATCGTCGTGACGGAGTGGCTGCAGTACAGGCGGCCGGACTGGAAACGGATCGAGAGTACGATGAAACAGAAGATCGTGTTCGACGGACGAAACCTGTTCGAACCGTGGCAGATGCGTCGTAACGGTTTCGAATACTATCCCGTCGGCCGGGAGCAGGTCCGATGAGGGTCCTGATTACGGGCGCGGCCGGCTTTCTGGGATCTCACCTCACCGATCGATTCCTGGCCGATGGGCACTCCGTGATCGGGATGGACAACCTGATCACGGGAAGCCTGGACAACATTGCGCATCTGGACAGCGAGCCGCGCTTCGAGTTCGTCAGGCACGACGTGACGACCTTCATCGGCGTGAAGGGAGAGCTTGATGGGGTGCTCCATTTCGCGTCTCCCGCGAGTCCGGTCGACTATCTCGAGTTGCCGATTCAGACGCTCAAGGTCGGGAGCCTGGGGACTCACAACGCGCTCGGGCTGGCGCGCGCCAGGGACGCCCGCTTTCTCCTGGCTTCGACTTCAGAGGTCTACGGAGACCCGCTGGTTCATCCACAACCGGAGAGCTACTGGGGCAACGTGAATCCGATCGGTCCGCGCGGCGTGTACGACGAGGCGAAGCGATTCGCTGAGGCCATCACGATGGCCTATCACCGATATCACGGCCTCGACACACGCATCGTGAGGATCTTCAACACTTATGGGCCGCGCATGCGTCCATACGATGGGCGCGTGGTGTCGAATTTCATCGTGCAGGCCCTGCTCGACCGGCCACTGACGGTGTATGGCGACGGCGGGCAGTCGCGGAGCTTCTGTTACGTGTCGGACGAGATCGAGGGAATCTACCGTCTGTTCCTCAGCGATCAGACTGGCCCGGTAAACATTGGAAACCCGGTGGAATTCACGATTCTCGAGCTGGGTCAGATGGTGCTCGACCAGCTCGGCTCGGATGCGGGAATCCGGCATCTGCCTCTTCCCACGGATGACCCGAAGGTCCGGCAGCCGGATCTTGCCCGAGCGATCAAGTATCTCGAGTGGGAGCCGATCGTGCCACTGTCCGAGGGGCTGGCCACCACGATCGAGTATTTCAAGCAACTCCATGCGCATGGAGCACTGCGGGTTCCCCCGGTTCTCACCGCGGATACCGGGCATGACGAGAACGCCGGATGACCCGAAAACTTCCGGAAAGTGCGCGGCAACTCTCCGTCGTGATTCCGATCTTCAACGAGAGCGAAACGATCGAGCAGGTCGTCGATCGGGTGAACGATATCTCGCTCAAGATCGAGCTCGTCGCCGTCGATGATGGATCGACGGACCGGTCGCTGGAGATTCTCCAGCGGCTGAAGGAAGATGGCCGGATCGACCTGTTGATCGTCCACGAGTCCAATCGGGGCAAGGGCGCCGCGCTCAAGACCGGTTTCGAGGCAGCTGGCGGCGACATCATCATCGTTCAGGACGCAGATCTCGAATACGATCCAGCCGAGTACCGCAAGCTCCTGCAGCCCATTCTGGACGGAAAAGCCGACGTGGTGTTCGGCTCCCGATTCATGGGAGGCGAGCCACACCGTGTCCTCTATTTCTGGCACTACGTGGGGAACCGGTTTCTCACCATTCTGTCGAACATGGTGACGAACCTGAATCTCACCGACATGGAAACCTGCTATAAGTGTTTCCGCCGGGAGGTGCTCCAGGGCTTGACCATCCAGGAGCGTGGGTTCGGGGTCGAGCCCGAGCTGACGGCCAAAGTCGCGAGAGGCGGCTGGCGCGTGTTTGAAGTCGGAATCTCATACAGTGGCCGTACATACGCGGAGGGGAAGAAGATCGGCTGGAAAGACGGAATTCGTGCGCTCTGGTGCATCCTCAAGTACGGACTGTTCGCCCGTGGAAAAGTCGCAGCGGTCTCGTCGGGTGACGCAGCGCGGGCCTGAGATGCGGGGACTTGTGCTCGTGTCGAGGCGCCTGGCCACCTGTGCCGTGTTCCTGTTCGCCGTGGCCTGTGGTGGTGGAGGTCAGGAAACGGCAGTCGAGCGGGGCGATCGACTGCTCGCGGCGGGGCATCCGGAAGCGGCTGTCGCGGAATACAAGCTCGCTCTGCGCCAGCTCGGGCAGGAGCCTGAAGTCCTGCTGCGTCTTGGCCATGCCTATGCAGTCAGGGGAGATGTCGATGCGTCGCTCGAGTACCTGCGCCCGCTGCTCGAGTCCAGCCCGGAATACCGGTTCCAGGTGGCAGCCGAACTGTCGGAAGCCGCGCGGGTAGCTCGTGAGCGGGGCTCTCCGGACAACATGGCCCGTGCCATGGAGCCGGTGTTTTCGTTGGGGATCGGGATGGTGCCACAGGACCTGCGCTATCCGCTGGCCAGGTATTACGCTGAGCTCAGCGACTGGAATCGAGCCATTCCACTGTACCTGGCAGTGCTGGAAGCGGAAGAACCCTCCGCGGCGGCCGTGCTGGAGACGGCGCGTGCATTCCAGGAAGTCGGTGGATGCCGGGAGGCGCTCGGGTATTTCGAACGCTATCTGGAGACGGCGAGCAGAAGAGATCGTGCCGAGGCGACATGGGAATACGGATCCTGCCTGTATGATGTGGCGATGGCAGACCGCGCGCAGGGCAGACCCGGAGACGCGGCGGATCGACTCGATCGGCTGATCGACCAGGGCGTGCCCCGCAACCTGCTCGATAAGGCGCATTACAACCGGGGAGAGATCCGGCTGCAGTTCGGCGACCTTGCCGGTGCCGAGTCGGACTTTCTGGCGGTTCTCGAACTGAATCCGGTTCGAACCGGTCCGCTGGTCAGTCTCGCGGAGGAGAGAATCCGCCAGATCCGGTTCGGAGTCCGATAGATGAGAGAGACGGAAGAACAGGGAATGGGACGGCGGAAGCCAGACTTACGATATGGATCGGGCCTGATCTCGATCGCGTTGTTGTCGCTCGTGATGGCATGCGGACCGAGCATGCCGCCGCCTGAGTCGACGCCGCGACAGCGCTATGACTGGTCCGCCGAGCGGTTCGAGCAGGGCAAGTATTCGCAGGCGATCCGCGGTTTCCGGGACCACCTGTTTCGTGACCCGCTCGATCCCACGGCCGACAGTGCACGGCTGATGCTCGCCGAGTCGTATCTCGAGTCCGACCAGGAGCTCCTGGCGGCGAACGAGTTCCGACAGCTCGTCACGACGAGACCGAACAGTTCCCTGGCGGACGACGCACAGTTCGGGATTTGCCGCTCCTACTGGGCCATGTCTCCGAGCATTCCGCGGGACCAGGAATTCACGCGCAAGGCGATCGAGGAATGCGCGCGCCTGGTCGAGTTCTACCCGAGGAGTCCGGTCGTAGCCGAAGCCCGTGCCGTGGGCGAGGAGGCGAGACAGAAGCTCGCGGAGAAGGAGATGACGATCGGCGAATGGTACTTCAAGCGACGTATGTACGAGTCGTCGATCATTTACCTGGAGTCGGTGCTCGTGAACTATCCGGGCTCGCATGTCGAGCCGCAGGCGCTGGGGCTGTTGCACGACGCGTACTGGTACGTCGGTTTCAGGCGTGAGGCCGAGCAGGTCGAAATTCGTCTGCTGGAACTGTACCCGGACAGCCCGGAGGCCAGGGACCTCGAGAAATCGGACGGTTCCGGCTCCGAATGATCGGCCGGCGCATCGGAGTGTTCGGGGGTGCGTTCGACCCGCCGCATATCGGCCATCTCGTGGCGGCACAGGATGTGATCGAGGGGCTGGATCTGGATCTCCTGCTTATCGTTCCGTCGGCGCGACCGCCGCATCGGGATACCGTCCTGGATGCGGAAGAGCGACTGTCGCTGGCGCGGACCGCATTCGGTGATGAGCCGAGGATCGAGGTCAGCGATATCGAGTTGCGTCGCCCGGGCCCGTCGTGGACCGTGGACACGTTGGAGGAGATCCGGAAACGCTGGGAACCGGACGGGCTGCTGCTGGTGATCGGTGTCGATCAGTATCACAGTTTCGACAGTTGGCGTGATCCGGAGAGGATCATGGAACTGGCCGACCTTGCAGTGATGCCAAGGGATGGAGAGTACCCGCGGGAGGACCCGCGCTACCCGTTCGTGGCGGCGCCGGTGACCCGCGTCGACGTATCGAGCACGCGTGTTCGTGACAGACTCTCGGCGGGGCTCACCGTGCGATATCTCGTCCCCGGGACGATCCGGGAACGATTGGACGAAATCTGGTCGGAACGGGAAGTCGGAGCGGCAGCGGTCGCCTCGATGGAATCGACCGGCCTCGAGAAAGATGCGACCGACGGATGCTGAAGACTCTGGTCAATCGGGTGATGGGAACGCGCTTCGAGCGCGAAATGAAGCGTCTCCAGCCGATCGTGGACGAGATCCTGCGCCACGAGGAGCGGCTCGCGGACGCCTCCGAGGAGGATCTCAAGGCGCAGACTCCACGGTTTCGAAAGTTGGTCCACGAGCGTACGCGCGAGCTGGAAGAGGAGATCGAGCGCATTCGGGATGAGCGACGGCAGTCCGAGGATCCCGTCCGCAGAGAGTCTCTCTCGGCTCGACTCGGCGAGGCCGAGGAAGAGCTGGAGGAAACCACGGAAGAAGTGTTGAACGAGATCCTGCCCGAGGCGTTCGCCACGGTCAGGGAGGCGTGCCGGCGCATGCTGGGCTCCGAGATCTCCGTCATGGGTCACGTGATGAAGTGGGACATGGTGCCGTACGATGTGCAGTTGATCGGCGGTATCGTGCTGCACCAGGGCAAGATCGCGGAGATGGCCACCGGTGAGGGTAAGACACTCGTTGCCACCCTGCCGCTGTATCTGAACTCGCTCTCCGGGCGCGGGGCACACCTCGTCACGGTGAACGACTACCTCTCCCGCCGTGATTCGCAGTGGATGGGAGCCGTGTTCACCTGGCTCGGACTCACGGTCGGCTGCCTGGATGACACGCGGCCGGGAAGCGAGGAACGCCGCGTCGCCTACAACTCCGATATCACCTATGGCACGAACAACGAGTTCGGCTTCGACTACCTGCGCGACAACATGGTCGTCAGGGTAGAAGACCGGGTACAGCGAGGCCACAACTACACGATCATCGACGAGGTGGATTCGGTTCTCGTGGATGAGGCTCGGACGCCGCTCATCATCTCCGGTCCAGTCGGTAAGGCCGATGATCAACAGATCTACAAGAAGCACAATGCGCAGGTCGCGAACCTGGTGCGCAAGCAGCTGCACATCGTCAACGAGCTCGTGGGGGAGGCGGAGAAGGGGCTCAAGGCGATAGAGGAGGAGTCCGAGGAGGCGAATGAGTTTCAGACCGGAAAGCAACTCCTGGCCGCGCAGCGTGGCGCCCCGACGAACAAGCGCTTGATGAAGCTGCTCAACGAAACCGGAGTCAAGCAGCTCGTACAGCGGTCAGAAGCGGCTCTGATGCGCGACAAGGCGATGACTGAGGTGGACGAGCTGCTGCTGTTCACGACCGACGAGAAGGGGCACACGATCCAGATCAGCGACAGGGGGCAGGACCTCCTGAGCCCCGGAGATCCGGAGGCGTTCGTCGTCCCGGACATCTCGGAGTCGGTCAAGCAGGTCGAAGACAATGAGAAGCTGAGCCCGGACGAGAAACGGGATCAGATTCAACAGCTCGAACGGGACTACGCCGAGAAGTCTGAGCGACTGCACATCATCCACCAGCTCGTGAAGGGACACGCGCTGTACGAGAAGGACGTGGAGTACGTGGTCGAGAACGGCGAAGTGATCATCGTCGACGAGTTCACCGGCCGGAAGATGCAAGGCCGACGGTGGAGCGACGGGCTTCACCAGGCCGTAGAGGCGAAGGAAGGCGTCAGCGTGCGCGGCGAGACGCAGACGCTCGCGACCACGTACTCCACGTCCTTCTCGTACAGCGCGTGTCCCTTCACGAGCTGGTGGATAATGTGCAGTCGCTCTGACTTCTCGGCGTAGTCCCGTTCGAGCTGTTGCATCTGATCCCGTTTCTCGTCCGGGCTCAGCTTCTCATTGCC
>PVMS01161413.1_pt1 | contig 23186 bp, 16 predicted proteins | sample 1853461 | NCBI WGS metagenome assembly PVMS01 (sample SAMN08582032, study PRJNA380276) | Marine sediment metagenome, whole genome shotgun sequencing project. | isolation source: ocean sediment barecode stripped | collected 2017 | reverse complement strand
GCTCCTACACCCTGGGCTCCAAACCCGGATACGCTGTAGAAGTTGTTAAGCACCAGCAGGGAGAGGAATTGTTTCATAAGCTCCTCTTCAGTACTTGTGGCATTTTTTAGCAGGTCCCTGGTTTCAGGTTGAGCTGTGGGCATCTCAATGCTGGTACCGATGGTGGGAGATTGTAAACCACCTGCCAGTTTCAGCCTGCATTCCACAGGCATTCGCTTTTTGTAGGACTCAGCATCTGAGGGATCTCCCAGATAGAGGTTGTAGGGTGCTGCCCGGGTGTTATAGATGGCCTCCAGGTCAAGGGTGGCGTTTGCAGGTAAACCATTGAAAGTAATTTTACCACCCTGTTCAATCTGGAATCGTTTGTTAATCACATTCTGAAGTGTGAACAGGTAATTTCCCCTGAGGAGTTCTACTTCTCCGAACATGGTAAACCCATTGGTCTTGTCGAGCAGCATACGCAGGTTACCCCGGCCGCTGCTTTCAATGATATCACCCAGTTTGGGGTCAAAGATCATTTGCACCACAGCATCAGGTGTGATATTCAGATCCAGCTCCATTTCAAGTCCGGCTATTTTTTTCTGACCACTCAGGACCAACTCCTCTTCCTTTACTTCGTCCTGAATAAATGTGATAAAGTCAGTGTTCTGAACCTCCCGGGCCGTATAGAGAGGAAGATAGATGGCCGTATTTGGCTCTGTGGTGGCATTTATGGAAAGTTTAATGGAACTGGGAGGTCCATTGATGCCCACCCTCCCGGTGGCAAATATGGAACCATAGATAACCTCATTATCCTGCGACCGGGTATCCATACACATAATGTTGTTGGCCTGGATGTTAAAACTGGTATAGAAATCTTTAAGATAGGTATTGGAAAGTGTTCCGTTTATCCTGGCAATATTTCCTGCCACATCGGTAGCCAGAAAATCTTCGAAATAGAAATTGTTATGGTAGATCCGGAGTTGGTCGTTGAGTATATACCGTGTATTGATAAAGACGATGGTGGCTGCTCCCTGATCAAAGGCAATGGATCCGTTCAATTCAGGTTTTTGAAGGGTACCGTCCAGGGTTAGGTTTATGTCGGCAGTACCACCCAGGTCATGCGCCACACTTTTTGTGTAGGGATTAAGACTCTGTAGCTCAAAATTATTGAGATGAATATCAAAGTCCAGTTTTTTACTCTCAGGAGAAAAGGTTCCATCCACATCCACAATCCGGGAACCTTCCAACCTGGATTCCATTTGCATGGCAACGTTCCTTTTTGAATCACTCCATGTGGCATTGAGGTTGGTTGCCCCAAGCAGCTGGTTATTAAAAACAAGGGTATCCACACTAAGATCGGAGAAGAGAACCGGAATCCCATCCTGTTGTGTGAAGTTAATGCCACCTGTAATATTACCTGAAAGGCTGGCATTTATTCCGGCCAGGTTTGATAGTTTGCCCAGATCCATGTTTTTTACATCCAGTTTAAATGCCTGTTTGTCCTGCTTTGAAATGTACCCGTCAGCCAGCAGGTACCTGTCCCTGCTGGAAATGGTGAGGCTATCCACTTTAATGAACTCCTTTTTGAGAAGAACGGTTGAATTCGATATATTCCACGGATCATTGTGAATATAGATATCAGTGGGTAAAACGTCGATCATAAATCCCAGCTGATTAAGTGAATCGGACTGGAAAGTACCAGCAAGATTGATTTTACCGCGGAATAAGGGGTCTGCCCGGTTATCCCACGACATGTCAAGGTAAGCAGTGTCATCTTCAGCCCATGCGAAAAACTGAAACTCCTCCAGGGAGACATTGGCTCCATAACTCATGCTATCGGATAGAAAACTGGTCTGGAACTTATTGTCTGTTATTTCTGAATTAAATCTGACATTGGACCAGCTGTTCTGACCAAAGAAAATATCCGGGAAAAGTCCAATAGTTGTACAAACCTGAACGGAAGGATCATAGGTGCCTGAAACATGACTTCCATTGCCAAGCTGCAAATCTGGATAGAAGAAGTCAAGCAGTGGGTTAACCCTTTTGAAATCAAAATCGAATGTAAATCTGGTTAATGTATCCAAATAAGGCTCCTGTTGGGGAATAACATTCAGGTAGCGATCGGCAAGGTTTCTGAATGAAGCAGGTAAACCGGAGATCTTGTAATGACCATCAATCTGAACGTCAAGCATTTCGGAAGTTACCCGAATCCATGAAGAGTCCGTTGTATTCCGGGCGGAAAGATTTAAGTCGTAAAGTTGCAATTGTGCATCTTCCCTGGCAAACAGGCTATTAATCACCCGAACCTCCCCATTCAGGTCATCTAAAGATCGACCCGACATATCCATTTTCACAAGAAAAGAGACAAATGTATTGGGATCTTCCTCTCCCAGTTTCAGATAATAGGGACGAGCCCTGGCCACGTCAGCAGTGAAGTTGTATGCCGGAACTTCTCCCGAAAAGTCCATTTTCCCCTGAAAGTCCATTTTAATATTGGGATCACTGATGCTGAATCCTCCATCAAATGTATTGTTGGTAAATGCACCATCCAGAGTAATGTTGCTATAGGGGTAGTGGAAAAATTCAAGGGAGTCAATGGTGCCATTCATACTGGCTTTGATCTGGCCCTGGTAAAGGCTCCCATCAGCAAATACGTTCATATCCAGTTCAGCAACAGTTTCTTCCTGATCAAGAAATTCACCCAGTGCAAAATCAATGGTTTTCAGGTGACCGTTAAAATTCAGGCCATTCACAGAGTCTGGTTTAAAGGAGAGGTCTATCACCATTCCTCCCATATCAGTCTGCAAAAGCCCATTGGCCACAAAGTTGTCGGGATAACCTGTAAAACGGCCCCTGAAATCCAGGTTTCCCAGGTTTATCCATGGGTACATCGATTTTCCTGCCGGATCCTGAACAAGGCTTAATAGTTCATTGATGGCAGTTACGGAGGTATTTAATTCCCTGAAATTAAATTCAAGAAAGGTGTTTCGGAACTGAGGTAACCCGATCATGACAAAGTCAAATTCCAGGGAACTGTTTTGATCAAATGTCACAAACAGGTCATCACCATGCAAGTCATTCAGCTTTCCATAGACAGAACCATCAATCTCCATCTGATCCAGCATCCCCCGGGTGCTGGGAACAAAAGCGGCGAGATCAGCAACGCTCATAATGGAATGGTCTGAGTTAAAAGCCAGGTCAACCTTTCGTGAGAAATGTTTGAAATCTTTGTATATCTCAAAATTAAAGGCCAGCAGAGGAATATTCATGTCTGATCGTTCGGTATGAATGGTCAGATCATTCAGGTGCAGGTGTTTTTTCCCAATGGATAACTGTGTGGTGATTTTACCTATATCAAATCCAGTCCTTTCCACGCCACTCAGTGATTCCACCTCCATGCTCACAGTATCAAGTTCAAAGATAAGATCATTTACCCTGATCTGTAAGTCGTTAAAAATGAAGTTCGAGAAATTGACCCCGGTTTGCTTGTTGTTCTTTATCATCCTGGAGAGGGAGAATTTCCCGTCAATCATCTCTATCTCTGCGATATGTAGCCTGTTTTTCCTTTCTGGAGGTACATGTGGCTTCTTGATTCGGTCTACTATAAAGGACAGATTTACCACATTGCTGCTATCAATGATCAGGTTAAACTGAGCATTTTCGAGGGTAATTTTCTTAATCTCAATCCCATTTCGATCGGGACGGATCTGTTTAATTCTCACTTTAGTTAGCTCCGAGTATAGCAATGTATCTCCATACAGGTCTTCCACATAGAGGTCCTGGACATGAATCATTTTAAAAAACGAATAATTGATCGAGGAGAGAGAAATAGAGGCCTGTAGTTCCTCCGAAAGCAGCTCTGCCACATATTTGCTCACTTTGGTCTGTACCTGACCGTTTTGTAAAAAAAGCAAAGAGAGCGCTGGAATGGTCAAAATGACCAGCACCACAATCAGTCCTATTTTTGCTATCTTTTTAATACTTTTGTGCTTTCTGTTTAGCCGAACGTTACAAAAATAAGAAAAGTTGTCATGGGTACCGTTATTCTTGGGATAGAATCCTCATGTGATGATACATCCGCAGCAGTTGTCAGAGACCGTGCACTGCTTTCGAATGTGATTGCAGGACAGGACGTACATGTTAAATACGGGGGAGTAGTGCCTGAACTTGCCTCAAGGGCTCATCAACAGAATATAGTTCCTGTTGTTGACAGGGCTCTCCATCTTGCAGGGATTACACTCAACCAGATCGATGCTGTGGCTTTTACCAGGGGGCCCGGACTTCTTGGGTCGTTGCTTGTGGGGACCTCATTTACAAAAGGTCTTACCGCGGCTCTGGGTATACCCATGATCGAGGTTAATCACCTTCAAGCGCACATCATGGTGCATTTCATTCAATCGGATCCGGCGATTGACCGTTCCCCTGAATTTCCGTTCTTATGCCTTTTGGTGTCAGGCGGACATACCCAGCTTGTGGTGGTGAAGGATCACCATCATATGGAGATCATTGGTAAGACCATCGATGATGCTGCAGGTGAAGCATTTGATAAATGCGCCAAACTACTCGGATTGCCATATCCCGGTGGACCACATGTGGATCGGCTCGCATCGGAAGGTGATCCGGACAAATTCTCTTTCAATAAGCCTCGACTGGATGGATTTAATTACTCTTTTAGCGGATTAAAAACGTCGTTCCTCTATTTTCTCAGGGATCGGTTGAAAGAGGATGCCGAATTTATTGAAAGGAACAGGGCTGACCTGGCTGCTTCCTTGCAGAGAACCATTGTTGAAATCCTGATGGATAAATTGCGAAAGGCGGCAAAGTCAGGTGGCTTCAATCAGATTGTCCTTGCGGGTGGGGTTTCTGCAAATTCGGGCCTCCGCAATGCGATTGAAAACGAATCACTTAAGCAGGGCTGGGAAGTGTTTATTCCACCCATCAGTTTCTCCACCGATAATGCGGCAATGATTGCTATTACTGGCTACTACCGTTATCTGGAGAACAAATTTGCATCTGATGACATTGCGCCCCTTGCAAGGATGTATTTCTGATAAATTTTCTGATAACAATGTGGTAAAATGAAACTGTATTGCGCTTTAGGCAATCAAATTTTTAGTATATTGGTGTTAGATTTTGTGCAATGCCATGGAAAAATTAGAGTTTCGATCTACTCAGAAAACACCATACGTATTGCTGGATCCGTCTGGCAAAATTAAATTCAAGGGCAGATCCATTCCTGAAGATGTATCCCTGTTCTATGATGATATTCTTGATTGGATCATAGCCTTTTCATCCTCCCCGCCATCCCATACCGAGGTAGATATTGAAATGGAGTACCTCAACAGTGGTACATCAAAGTATATGCTCCGGCTGCTGAAGAAACTTAAAGAGGTTGATAATGATGGTTATGGCTTGAAAATCAACTGGGTCTATGAAGAGGGTGACGATGATATACTGGAACGCGGAGAGTATTATTCCTCCATTCTTGATCTGGATATCAGTTTTATTGAAATTGAATAATCATTTCATTTGTAAAATATATGCCAGATGCTTCCAGTAAGCCAGGTGAAATGAATAGGAATCGGTATGCTGAATGGATTCCTGGAAATTAATGGTGCTGCTACAGCTTTGCGGGTGTTCAATGGCGGGGTCGAACAGTCCGGGCTTTTCGGGATGAAACTGAACACCCAGCACATTGGGATAGCGTTTATGCTGAATGGCTTCTATGATTTTTTCATCCATTGAAGTGGCGGCCATCTCCCAATCCTGGCCCAATTTATCCAGTGCCTGGTGGTGAGAACTGAGTACCAGGGGCTCCGATTTACTCTTGAAACCGATTCCCTTTGTTAGCACAGACCCTTTTTCTAAACTGACATGGTGAAAGTGATAGGAGGTGGGGGCCTCGCAACCTGCATTTAACTTGTCTGCATAGTTGCGATGCATCTGGTCCGGTGACCCGTCCAGCAGTTCATCGGCGGTCCAGATTCCGTATATCTCCGAGGGTATGTCCTGAACCATGGCACCTCCTGTGGCCACATGCAGGGTTTGCATTCCAAGGCATATTCCACTCACCAGGTACTCACTATTCTGTTCCATGTAGGGAGACCAGTCACGATTCTGAGTCCCGCCCAACAGGTGAAAGATATAGGTGAGTTCAAAATAGTGCCTGAAAGGATCTGTTACCGAGGTCAGCAGATGGACCGGTTCATCATAGACAACCGGGGGGATATCGGGCCCTCCCATAAAGAGTGCGCCTCTGGATTGAGCGAACAATTTTTGAAAGACAGGAGTGCATTCATTTTTTTTAAAAACATCTTCGGGCCCGAGTGAGCCATCAATTTTCAGCAGGCTGAAATTTTTTACATGGTGAAGATCGAGGTACGTCTCAGCCTTTTTATAGTCATACGTTTCCCGCTCGTGGTAGACACCCAGCACATGGTAAGCTTCCAACGGGAAGACACCTTCATTCATAAGGGTTTGAATCACTTCCACATTGTAGGCGGTGGGATGGAAAAGCAGCAGGGTATCCTGGGCCGACAACCGGAAGAAGAATACGGTAGAAAGGAGGAGGGTGAAGTTGAATAATTTTGATCTCATAAACTTGCCTTATTTGAGTTATTTGAGCAGGGTAGCCAGTTGCTGAACACACATCTTCAGGTTCTCACGGGATTCATCATCCAGATTTTTGAAACTAATCTTTTCACTGGTCACTTCCTGAAGGAAATTTGATGCCAGGATTGCCCTGGAGTGGTTATTGTCCTTCAGGTACTCGGAATTCTGAACGGTAATGCCCTCCCGGACCTTGACAATGAATTTCTTGAAATCAATGGTAGAGAACAGATCCTCCGTATCCTGGAATTCATCCATGATCATCATCTGCTGCTTGGCCAGGTCAATTTTACTTTCGTACTGCTCTTTCATCAATTTCTCATGCACCAATTTCTCCGCCGGGTTGCCAAAGTTGAGGGTGACATACTCAATTCCCCAGCCGATTAAAATATTTACCATCATGGGAATGCTTTCAGGGCCCGAAGCAGGAAGAAAGTAGCACTCTTTTTCAAACCCTGTGAGGGCAACGATGGCTTTCATGAAATAATAGGTAGCCAGGTCCTTCACAATGACATTGTTGAATGATTTGATGATCTCCTGCTGACTAAGACTGGCTCCCATGGTCGAGTAGATGGGAGAGAGGGTATCCGCAGTGGCAGATTTAAGTGATCGTGCACTGTAGACCAGGCTTTCACTTTTCATATCATCTTCAATAGCCCTTTGCACAGCAAGTATCCGGTAGAGCTTGTTCACATCAATCAAGTGGGGTGAATGGGTGGTATAAATAATCTGGATATGGTCCTTGATATCATCAAACACCTTGAGCACATCTTCCTGTGCTCTTGCATGAAGGCTTACTCCCGGTTCATCGATGAGCAACACTTTGTTCTTTTGACTTTTATCAATTGCAGTGGCCTTGAGCTCCAGGAAGAAGGAGAGGAACCATCTGACTCCACGACTTCGCTGCTTGGGGTACAGGCGCTCCTGTTCATCTTTGATCCAGAATTCGATAAAGGGTTTACCGCTTTTTTCAGGGTGGGTATGGTCGTAATGTGAAAGTTCAAAATTGATTTTGATCTTCTGCTTTTTCCCCACATTCTGTCGCCAGAAATCCTGGAAATTCAGGGTGAGTTCACCATTCAGGTTTTCTATCTTCTGTTTCAGGATGCGGCTTGATGGTTGCTGAAAAAAAGAGTATTCAAGCCCTGTAATAGTCAGGAAATTGAGTGCGGCTTTATAGCCCTCGGCCCGCTTATTGGCCCTGATAATATCTTCAAGGTCTATCCTGTTGGGCAGGAGGGAGCTGAAATCTTCAAATAGCTCAAAGTCAGGCACTGCCTTAAAGAGCTCAGCGGCTAACTCTCCAGAGCTATAAAACCTGTTCCTGGATTCCAACTCCTGGCTGGCGGATTGCAGGGCAGATTCAGTGGACATCCCCTCAAATACAAATTCCAGGACCAGCAACTGCTTGCTGTGGTCGTGCTGTAGTTGCTCTATCTCTTCCTTAAGACGCTCTATATCAGTCCGGTATATCTCTTCTTTAATTTCTGCAGCCCGTTGTTCCTTATCGTTGGGATACATCCCGGTCATTTGCAGCACCTGTTTCAGTTGTTCCTGGGCGGATGATAACTCTGCCTTTGACTCAACAAGGCGCTCCTGAACATCTTCAAGCTCCTTTCTTACATTCAGCTTTTCATCCAATGCCTCAAGGATATCGTTTTTCTCCTCCTTTTTGGTCGTTTTTTGCTTGAGGGTCTGGTTCAGTTTCTCAAACATCTCCTCCTCCTGATTCAGTTCCTGCTTCAGTTCTTCTTTCTTCTCCCGGGAGGGAAATTTCCAGATGAGTCGTTTCAGCTCATTCATTCGCAGCCTGACCGACTCGACCTTCTCCTGTGTCCAATTCAGCTCTTCATTGGCTTTATTCAGATTCTTTGACACTGCAGCAATCTCCCTGGCCAGCTGTTCCAGGTTCTCAAGTACCTTTATTTCACGTAGTTTGATCAGGTCGGAGAATTCTTTATAGATCTCCTGAAGATCATCGCCCATCACCATAAATGAATCCATATCATCCTCCCATTTCCTGGTCAGGGATATAGTTTCTACGGTACTGATGAGCTTGCGAACCTCCGGACTCATTCGCTTTTTGTCGACCTGGTTTTCAATATTGCTGAATTGCAGGGTAAACCTGCAGGACACTTCTGGAAGGGTGAGGTCACTTCGCAGCATATCCTCTATAAGACTCCCATCATGGAATGCTTTAAGGGCCTCCAGAATGGATGTTTTACCTGATTCATTCTGTCCGATAAGGCTGGTGATATTGTCATGAGCCAGTTGATGCCAGCCCGTATCTACGATTGATCTGAAATTCTGAATTCTGAACGCTACTAATTGCATTTTATCAGCTTTATAGGAATTTAATACCCAGAATCAAAATGTCATCTACCTGGAATTCGTCACCTTTCCAGGCAGTTATCACCCGATCCAACTCTTCTCGCTGATCCTCCATGGACCTGTCCGATATTCCGATGAGCAACTCCTTAAATGGACCATATTTGAATTTCTTGTTCAAAGGACCTCCAAACTGATCAGGGTAGCCATCAGAAAATATGTATACGATATCGCCAGGTTTTAGTTGCAAACTGTGGTTAGTAAAGGAGTTTTCTTCAATTGCATTGATCCCTACAGGCATTTTATCGGCCTTTATCTCGGTAAGAACCCTTTTCCTTACGTGATAAAGCGGATTGTTTGCACCTGAGTATTGAAGTTCTTTGGTTTTCGGATTAAACACACAAAGAGCCATGTCCATGGCATCTTTGTTTTCCAGCTCATGGCCGCGCTGGTGCAGGGCCCTCATGACTCTTTCCCGTAGAAGGTTCAGGATACGGCTTGATTTGATAGGCCCCCTTATGCTCAATATTTCATTCAGAAATGAGACTCCCATGATGCTCATCAGGGCACCTGGAACTCCATGGCCTGTACAGTCGCCTGCAGCAACAACAATGCATTCCTCTTTTCGGGCGCAATAGTAGAAATCACCACTCACAATATCCCGTGGTTTATGGAGCACAAAAAAGTCATTGAGGGTATTTTCCATATACCGTTGGTCCGGAAGAACAGCTTGCTGGATAAAACTGGCGTATTTGAGGCTCGCCATCAATTCCCTTCGCTGCTCAAGCAGTTTTTCTCTGGAGAGTCTGGATTCTTTCAATTTTCGTTTAGTCTTAGTTCCATAACAAGCCTATTATTAAATAGAGGCAGGCCCGGGAGGGATATTATTGCTGAAATCCGGATACCCATAGGAGATGGTTATAACTTCCTAAAATATTGAAAATATATGGTTATACTTCCATGAATCTTATCTTTTTTTCACCGCCGGGGGAGCCTATTTCAACAAGCGAAGATCAAAAATGCCTCCCTTCACAATGTAGCAGGGTGAGCCACATTCAGACACTCCATTATAGAGGGTCATCTTGTCTGCATCAATGGCAACAATGGTTTTCTGGCCAGAGCTGTAGGTGGCAGCAACCGTATAATCCCTGTTGATTTCAGAATAGAGGAGGAATTCTTCAGTGGTTGCAGTATCCTGCCAGTCAATTATTCCATCTTCATAATCACCCAGGTAAAAGGTCAGTGGCACTGAATCGTTCTCAGCATCGATGGAAAGATTAACAATAAGTTTGGCGCTATCCGGGGCATATCCGTAGCAGTCATTGCAATTGATCTCCAGCATCCAATCTTCGGTCTCGCAACCCATGAAGTTGCCCGACACTACCAATAGAACTAGTGTGACCAAAGCCAGGGGCCTCCACCTGTAACAGCTATTAATATTGAATATCCTTGAAGACATTTTCACTTTTCTTGTATTTGATCCTTGCAAACAGGGTAATATTGATTTTCCAGGGTTGTTCAAGCAGTGAGCCAAAAGTGTAGCGCTCAACGCCGGCTTTCAGGCCTGCAATATTGCCTTTCACATAAAAGCCTGTGGAGAGTGCCAGGTTATAGTGTACATGAGGGTAGTCGCTGGTTCCCCGGTAGTCAGGCATGGAGAGCATTCCGTATAGACCTCCGTAGAATCCGTATTCAATATTCGATTGATCTGCGGCTATTTTAAAATTCTTACCGGCGCCATGGGTCCAGACCCACCTGCTTTCTCGATACTGATGGATCAGCTGGTCATCAATCTCCACCTGTACCTTCCGAAGGAGGGGGCGGAAGTCGATTCCTGTCTCTGCAAAAAAACCGAATTTCACATCTACCCAGGATATCCTCACCTGCATCATATGTTCGTTGCTCCTGAAAGAATTTCCCCAACCCACATGAAACTCGGAGAATTCGGGCCATGGGGTGGAATAGGCTCCTTTCAGCTTTAGTGCCTTTAGAACCGGTCTTTGATTTTGTTGTACCGCCAGGTCGTATATATTTTTCCCCGGTGAAATTGCATGAAAAACATTGGCTCCACTATCCACCAGGAGAATGGCAGTGGAATCCTGCCTGAAACTGATTGCATGGGCCAGTGGCGTAAAGTTTTTAGTGTTGACATTTTCAAGATCAGCATCATACTCCAGCAATAGTTTAACCATCTCTTTGTTTCCATGTTGCGCTGCAATCATCAGGGGAGTGTTGCCCTTTTTATCGGTATTGTCCGGGTCAACTCCATTCTGAAGCAACACATCTGCAGTTTCCAGGCTCCCGAAGAAAACGGCAGTCATCAACGGGGTATTGCCATCACGGTCCCTAATGGTATCTGAGGCACCATAGTAGAGAAGCAGGTCTGCTATCTGGTAGTTGTTAATGGCAGCAGAGTAGATCAAGGCACTACCTTTTAAGTCGTCCTGGTGGTTTGGATCGGCCCCTTTTTTCAGGAGGTAATGGGTGACACTGAACTCTTGGTTAAGAACGGCAACCAGCAGGGGAGTGGTTCCCTCCACATAGGTTAGTTCCAGATCTGCACCGTTCAGTACAAGAACCTTCACCAGCATTGTATCTCCGCTTTCAGCCGCATACATCAGGGCAGTCATCCCTCCCTCTGCCTTAGCGTCGGGATCAGCCCCCCGTTTTAGCAAAAGCAATACATTGTCTTCATTACCCCGAAGTGCCGATTCAACCAGGTTCCAGTTGTCCTCTCCAGTTTTGAAGTAAGCGGTGTCGGATAGGGGCAGAACCGGTTTATTCCGGGCAACTACTGAGGAGCCAGCTATTGTGGTCACAATCAGCACCAGGCTGAGGCCAGACAGATATTTGATCAACCGGGAATTAACCACCTGAACATTTTACTTTATATCCTTCGCCCTTTAAAAGAGCAGCAACCCGTTCCTTAAAATCTCCCTGTAGTAGTATCTCTCCATCTTTTGCAGAACCACCCACACCACATTTGCTTTTTAACTCTTTTCCGAGGATTTTCAGATCTTCCTCGCTTCCCACAAATCCTTCCACAAGTGTAACGGTCTTTCCTTTCCGGTTCTTTCTGTCAAGCCGTACATATAGTTTTTGCTCCCCAGGCAGGAGGCTTTCCTCTTCCTGCTTCTGGTTTGAGTCAAACTCAAATTCCGAATTTGTAGAGTATACTACGCCCAATCTTTTCTTCCAGTCGTTCTCCATTTCAACAGCCCCTTTTAATGATTGAGTACTCAGGTTAATTCCCTAATTCAAGCTGGTTGCGAACCAGGTTAAAGTAGTGTCCTTTTTTTGCTATCAGGACGTTGTGTTTGCCCTGTTCAACGATCCGGCCCTTATCCAGGACGATAATCTGGTCAGCATTTTTTACAGTACTGAGCCTGTGAGCAACGATGATAACAGTTTTACCTTTGAATACCAGCTCCAGGTTCTCCATAATCCGGCGTTCATTATTGGCGTCAAGTGCGCTTGTACCCTCATCCAGGAATAGGAAACTGGGATTTTTGTATATGGCCCTGGCGATTAACACACGTTGTTCTTCCCCTCCGCTCAGGGTAAGTCCTTCCTGACCAATCAGCGTGTTGTAGCCCAGAGGGAGCTGATCAATAAAATCATCGATGCAAGCCATCCGGGCTGCATAGAGCAGTTGGTCAGGTTTGATCTCTGCTTCTCCCAGGGCAATATTCTTGGCAATTGTATCGGAAAAAATGTAACCGTCCTGCATCACAACTCCACAGTGGCTCCTCCAGAGGTCGGGCGACATCATCTGGATGTTCATATCGCCGGCCCTGATCTCTCCTTTTACCGGAGGATAGAATCCCAGCAACAATTTCACCAGGGTAGTCTTTCCACTTCCGCTAACTCCGACTATCGCGGTTACAGAATCCTTTTCCAGAGTTAAATTAATATCTTCCAGTACATTACGTGCGATGGCTCCAGGGTAGGAAAACTCCAGATTGCTTATGGTTACACGGTCGATAACCGGCATCACATTAATCCCGGTCTCCTTCTGATATTCATCTTCAGAATCGTGGATTTCTCCAAGTCGCTCAAGGCTGATCTTAGCATCCTGTGCCCGGTGAAAGAAGGAGATCATCTGTTCGATTGGTCCATTCAACTGACCCAGTATGTAGCTGATAGCCAGCAATGTTCCCAGTGTAAGGTTTCCATTGAGAACTGCAATGGCAGCGGTGACATTGATCAGGATGTTCTTAGTCTCATTGATGAACACCCCTCCGGCCTCCTGGTACTGATTCAGCGAAAGCGTTTTCATGTTGACTCTGAAAAGTCCGGCCTGGATATTTTTCCATTCCCACTGGTTGGTTCGTTCAGCATTATTTAATTTGATCTCCCTGATTCCGTGAATGATCTGAATCAGTTTACTCTGATTCTCCGCCATTTTCGAAAAATACTTCTGATCCAGGGTTCTTCTTCGTTTCATAAAGATGAAGATCCAGAGGAAATAGAGAAGCGATCCGATCAGAAAAATCAGAAGAATTTTCAGGCTGTAAATGGCCAGTATAATAGCAAATACAACCAGGTTCACCATGGAAAACAGGATCGTAAGTGACGAAGTGGTTAAAAATGTTTCAATCCTCCTGTGATCGCCAATTCGTTGCAAAAGATCACCAGTGAGCTTAGTGTCAAAAAAAGCGATGGGCAATTTCATCAGTTTCACCAGGAAATCGGAGATCAATGAGATGCTCACTCTGGTACTCAGATGAAGGAGAATCCACCTTCGGATAAAATCCAGCCCCACCTGGGACAAGATCAGTATAAACTGAAAAAGCAGGATCAGGTAGATAAAAGGGAGGTCCTGGTTGGTGATCCCAAAATCAACCATGGATTGAAACAGGAATGGAAGCAGAAACTGGATAATACTCCCAAGAAGCACCCCCAGAAGCAGATGATAGAGGTAACGTTTGTAGGGGGAGAGGTAACGAAACAGGTATCTGAAACCACTCTTTTTTACAGGTTCATCGTCAAGATTCATGAAATCTGGCGTTGGCTGCAACATAAGAGCTGAACCCTTTGCCTCACCGTCTTTCCTGGTGCTGATCCATGATTTGAGGAACTCTTCTTTGGAATAGGAGGCATAACCGAAAGCAGGATCGGCCACATAGACCCTATCTTTTCGGATCTTGTAAACTACCACGAAGTGTTTCTGATTCCAATGTACAACTACCGGGAGAGGAGCTTCACTTCGAAGGCGCTCCCAGGTAAGAGAAACCCCCATGGTTTGCATCCCTATATCTTCGGCAGCCCGCGCAATGCCCAGCATTGAAACACCTTCTTTGCTCAGGTGAGATTTCTCTCTAAGTGTTTGGAGCGTAAAATGTTTGCCATAATAACGGGCCACCATCCTTAAACAGGTGGGACCGCAATCCATGGCGTCGAGTTGCTTGTAAAACGGAAACGAGGGCATAAACCAGCTTACTTATGCCCCTAAATTAAGAATTATTTTAACAACATCTTTTGCAAACGTTTTGCATTTATCAGGTAGGGTCCCTCTTCCTCTGTCAGTGGCAGAAGAAATTTCATTGCATCTTTCTCCCTTTCCGATTTGATCAATGCCAGGGCAGTATACCAGGAGATGGACTGCCCAAGCTGAGTATTTGTGTTGACCTTCATGGTGTTCAGTTTCTCCAGGGCCTGATCCTGAAGATCAATTTCCATGGAGGCAAGCAGGTAATATAAAGCAACCAGCATATTTTCAGGATCACGATCTGAAAGGTCCCCCATTATATCCATGGATTCCTGGTATTGTCCATTTTGATATTGAACAATACCGGAACCGGCTTCACCCCGTGTATGTTGGCTGTAGGCCAATACCACCGGGTCCTGATCAGGTTTGTAGAACCGTGAAAACAATTGGCCACTTTCCTGATTTGTTAGAAAGAGAGCCAGCAGGATAGCCACTGAACCGGCAAGCGGGAGGAGGAGGTACCAGATGGACAACCTGCGCTTCGATGGTGGTAGTCCAGCCTGATCATGTTGCTCCATTACCTCCAGGAGTCTGTTCCTGAAAGCATCCTCATCCTTTTTCTGCAGCTGCTCTTTGATCAGTTCGTAGGCAACCGATACTTCATCAAATTGCTCTTTTAGCACATTGTCGGAGAGCAGCTCTTTCTCAAATGATGCGGCCGCCTCAATGCTCATTTCGCCTGACAAATATTTTATACTTCGATCAACGTTGTTCATTTTTCAATTGTTTAAAAAGGGGGTCATTCACAATCCTTTTAATAAGGCTTTTCTTACACCTGTATTTCCGGTCTGCCGCATGATGCAGGTCTTTATAATTCATGGCGGTACGAATGTCTTCCACCGTGAAATTGTTAAAAAACATGGAAAGAATCTTCTGACAATCTTCACTTAATTCGCCAAAGTGTTTGTTGAAAATGTCAGTGAGGTGATTCTGCAGGAGGGGATCGTCGGCAGGCCCCGGATCATTCACCACAAGGGGTTGCTGTCTTAGCTTTTCTGCGCGCAACATATATTTTTTGCGCTCCTGTATCCAGATGTTCTTACAAATGGCGTACAGATAGGTCCCGAATTTACAACTCAATTCCAGTTTCCCGGCTTTAATCCTTTTGTATACGATGATCATCGCCTCCTGGAATACATCCTGCGCCTGGTCTCTTGATCCCTGGTTGTGGATGATATACCCTTCTATGATCGGATAATAGGTATCATAGGTGTACTGCAATATTTTGGAATCGTGGTTTCTAATCCCAGTGATTAATGCGTTTTCGTTAGGAAGTTTCATCATTTTTAGGGCAAAAAAAAGGCAGGTGATAAAAAATCACCCGCCGAATAGTAATAGTTTTAGTAGTAAGTAGAAAAGTAATCACCCTTTCTAAATGCAATGTATACAAATATATTTGATTTCACTTTTAACATCCCCACATAAAAATGTTACAAAACATGATTTATGGGTTTATGTGTCGAATAGGGTCTTTATCAGCGTCGTATCCTGTTTTTTTTAAAAGGGAAGGTTTGATAACTCAACATTTCCCCCGGAAATGATCACGCCAACCTTCCTGTTTTTGAAGTCCGAGCGATTTCTGAACATGGCCGCCACAGCAACAGCACTGGAAGGTTCTATAACAATCTTCATGCGTTCCCAGATGAATTTCATGGCCTCAATAATTTCCGTCTCTTCCACACGAATTATTTTGCTGACGAATTTCTGAATAATGGGGAAATTTTTATCCCCCAGCTGGGTTTTTAATCCATCGGCAATGGTTTTGGGATTAATACTGGGTTGAATTTTACCTGTTTTCAGCGAAAGGTATGCATCATCGGCCCCAAATGGCTCGGCTCCAATGGTTTCGATGTAATAGTGCAGATAATTGGTAGCCAGGGCAGTCCCGGCAATTAGTCCGCCTCCTCCCACCGGAGCAATAACCACATCAAGGTTGGTGGCCTCTTTGGCAAGCTCCCAGACAGCTGTGGAATTTCCCAGGATTACATTGATATTGTTAGAGGGATGAATAAAAGTAGCCCCCTTCTTTTTCTGGTGGATCAGAGTGGTTGACTCCCTGCTTTCGAGTGTGGGAGCACATTCGATGATCTGAGCTCCATACCCCGCCACAGCGTCTTTCTTTACCTGTGGTACATTGGATGGCATCACAATGTAGGCCTTTGTATTGAGAGATCTGGCTGCCAGAGCCAGTGCAGCCGCAAAATTACCTGAAGAGTGCGTAATTACACCCCGGGCTCTTTCGTCCTCAGATAGTAGGAGTATAGCGTTTGTGGCGCCACGAATCTTAAATGCCCCCATGCGCTGGAAATTTTCGCACTTGAAAAATACCGTGGCATTCATCATTTGATCAATAGTAGAAGAAGTAAGCACTGGTGTATTATGTACAAAAGGCTTGATCCTTTTCACCGCCGACTGAACATCCTTTAAAGTAGGTATCATAGCTTTGTGGTATTAGAAGATTCTTATCAATACCCAATAAATATATGATACTTTAAGGAAAAAGTAAAGGATTACTCTTTTATCCGGTACCGTATGGACACGCCAAAATCCAGAAAATCAAATTCAAAATCGGCAAAAATATTGAGCATGGGCTTCCAGTCCAGGCTGAAGTTCAGGGGTATATCCCTTAAAGTATATTCGATACCTCCTATAGCAGCAACGCCAATGGAAAATTCTTCATCCCAGCTGCCACCGAAGGCCCCGCCACCCATATAGACCATGCTTCGCTCGTTGCGGAAAATTTCAATGTGATGTTCCAGAAGAGCAGTCACGTTGAAACCATGGTTGTTGTAGAGAAAATCTCCTTCAATTGCAGCCATCTGGTGCGTGAGGAATCCCTTATAGGTTAATCCGCTTGAATAACCTGCGCGAACTCCGGCAGAGTGAGCATAGGGTTGAGCAGCCATGGATGAGGATATTGAAGCTATGGCAAGAACCAGGGAGATCCTGAGAATTGTTTTCATTTTTTCGCTTTTTCTCACAATTTAATTTATTCTAACGAACCTGGAATCCTTTTACCTCAAAAGTGGTTTCTGTAAAAGAGGGTATTTTTAGCCCGGTTGGGAAATAGTCACTCTTCAGGATGGTTGTTTCTATCACAACCCGCTGACGTGAAACGCAGCGCTTTAGCCATCCGGTGGTAATGTCCATTTGGAAGTCAAACGTCTGGTTGCCTGAGACTGTGGATTTTACTTCCCCCATATTGGTTGTTTCGTGAAAATCCTGCAACGCATGCAGCGCGCCCAGACCCTGTATCACAACGATCTCATCCGTACTTTTAGTCAGGTAATAGCGGTTGGACATTCTGACTGGTTTTGTATTGAAGTAATAGGTCATATCATTGGTCCAGTTGGACATGGGATCGAGCACGGGGTAAACCCAGATAAACAGGTTGAACAGGCTTCTGAATGAGTCAGGACCATACACCTCTTCAAGGGTTTTTAGAATCACCTGCCGTTCCAGCGTGTCGGAGACCGGGTAAGATGCCAGGGATGAAAACAGTGATGAAAGTCCGTTTGTGTATTTTAATTCACCGGCTGAGGATATCACCAGTTGAAATGTACCCTGCTCAAGAGAATCCACCATATCTGAAAGCATCTTATTTCCTCCAGAACTGGAATTGATATCTATTTTTAATCGGGGAGCCAGCATGGAGATGAGCAGTTCATAGTATTTTGCACTCATATAGATCAGGTCTCTCCCATTGGTGGAATCGATGTGAAATTCAACCTTTGTACGGCTATAAAGGCTGATCTCTTCATTGTTGATGGATTCGGAATTCGTATTCTGTTGTATGTCTATATCAAGCACATAGGATTCTCCCGGGCGAAGGTTATAGGAGAGCCTGGGTTCCTGTGCGAGCATACCGGCAGAAGCCAGCAGCGCCAGGCAAAAAACTACGTATAGGGGTCGTCTCTTCATGAGTGCATAAAAATAGCAATATTTGCGCGATTTCATTTTGTTATTCAAATAACAATACATACTTTTGTTCCCACTGAGAGGTTGGTATATCTGGCTTCAAGGTATCAAATATTCATCTGATCCGGAGGAAGACCTGAAGGTAAAGAGCTAAAGCTGAATAACTTTATTTATTGCTTCCAAAGGTTTGTAAATCGAATTTGAATGATCTACGATCCACAGGTTTATGCCATTGAGGATAAACCAGAACTTCCATTTATTTCTGAAAAGGAGATAGAAGACATCCTGGAAAGTACCCAACCCACCATAGAGCGGATACGAGAAATTATATCCAAATCTATGGATAAAAAGCGATTGAGCATGCAGGAGACAGCCATGCTTGTAAATGCCACCGATCCGGAAATTGTGGAAGAGATCAAGGATGCAGCCCGACGGTTAAAAGAACAGGTTTACGGGAAGCGCATTGTACTTTTTGCCCCTTTGTATGTGGGGAACCTCTGCATTAACAATTGTGAGTATTGCGGTTTCAGAGCTGCCAACAAGGAGCAGAAACGGACCACACTAACCCATCCCGAGCTGGTTAGCGAGGTTGAGATGCTTGAAGAGATGGGGCAGAAGAGGTTAATCCTGGTCTATGGTGAACATCCGAAATATGATGCGGAATTTATAGCAGATACGGTGCGTACAGTCTATAAAGTGAAGAAAGGAAATGGTGAGATCCGCCGAGTAAATATCAATGCCGCACCACTGGATGTGGACGGATTTAAAACTGTTCTTGATTCGGGCATCGGAACCTACCAGGTGTTCCAGGAAACATACCACAGGGAAGCCTATGCCCAATACCACACCGGTGGTCTGAAAAAGGACTACGACTGGAGACTATCTTCCCTGGACCGTGCACAGGAGGCTGGAATCGACGATGTGGGAATAGGGGCACTATTCGGGTTACATGACTGGAGGTTTGAAGTGCTGGGGCTTATTCGCCATGTGAACCACCTTGAAGCAGTCTATAATGTGGGTCCGCATACCATTTCTTTTCCCCGTTTGCAAAGGGCGTCGAATGTAAAATATGACCCAACGTGGGAGGTGAGCGATGCAGACTTTACCCGCATGGTGGCTATCCTGAGACTGGCCGTTCCGTATACGGGATTGATCCTTACAGCACGCGAACCTGTAGAAATTCGCAACGAGGTGTTGGAATTCGGGGTGTCCCAGATTGATGGTGGTACCAAGATCGAGATGAAAGCCTATGCGGAGCAGGATAAGGATCAGGATCTGGATGCCGGGCAATTTGAGATCAGTGATAACCGTTCGCTTTCTGAAGTGATGGATGAGCTGATTGAAAACGAATACCTCCCTTCATTTTGTACTGCCTGTTATCGAACTGGCAGAACCGGTGAGCATTTTATGGAGTTTTCAGTACCGGGTTTTATCAAAAGGTTCTGTACCCCGAACGCCATGCTTACCCTTGCTGAGTATCTGGAAGATTATGCGCAGAATGGATTAAAGGAGAATGGTTACCAACTGATACAGAAAAATATGAAGGAGCTGGAAAACGATACATTCAGAACTAAACTGGAGGATCGACTCGACCGGGTAAAGCAGGGAGAAAGAGATCTTTATTTCTGATCTGGAGGATATTCAAAGCTAACAGCAGGTTGACCGGAAAATAGTATATTTACGGGAAGTCAATCGGGATATGACAAAAAGATCATCTACGTCTTTCGGAACCACTGCCGTATTTTTCACAGCCATTGCAACCATTTTAGGAGCCATTCTCTTCCTGAGGTTTGGTTTTGCCGTTGGCACCGTCGGCTTCTGGGGTGTTATAGGAATCGTTTTGCTTGGTCACCTGGTCACCATTCCCACTGCCCTCGCTATTTCCGAAATTGCAACAAATAAGCGGGTTGAAGGGGGAGGGGAGTACTTTATTATTTCCCGTTCCTTCGGGATGAATATCGGTGCTACCATCGGGATTGCCCTTTTCCTGTCACAGGCCATCAGTGTGGCTTTCTATATAATTGCCTTCACAGAAGCATTTGAGTTTCTTTTTAGCTGGGTACTGGAGCGTTTTGAGCTCCGTCTGCCAAGGCAGGTGATCAGCATACCTGCACTGGTGGGACTCGCAGTCCTGATTCTGAAGAAAGGAGCTTCGGTTGGGATGAAAATCCTCTATTTTGTGGTGGCCATTCTGTTTGTTTCACTCGCACTGTTTTTCCTGGGCAATACTGAATACAGTGAAGTAAATGTATTTTCACTTATGGATGCTGAAAGGGGTGACAGAAGCCAGTTCTTCCTGGTGTTTGCCATCATCTTTCCAGCTTTTACAGGGATGACAGCAGGGGTGGGGTTGTCGGGAGATTTGAAAAAACCGGGAAAATCCATTCCACTGGGCTCTATTCTGGCCACCTTAACCGGCATGGTTGTTTACTTTTTTATTGTCTGGAAACTGGCCTCCTCCGCGAGCCTGGAAACCTTACGGGATCCTGACAACCAGCTGGTCATGGCCGACATAGCATTGGCGGGCGGATTTATTATACCACTTGGACTGGCAGCATCCACTTTCTCTTCAGCCATCGGTTCCATCCTGGTGGCTCCCCGAACACTTCAGGCACTGGCTGGCGATAATTCTTTTCCATCTAAACGGTTGAATGCATTTCTGGGAAAAGGAACAGAGTTTGCCAATGAGCCCCATAACGCAACCCTTGTCACAGTGGCCATTGCCCTGGTATTTGTGTTGATGGGCAATGTGAATAAGGTAGCAGCCATCATCAGTATGTTCTTTATGGTCACCTATGGTGCTCTCTGCCTGATCTCTTTTTTGCACCATTTTGGATCCTCCCCATCCTACCGGCCATCCTTCCGCTCCCGATGGTACATTTCCCTTGTGGGTTTTGTGGCATCCATCTGGGTGATGTTTAAAATTGATACAATGTTTGCCTTTATGGCAGTGGTGATCATGGTGTTGCTTTATCTCTTCATCAACAACTACCACAAGAGCCGAAAGGGATTGGTATCCATATTCACCAATGCACTTTTCCAATTGAACAGAAGCCTTCAGGTATATTTGCAACAGACCCGAAAGTCGCGGGGCAACAATGAGTGGCGGCCCAGCGCCATCTGCATCTCCAGGGACTCATTTAAACGCGATAAGGCGTTTCAACTGTTGAACTGGATCAGCTATAAATATGGATTTGGAACCTATATCCATCTGATTGAGGATTATTATTCCAGGACCAGCCAGCATAAGTCCATTAATGAGCTGGATAAACTGATTAAGAATTTCAAAGGAAAAGGGAGCCATGTTTATGTGGACACCATGATCTCCCCGTCATATACCTCAGCTGTTGCGCAGGCCATACAACTTCCCGGAATCTCAGGGATGGAGAACAACATGGTCATTTTTGAGTTCGACAGGGGAGATCCCGTAAACCTGAAAGAGATCGTGGAGAATTTTTCCCTGGTGAATGCTGGAAATTTTGATGTATGTATTTTTGGCAGCTCAGAGCGAACCATCAATTATAAAAATGGAATCCATCTCTGGATACGGAGCAGTGATCATGAAAATTCCCACCTGATGATCCTCCTGAGCTTTATCATCCAGGGTCATCCGGCCTGGAAGAAAAGTGAAATATTGATTTTTGATGTCTGTAAGAAGGAGCAGGAAGAGATAACCCGCAAGAACCTGGAGCGGCTGGTGCAGACAGGCAGGTTGCCCATCACCTCTAAAAACATTCAGATCATCACCGAGATTCCTGATGTGAATCCCAGGACGCTGGTATTGGAACACTCCGCTCATGCGGGCCTTACTATCATTGGGTTCAGACGGGAGTTAATGAAACATGAAGGCCCGAAACTATTCAATGGGTTTGGAGATATGGGAAATATCCTATTTGTAAATTCACATAGCCAGAAGGAGATAGAATAGGATTACACTCCTTTTAACTCGATGTATTCCCTCAGGTCGGAGGTCAGTATCCGGGTCAGCTCACCCTCATTCCCGGCTGAGGTTTCTGCAAACAAAAACCCAAATACAGCGTAGGTGTGAAAATCCACCTTTCTTAGATCCATCGGTTTTTCAAAATCCTTCAATAGCTTATCATAGCTAAAGGATTTGATTTCAGTTTCATTAAGTCCGGAGTTATTATCCAGCACTATAACACTGTATGTTTTACCTTTTCTGGATTTGAAAATTTCTTCCCAACGAGGGCATTTTGAGTTAAAGAAGTAGTCGTATGAGTTGATCCCGTAGGCAAACCAGGAAAGGTCACCGGTTGTACACCATCCCCCAAACCGGAGGGGATTCACTTCAATGGGATTGATCCGGCCCGCGGGATCAATTCTCAATTCCACATGAGCAGGGAAATTAATCAACCGGGTTTTGTTACCAACCATTTCCAGGAATTCCTGAATTCCCTGATGATAGGTATTTATAATCTGTTCGGATGTGCAGTATACCCTGTCGCTCACATCCTTCCCTGAAGAAAAAAGATGATGAAAAATATTCAGGATCACCGGTTTTCCCCGTTGATCAAAATAGCAATCCACCGCGTATTCCTCTCCTTCAATGCACTGCTCCAAAATAAAATCAGAGGTATTGATCACCTCCTTCGGATAGGTTCCCCTCCACATTTCCACCTCCAGTTCAATCTGCGTTACAGTTTGATCCCACTCCTCCGGATGCTCCACCCTGTGCACGGCAACACTGAAAAATCCCACAGCAGGCTTTATCATCAATGGAAAAGCAAGGTGCTCCAGGTCAAGCTCCCTGAGCTCTTCAAACCTGATGCCCCTGAAAAAATAACCGGGATAGGAATCCGCTAAAAGCTCCCGGAATTTCACCTTATTCTTAAACCAT
>PVMS01056763.1_pt1 | contig 23193 bp, 21 predicted proteins | sample 1853461 | NCBI WGS metagenome assembly PVMS01 (sample SAMN08582032, study PRJNA380276) | Marine sediment metagenome, whole genome shotgun sequencing project. | isolation source: ocean sediment barecode stripped | collected 2017 | reverse complement strand
CTACGAGCATGAGCCGGCACCCGAACGCGTCCTGTCACCCCAGATCGCCGCCGCGGTGACCTCGACCTTGGAGAAGGTGGTGGCGGGCGGTACCGGCTCATGCTCGTAGATCACGTTGCCGGAGGCTTCGGTGATCCGATCGATGAGATAGGGCTCGATGTAGTTGCCCTGGTTAGCGAAGGTCGAGTACGCCGTCGCCATCTCCAGGGGGCTCACCGACGCCGCGCCGAGGGTGACCGAGTACACCGGCTTCATCTCGGAGCGGCGGATACCGAGCCGATACGCCATCTCAACGACCGGTTCGGGCCCCACCGCGGCGATCAACCTGGCAAAGACCGAATTGGTCGAAGAGATCGTTGCCGACTCCAGCGAGCGCAGGTCGTGGGGCCGGTTGATGCCGCGATCGACGGTCCAGATGTTGCCATCGGGGGAGCACGGGAAGCCGCAATCGATCGCAGCCGGGCTCTGCCGGTCCCAGAAGGAGTTGAGGGTGACGGGAAGCCCGTCCTCCTGGCCGTTCTCCAGGGCGGCGGCCACGGTGTAGGGCTTGAACGCCGAACCGGCGTGGCGGCGGCCTTCGATGGCGAGGTCGTAGGGGCGCTCTCCGGCGGCGAGGTCGGTCCCGAACTCCACACCGGAGGCGACGACCCGGATCGCTCCCGTGCCGTTCTCCACGGTGGCGATGGCGCCGGTCGGGCCTCCCTGATCGTGCCGGTACCAGGCGCGCAGGATACGGGTGGCCTCGGTCTGCCAGTCGAAGTTGACCGTGACGTCGATGGTGAGCCCGCCACCGCCGTTGCACGTCGTGTCGGCTGCCGGGCACCCGAACACCGCCTGCTTGCGCTCGGTGTAGGTGGTGCCCAGGCCGAACCGGTTCTCGGTGTCTTCGAGGAGGGCGCGTCGCACCGCGATCATCACCTGGGGCGCCAGATCCTCACTGACCGCACTTGGTTGGACCCCGAGGGGTTGCCCCTTGGCGTTGGCGGCTACTTCGGCACCGATGTAGCCGTTCTCCGTCATGCTGTCGATGGTGCGGTTGCGGGCGTCGAGGGAGTTTTGCGCATTCTGGCGGGGGTGATAGAAGGTGGGGTTGCGGATCGGGGTCACCAGCGTGGCCGCCTCGGCGACGGTGAGCTCATCGAGGTCCTTGCCGAAGTACTCCTGGGCCGCGGCGGTGAGCCCGTAGGCGTTGGAACCGAAGAACACCGAGTTGGCGTAGAACTCGAGGATCTGGTCCTTGGTGAAGCGACGCTCCAGCTCGGTGGCGACCTGGATCTCGCAGATCTTGCGCTCGATGGTCCGGTCCGAGCTCAGGAAGTTCTGTTTCACCACCTGCTGGGTGATCGTCGAAGCGCCGCTCTCCCCACCCCCGAGGCCGGCGCGGAAGATGGCGACGAGATCGAACCCCTGGTGCTCATAGAAGCCCTTGTCCTCGGCGGAGAGCACTGCGGCAATGACCAGCTCCGGGATCTCGTCGAGTGGCGTGGGCTGGCTGTTGCGCTCCGACAGCTTGCCCAGCTCGACCCCGTCGTCGGTCACCACGGAGGACAGCCGGGAGACGTCGGGGAAGGTGAGGTCGATCCCGCTGATATCACAGAGGTAGCGGTCCTCGAGCTCCTGGGCCGTTCCCATGGCTGCGGTGGACCCGAGGAAGCCGAACAGCCCGATCCAACTTGCCGCCACGATCACCAAGATGACGAGTAGCAGCAGCGAGGGGAGCCGGCGGTGGCGCCGGTCCCTGCGATGGGCTTCGTGAATATTGGGGTCCATGGTCATGGCGTGAGCGAGATGGGGCGGTTCCCCTGGGTAGCATCCGGTTCTCTCAGGAGCATAGAAACAAGGCTCGGATACGAGGGGCACTCCGGATGACCAAGGAAGAGCCGCCCAAGGCGGTGTACGGCGCCAAGGATCTCGCCAAGTGGGATCCGGCTGTGGAGCTCGGTAAGCCGGGTTCGTATCCGTATACCAGGGGCCCGTATGCCTCGATGTACACCGAGCGTCCATGGACCATTCGCCAGTACGCCGGATTCGGTGACCCTGCCGCCACGAATCGGCGGTTTCGCGCTCTGCTCGCCGCCGGGCAGACCGGGCTGTCGGTGGCCTTCGACCTCCCCACCCAGATGGGGTTCGACTCGGATCACCCGATGGCAACCGGCGAGGTGGGCAAGGTCGGCGTTGCCATCGACTCGATCGACGACATGCGGCGCCTGTTCGATCGGATCCCGCTCGGCGAGGTCACCACGTCGATGACGATCAACGCCACCGCGGCCATCCTGCTGCTGCTCTACGAGTTGGTGGCAACCGAGCAGGGGGTGGAGCCGGACCGGATACGGGGGACGGTGCAGAACGACATCCTGAAGGAGTACATCGCCAGAGGGACCTACATCTACCCGCCGACACCCTCGATGCGCCTGGTCACCGATCTCTTTGCGTACTGTGCCGCCGAGCTGCCCAGCTGGAACACGATCTCGATCAGCGGCTATCACATTCGCGAGGCGGGCTCGACGGCGGCTCAGGAGATCGCGTTCACCCTCGCCGACGGGCTTGCCTACGTCGAGGCGGCCCGTGACGTCGGGTTGGATGTCGATGGGTTCGCGCCCCGCCTCTCCTTCTTCTGGAATGCCCACAACGGGCTGTTCGAGGAGGCCGCCAAGTACCGTGCGGCGCGGCGTCTGTGGGCACGCCTGATGCGGGAGCGGGTCGGGGCCAGGGCGCCGGAGTCGTGGCGGATGCGGTTCCACACCCAGACGGCCGGATCGTCGCTGACCGCCCAGCAGCCGCTCAACAACGTCACCAGGACCGCCTATCAGGCGCTGTCAGCGGTGCTCGGGGGCACGCAGTCTCTGCACACCAACTCGTTCGACGAGGCGCTCGGGCTTCCCACCGAAGAGGCGGCGGTGGTGGCGCTGCGCACCCAGCAGATCCTGGCCAACGAGACCGGGGTGCCCGACGTGGTAGATCCGCTCGCCGGGTCGTACTACGTGGAGACCCTTACCGACCGGCTCGAGGATGAAGCGGCCGCGCTGATCGAGCGGATCGATGGTTATGGGGGGGCGGTAGGCGCGATCGAGGCGGGTTTCCAGCAGCGCGAGATCGAGGAAGCCGCCTACGCCTATGCCCGCGGCGTCGAGTCCGGCGATGTGGTGGTGGTCGGCGTGAACGAGTACGTCCAGGGCAGATCGACGGAACCGGTTGTGCTCAAGGTCGACCCTGCCACCGAGGAGGGCCAGATCCTGGCTCTGGAGCTGCACCGCGCTTCACGCGATGACGACGCGGTCGACGAGGCGCTCGCTGCGGTCAAGGCCGCAGCCGAGGGAGAGCCGAATCTGCTGTATCCGATGCGAGACGCGTTGCGGCTCGGGGCCACCCTCGGCGAAGCATCAGCGACCCTGGAGGGCGTGTTCGGCCGATATGAGCCTTGAGCTATGAGCCCGAGCTGCTTCTTGCTCACAGCTCATAGCTCATCTAATCACCATCAGCACCGCACCCGCATTGACGGTATCTCCCGGCTGCACACGGAGATCCACGATTTCCCCATCGCTGGGGGCCTTGATCTCGTTCTCCATCTTCATCGCCTCGAGCACGCAAACCGGGTCGCCGGCGACCACGGCGTCACCGGCGTCGTGATAGACCTTGACGATCGTGCCCTGCATCGGGGCGGTGACGATGCCTTCGGCGTCGCCTGAAGCGGCTCGATCCGACAGCTTCGGCGCTCTGCGCCTCGGGGCGGCACGCTGCCCAGAGGTCGTGGGGGCAATGACTTCTGACCAGTAGCGAACGTCGTAGCGCTGGCCGCCGACCTCCACCGTCAGGCTCCGCTCCTGGAGCTCGGTGTCTTCGGGGAGGGCGGGAGCGGTGCTGGTGCCGAGCTCGGAGAAGTCCATGGTGTCTTCGACGAGGCGGGTGGAGATGTTCCCGGCGACGAAGTCCTCGTTTTCCAGAATGGCGAGGTGGGCGGGGATGGTGGTGTCGACACCACCGATGTCGAACTCCTCGAGAGCTCGTTTGGCCCTGGCGATCGTCTCGGTCCGGTCGCGCCCGGAGACGATGAGCTTGGCGATCAGGTTGTCGTAGTACTGCGAGATCGCCGATCCCTGCCGAACCCCGCTGTCGACGCGGATGCCGCGGCCGGCGGGCTCGCGATACCGGGAGATGGTGCCGGGGGTCGGCAGGAAGCCCCGGGCCGGGTCCTCGGCATTGATCCGGAACTCCATCACGTGCCCTCGCGACGCGGGGTCGGAGAACGACAGTGGCTCGCCTGCTGCGACGTGCAACTGCTCCGAGACGAGGTCGATCCCTGTCGCTTCCTCGGTGATGGTGTGCTCCACCTGGATACGCGTGTTCATCTCGAGGAAGTACAGGCTTCCATCTTCATCCATGAGGAACTCGACGGTGCCGGCATTCTGGTACCCGGCCGCATCTGCCACCGCCAGCGCCATCTCTCCAAGGGCTGCTCGCTGCTCGTCGCTGAAGAACGGCGCCGGAGTTTCTTCGATCAGCTTCTGGTGGCGACGTTGCATCGAGCAGTCGCGCTCGCCGACGAAGACGCCGTTGCCGTGGTTGTCGAAGATGATCTGGGCCTCGATGTGCCGCGGGTTCTCCAGGTACCGTTCCACATACACCTCGGGATTGCCGAACCAGGCGTCGGCCTCGCGCTTGGCGCTCTCGAACGCGGCCTCCAGCTCGTCGGGCGAGTGCACGACCTTGAGACCCTTGCCGCCTCCGCCGTGCGCAGCCTTGATGGCGATGGGGAAGCCGTGCGCCTCGGCAAACTCGGCAGCCTCGTCGACACTGGACAGGGGATCCATCGTGCCGGGCACGGTGGGAACGCCGGCCGTCTCGGCGGCGGACCTGGAGGCGATCTTGTCGCCCATGGTGGCGATGGCCTCCGGCGGCGGCCCGACCCAGATCAGGCCGGCATCGATGACCGCCTGGGCGAACTCGGCATTCTCGGCGAGGAACCCATAGCCGGGGTGAACCGCCGAGGCGTTGGATGCCTCGGCCACCTCCATGATCTTCGAGATGTTGAGGTAGGACTCGGCGGAGGGTCCCGGGCCGACGTTCCAGGCCTCGTCGGCGAGCTCGACGTGCGCGGCGTCGCGATCGAGCTCGGAGTAGATGGCGATCGCCCGCAGCCCAACGTCGTGAGCAGCACGGATGACTCGAACGGCGATTTCACCGCGATTTGCGATCAGAACCGATTCCACGCGGGCATCCTAGAAGTGTCCTCCTACAACGGAATGTTGCCGTGCTTCTTTGGCGGCATCGACTCGCGCTTGTTGCGGAGCATCGCCAGTGCCCTGACGAGACGGGGCCGGGTCTCGCGGGCTTCGATCACGTCGTCGACGAGGCCACGCTCGGCGGCAACGTACGGGTTGGCGAACTTCTCGTCGTACTCCTCGATGAGTATCTCTCGCTCGGCGTCGGGGTCGTCGGCGGCGGCAATGCGCCGCTTGTGGATGATATTGACGGCTCCCTTCGCCCCCATGACGGCGATTTGCGCCGTGGGCCAGGCGAACACCACATCGGCGCGCACCGCCCGAGAGTTCATCACGAGATAGGCACCGCCGTACGCCTTGCGGGTGATGACGGTGACTCGGGGCACCGTGGCCTCCGAGTAGGCATACAGCAGTTTGGCTCCGTGGCGGATGATGCCCTCGTGCTCCTGCTCGACACCCGGCAGGAAGCCGGGGACGTCGACGAAGGTGATCAGCGGGATGTTGAAGGCGTCGCAGAAACGCACGAACCGGGCCCCCTTCACCGAGGCGTCGATGTCGAGGGTGCCGGCGAGGGACTTCGGCTGGTTCCCCACCACTCCGACCGTGTACCCGTCGAGGCGGGCGAATCCACAGATGAGATTGGTGGCGAAGTGCTCGTGGACTTGGTAGAACTCACCGTCGTCGACGATGTCGCCGACCACCTCCGCCATGTCGTAGGGCTGGTTCGCCGACTCCGGGATGATGGTGGTGAGGTCTTCCTCGGTTCTGTCGGGACTGTCCATCGGGGTGAAGAAGGGCGGCACCTCCATGTTGTTCTGGGGGAGGAAGGACAGCAGGTAGCGGACCTCCTCCATGGCGGCCCGGTCGTCTTCGACGACGAAGTGGGTGACCCCGGACATGGTGGCGTGGGCGTGGGCCCCGCCCAGCTCCTCCATCGTCACGTCTTCACCGGTGACCGCCTTGATCACCTCGGGCCCGGTGATGAAGAGATGCGAGGTTTGATCGACCTGGAACACGAAGTCGGTCATGGCCGGGGAGTACACCGCCCCGCCGGCGCACGGGCCCATGATCACCGAGATCTGCGGGATCACCCCCGAGGCCCTGACGTTGCGTTCGAAGATGCGTCCGTAGCCGTCGAGCGCCACCACGCCCTCTTGGATCCTGGCGCCGCCGGAGTCCTTGATTCCCACCATCGGAACGCCGTTGTCCATTGCCAGGTCGAGGACCTTGGTGATCTTGTCGGCCACGGCCTCGCCCAGGCTGCCTCCGAAGGCGGTGAAGTCCTCCGCAAAGACGAAGATGGTTCGACCGTCGACCGTGCCCCATCCCGTGATGACCGCGTCACCCGGTGGGCGCTTGTCCTCGATGCCGAACCCGGTGGCATGGTGGCGGACGAACATGTCGAGCTCCTGGAACGACCCCTTGTCCAACAGCAGCTCGACTCGTTCCCTTGCGGTGAGCTTGCCCAGGTCGTGCTGGCGGTCGACGGCGCGCTGATTCGCCGGTTGGAGGGCTTCTTGACGAAGCTCGCGGAGGCGGTTGATGCTGTCCTCGGTGCTCACGGTGCTCCCGGTAGGCTCAGCTTTGACCTTGAACCCTGATCGATGGATACACATTACGCGAGCGTGACGCTCGACAGCGCCGAGTCGACCCAGGATGAGGCAGCGGCTCGATTCTCCGGCTCGCCTCTCCTGGTCGTCGCGGCTCAACAGCGGCAGGGACGGGGGAGGCTCGATCGAACCTGGATCGAGCCCGATCGCGGCCTGTTCACTTCGCTGGCGTTCACCCCGGCGTGGCCTGCGGTGCGCCGCCCGTTGATCCCGCTGGTGGCCGCACTGGCGATGCGCCGGGCGCTGGAGGAGGCCCACGGACTCATCGCCGACCTTCGCTGGCCCAACGACCTCATGGTTGGGGACGAAAAGGTGGGCGGCATTCTCGTGGAGTCGACCGACGAGCGGACGATCGTGGGCTGCGGTATCAACCTGTGGTGGCCCGATCCCATCGCGGGAGCAGCGGGGATCCTGGTCGCCGATCCGGGGCCGGGTCCGGCCAAAGATCTCGCTGCCTTGTGGGCCACCGGTTTCCTGGAGCGCATGTCGGCCGACCCTGATTTCTGGGGTCACCACGAGTACGAGGGCGCCTGTGTCACGCTCGGCCAGACGGTCGCCTTCGAGGACCGCGGAGGAACCGCCGTCGGCATCGACGACGATGGCTCGCTGCTGGTCGACACCGGCGAAGGCGTCGTCGCGGTTCATGCCGGCGAGATCCGCGTCGATGGTTCATAGATCGGGTCTTTGCTTCGGAAACTCTGTCCCGATCTATGAACCATCGTCGGCACTACGCTCCCGGACGCAACCGAGGAGTCATCGTGAGCGTTCTCAAGGGTGAGGGAAGCACCGTCATGTTGTACGGGTCGACAAATGTGTCGACCGGAGGTCACAGCTACGACGGCTATTTGGCCCGGCCCGACCTGATGGGGGAGTGGCCGACCGTCGTGGTTGTCTCGCCGGTGTTCGGAGGGGCGTCATCGGTGAACTCCATCTGTCGCGTCATCGCCAGGCACGCCATGGCCGCCGTGGCACCGGCGGCCGGTGCGCTCGACGCCTACACCCGGTTCATCGCCAATCCCTCGGGGCACTGGTCAAATGCCGAGTACGGCTTCGGGGTGCTCGGATTGGGTGACGGCAGCGAACCGGCGATTCTCGAAGCCGCAACCTCGGAGCTCGTGGTGGCGCTTGCCCTCGTCGACCCGGTGCTCGATGACGGTGCCGTTTCGATGCTCGCCGGCATCGACATCCCGATGCTCGGGTTGTCCGGGCGTGACGTCGCCGAGGGCGTCGATGCGGCGAGGAGTGCTGCTCCCCATGCCGAGTGGGTGATCTACGACGGGGTGGGCGCCGGCTATTGGAACATCGACGGCGACGAGTACGTGGCCGCCCCCGCCGAGGACACCGGTGACCGGGTAGTCGAGTTCTTCTCGAAGACACTCCCGGCGAGGGTCTGATGGCGCTCAGCAAGGCGGTCGTCACCGGCGGCGCCGGGTTCATCGGGTCGAACCTGGTGGAACGATTGGTGGACGAGAGCGTCGAGGTGCTGGTGATCGACGATCTGTCCTCCGGGATGCTGTCCCGGCTGGCGCCGGCGCGCGAGCGGGGACACATTCACTTCCACCAGATGGACATCGGTGCCCCAGAGCTGCGTGAGGTGATCGTCGGGTTCACCCCCCAGGTGGTCTTTCACCTTGCCGCCCAGATCGATGTGCGGGCCTCTGTGGTCGACCCCGCCTTCGACGCCGAGGTGAACGTCATCGGGACCATCAAGCTGCTGCAGGCCGCTCGCGAGGCCGCGGTCGAACGGGTGGTGTTTTCTTCCTCCGGTGGTGCGACCTTCGGAGACACCGAGCAGATCCCGACCCGTGAGACCGAGCCGAGGCGCCCCGAGTCGCCGTACGGCGTATCCAAGAAGGTGGTCGATGACTACCTCGACTACTACCGGAGGGCCCACGGCATCGATTATGTGTCGCTGGGGCTGTCCAACGTCTACGGACCCGGCCAGGACCCGTTCGGGGAGGCCGGGGTCGTGGCGATCTTCGCCGGCAACCTGCTCACCGGCCGGGTGTCCACGATCTACGGGGACGGCAAACAGACCAGGGACTACGTGTTCGTCGAGGATGTCACCGATGCCTTCTGGCGAGCCGCCCTGCAGGGCGGGGGGCGCTATCTGAACATCGGGACCGGCGTGGAGACCACCGTCGTCGAGCTCTACGACAAGATGGCGGCCATCGCCGGCTCCGATCTCGAGCCGCAGCATGCCGCCCCGCGTCCCGGCGAGCAGCTGCGCTCGTCGCTCGATCCTTCAGAGGCGGCCCGTGATCTGGGATGGGAGCCCTGGACCTCGCTCGACGAGGGCCTGACGTCCACCATCAACTGGTTCCGGGGGAATCTCTAGGACGGTGCTGACCAATGACGAGTGCCACGGGCAGTCGCAGAGCTTGGTTTTGTGTTGAACCGGATTCTCACGAGTGCAACTGCCCGCTTGTGAATCGTTCAGCACCCTCCTAGGCGCCGAGGCGAACCGGCCGGCGACGCGAGCCCCACCGGCCCGGCTCGAGCTCGAAGACGCCGGGGAGCCGGGTGCCGCACTCACGGCACTTGCCACCATCGTCGAGAGCCCAGCCCACGATGTCGTAGCCGATCCGCTCGATGAGTGCCGCATCACATGAGCTACATCGAGTTGTCTGCGCCTCGCGATCGGGGATGTTGCCGACGTAGACGTAGCGGAGTCCGTTGTCGAGAGCGATATCGCGGGCCCGGTGCAGCGTTTCTGCAGGCGTGGATGGGACGTCCATCATCTTGAAATCCGGGTGGAAGGCGGTGAAGTGCAGGGGCACGTCGCGGCCGAGACGATGGGCAATCCAGCGGGTGAGCTGATCGATTTCCTTCGGGTCGTCGTTGCGGCCGGGGATGAGCAGGGTGGTGATTTCGAGCCATACGTCGGTCCGGTGGCGGATACTCACCAGGGTGTCGAGCACGGGCTGGAGATGGCCGGCGCACAGGCGCTTGTAGAAGTCTTCGGTGATGCCTTTGAGGTCGACGTTGGCGGCGTCGAGGTGGGCGGAGAAGTCTCGCAACGGCTCCGGGTTGATATAGCCGGCGGTCACGGCGACCGCAGCGATGCCGCGATCCCGGCAGGCGTCGGCGACATCGATGGCGTACTCCATGAAGATCACCGGATCGTTGTAGGTGAAGGCCACCGAGCGGCATCCGAGTTCTTCCGCGGTTGCGGCGATCTGTTCGGGGGAGGCCTGGTCGGCGAGGACGTCGTAGTCCTTGGCCTTGGAGATATCCCAGTTCTGGCAGAACCGGCACGCCAGGTTGCATCCGGCGGTGCCGAAGGACAGCACCGGGGTGCCGGGGAGGAAGTGGTTGAGCGGCTTCTTCTCGATGGGGTCGACGCAGAATCCGGAGGACCGTCCGTACGTGGTCAGCACGATCTGATCGTCCTGACGGCCGCGGACGTAGCACAGCCCGCGCTGGCCTTCGCGCAGCTTGCAGAACCGGGGACAGAGGTCGCACTGGATCCGCCCGTCCTCGATCCGGTGCCAGTACTTGGTGGGAACGATCGAGTCTTCGGGAGCAAGTGGTGTCGTCATCGCCTATCACCCGGCTCCACCGTACCGCTGCGCACGGATTCCTGAAACCCACTTTCGGCCCTGGCGCCGGAGTCCAAAGGGCGGTACGTTGGGGTGGATGCTCACGATGGGTCCGATTGTCGCGGGAGCGTTCTACCCGGCAGACCCCGGCACCCTCAAAGCCGAGGTGCATCGGCTGCTCGGCGAGGTGAGGGCCGGTCGATCTGACGCTGTGCGCGGGCTCATCGTTCCCCATGCCGGCTACCGGTTCTCCGGGCCCGTCGCCGCCTCCGCCTACGCCCTCGTCGATGCTGGACGCTACGAGCGGATCGTCCTCGTCGGCCCCTCCCACTTCGTTCGGTTCCCGGGTGTGGCCCAGCCGGTGGCCGACACGTGGACGATCCCTCTGGGCGAGTTCCCCATCGAGGCGATCGATGTGCCCGGCCTGGAGAGGCGGAGGGAACCGTTCAGCAACGAGCACAGCCTGGAGGTGCAGCTGCCATTTCTCCACGAGACGCTTGGCCCGTTGCCGATCACGCCGATCGTCACCGGCGAAGTGAGCCCGGAGCAACTCGCCCTGGTCCTCGACGCCACCGTCGATGAGGGCACCCTGCTCGTGGTGTCGACCGACCTGTCCCACTACCTCCCCTACGAGGCCGCCAATCGTCGCGATATGGAGACCGCCACAGCCATCATCTCGGGCACCCCGGACCTCCTGGGTCGAGATTCGGCCTGCGGCCTCACCGGTCTGCAGGCGGCGCTGCTCCTAGCCCAGGTGAGAGGATGGGCGGTGAACCTGCTCGATCTGCGGAACTCGGGCGATACTGATGGAGATCGGACGCGCGTGGTGGGATATGGCGCCTTTGCGCTGGAAGAGAGGTAGTGGAATGAGCCGCCGCAACCCGAAGCGGGATCGTCGGAGGTTGGCGAGCAACAAGGCGAGCCTGCCGCGGGCGGGGCGCGGCGGCGCAGTGAATCGTCGCCCTCAGCACATCGGTGGCGACAACCGGCATCAACGCCACCGGTGATGGGCCGGTACGAGGTGGTGTCCCACACCGCCGACACCGGCATCGTCACCCGCGCCGACTCGTTGGAGGCGGTGATTGCCAACGCCGCCTTTGCCATGTTCGATCTCATGTACGACATCGATGGCTCCGTCCCCGGCGTTGGAGTTCCGCTCGAGATCGCCGTCGCTGCCGAAGAGCCGCCCGACCTGCTGGTGGCGGTGCTGAGCGAACTGCTCTATCGCAGTGAGGTCGACGGCGTTGCGTTCGGCGACTTCGAGGTGAGTGCTGAAGACGATCGGGTTTTGGTCAGGGCGCGCGGGTATCCGGTAGAGTCATTGGAGGTGCAGGGTCCGCCGATCAAGGCGGTCACCTACCACGATTTGCGCTGCGAACCGACCGACGACGGCTGGGTGGCCGGGGTGATCTTCGATGTGTAGACCAGAGCCGCGAATCGCGGGGTGCTTTGACGCCAGAGGATCAGGGCGAATAATGGTGCGATGACTGAGCCCCCCGAATTCGATGCGCCAGAGGAGCAACGCACCGACCAGGATGTGGATCACCACCGCGACGAAAGCCGAGATGCCGGTGCAGCCACCTGGGTAACCCTCACCGAAGCCGCCTCCGCTGTCGGGGTCTCCTCCAAGACCATCCGTCGCGCGATCAAAGCCGGCACCATCGACGGTCATCGCAGTAGCGACGCCCCTAACTCGCCATGGCTGGTGCGTCTCGAGGACGTAGAGGCCAGGTGGGGAAGCCAGGCCCGCGGTTCGGACTCGGCGGGTGCGGGCACGGCTCAACCGCTGGTGAGCGAGCCTCTCACCGAGGCAGAGACCGTTGAAGTCGAGTCCGACGAGCCTGCTACCAAGGCCGAGATCGCCGGCCAACCCTTGCGGGGCCGCTTGGGTGAGCTACGCAAACGCCTCGTCGTCAAAGAGCCCCAACGTCGATGGTGGCAACGACCGAAGCGGTAAGGGGTCGAACGAGGTGCCAAAAGGTAGCAGTCCTCTAGACGACGGCGGCCGAGGCAGCAACGATGGAGACATGGAGTTGCTGCAGGCTGACGAGACCCGCTGGGAGATCCCGCAGAGCGGTGGGATGACGGTGCCCGGGGTCGTGTTCGCCTCGGAGGAGTTGATCGTCAAGGCGTCGGAGGACCGGGCGATCAACCAGGTCGCCAACGTGGCGCACCTCCCCGGCATCGTCGAGGCATCCTTCGCCATGCCGGATATCCATTGGGGATACGGGTTCCCCATCGGTGGTGTCGCCGCCACCGATATCGATGCCGGCGGTGTGGTTTCCCCCGGGGGTGTTGGTTTCGACATCTGCTGCGGGGTTCGACTGCTGACCTCACGCCTGGAGGAGAGCGATTTCGGCCGGCACCGGGGCCGGATCATGGGCGAGCTCGACCGGCGGATCCCGCGCGGCCTGGGCAAAGGAGGCATCGCCGAACGCGGGCTGCTGCCGGCGGTGTTGGCCGACGGGGCGCGAGCGGCCGTCGACGCCGGATTCGGCACCGAGGACGACCTGGCCCGATGCGAGGAGCGGGGCACCTCAGGAGGTGCCAGACCCGATCTGATCTCCGAGAGAGCCTTGAACCGCGGCGGCGGACAACTCGGATCGCTTGGTGCCGGCAATCACTTCCTCGAGGTCCAGGTCGTCGACTCCGTGGTGGACCGGGCCGCGGCGGAGGCGTTCGGTCTCCAGGAGGGAAATGTGGTGGTGATGATCCACTGCGGAAGTCGGGGGCTGGGCCATCAGACCTGCCAGGACCAGTTGAAGGTGATGGGCCCGGCGATGAGCCGACACGGCATCACCGTCCCCGATCGCCAGCTCGCCTGTGTCCCCGTTTCCTCGGTCGAAGGGGAGCGCTATCTGGGAGCGATGGCCGCGGCGGCCAACTTCGCCTGGGCGAACCGCCACATCCTGGCCCACGAGGCCAGGGGTGCCTTCGCTGACGCCATCGGGTCACCGGTCGAGATGCCGCTGGTGTTCGACGTCGCCCACAATCTCGCCAAGATCGAAGAGCACTCCGTCGCGGGTACGAACAAGCGGCTGTGCGTGCATCGCAAGGGGGCCACCCGGGCCTTCGGCCCCGGTCATCCCGATCTGCCCTTGGATCTGCAGGCGGTCGGACAACCGGTGCTGATTCCCGGCTCGATGGGCACGGCGTCGTGGGTGCTGCGCGGCGTGACCGATAACCCGGCGTTCGACTCGGCGGCCCACGGCGCCGGGCGGCTGATGAGCCGGAGCGCGGCGAAGAAGGTGGAGAGCGGCAAGGAAGTTCGTCGTGGGTTGGAACGGGCCGGGATCTCGATCAAGCCGGGCTCGGTGAAGCTGCTCGCCGAGGAGGCGCCGTACGCCTACAAGGACGTGGACGAGGTGGTCAGGGTGTGTGAGGCAGCGGGGCTGGCATCGCGTGTCGCCCGCCTCCGGCCCCTCGGCGTGGTCAAGGGCTGAGCGACGTCACAGCTCGAGGCCAGTTCGAACAGGCCACAACCGATGGCGACGGCGGCGCGTGATCTGGGCTGGGAGCCGCGGACGTCGTTCGACCAGGGCCTGACGTCCGCTATCGATTGGTTTCGCGTGAATTGGTACCTTCGGGGTCTCGGTCGTGCGACCACGCTATGGCGGTTTGCCGCTGGTGGTGTAGGTGTGGCCGAGTTTGGTGGTCCATTGGTAGTCGCCGTTGGGGAGGCGCTGGTAGGTCCAGCGGTGTCGTTCTTTGAGGAGGTTGTCGTGGCGGCAGGCGGGAGCGAGGTTGGGTTCGGTGGTCGCTCCGCGGTCGGCCCAGCGTTTGATATGGTCGAGGTCGCAGTCGACCGCCGACATGCGGCAGCCGGGGAAGACACAGGTCAGGTGGCGGGCTTGGACGCGGCGGCGTAACGCGGCGCTGGGGCGACGTTGGGTGACCCCGTCGTAGAGGACTTGGCCGGTGGCGGGGTCGGTGACCGACCAGCGCCATTCGGTGTCTTGTTGTTCTGCGGCGACTTGGCGGGCGATGTCGGCAACCACCGGGCCGTAACCGTTGAGCTCGCCGGGATGGTTGGAGAGGCCGGCCAACATGTCGAGATCGCCGCTGATGTGCAACGCGCCGGTGGTTGAACCTTTGTCGTTTTGGCCGAGGAGCAGATCCACAAAGACGTCGGCGCGGAGTTGATCCATGGTGCGGGTCTCGCCTTTGGTCTTGAGACTGCGGGCGAGGTGGTTGATGTTGCGGTTGACCGCGGTGACCCGATGCGGGGCCAGGTCCAGGCCCAACAGGTTGGCGGTACCGTCCCGGCTGGGCTCGGTGACCAGACGTCGGGTCTTGACCGCCGACTCGTAGCGTTCCTCGGCCCCGCCGGGATCGACTTCGATGGCGAGGCGGTCGAGGCAGGCTCGCAGCTCACCGGTGGTCAAACCGCCGGCGGACTCGATGACGCGTTCTATCACCAACCGTGCCGTGGCATCGGGAAGATGCAACGTCCCGTTAGCCAGGACCCTGGCCCGTCGGGGGTCGATCCTTCCCCGAGCCAGAGCCTTCCATACCTCAGGGAGGCGCCGCTGCAACTCCAAGGCGAAGACAACCTCACTATCAGCGGCACGCCGGGTCAGACACAACGCCACCCGGATCTCCGCCGCCGCAGCCTCGGTGGCCCACTCCTCCTCGTCGGGATCCTGCTCCATGGCCTCGACTACCGAGGTCATCGACTCATAGACCTGGGCTTGGAAATGTGACGCCAACCGTTGCCGGGCCCGTAACACCACGATCCGGTCATAGGGAGACACCTGGTTGACCTCGATCCCACCGCAGAGGGCAGCCAGTTGGATACCCGGCTCCATGTCGTCGAGTCCCGGCGGGATCGAATGATATCCACTATCGAACATATGTTCGTATCATAAACCCTACCACTGACACAAATCAAGAGGAATCTGCGGGGCCGCGTCTCGGATAACGAGGTGGTGACCTAGAGCCGCGTTGTCGCGACCGGACGGATGTGACCAACCAAGTTGTGGCTGAGTACGCCTTGTCGATCAGGAGCTCGCGGTAGTAGTCGAGGAACGCGACCAGCGTGTCGCGCTCGGAGGCCTGCTTGGGAAGCCTCGGAGGGATCACCACCCCAGCATACGAAACACAACACGCGCACGCCTAAGCGCCGTGATCGGTTGGGTGAGGTGGGCGTGATCGCTCACAGTGGGTGCTCTGGAGCGGCAGCTTGCCCATCGGCCGCTCGCTCGCGAGGAGCTATCCAGACTTCAGCACAGAACCTGTCAGTCCCGACTGAGCTTCCACTTCGGGAAATTCCTCGTGCTTTTGGTCATGGCGCACCTCCTGCGATCCGTGGCGGCCTTCCGGGAGTTCAACACTCCACCGATTCGCCCAACCTCCAGTCAGCTGTTCGGTCTTTGGGGACGTCTACCGGTCCTCGAGTTTGCGGCGCTTGGCATCGAACTCCTCGTCGGTGAGCTCGCCCGCGGCGTAGCGGCCGCGCAGCACACCCAAGGCGTCCTCATCCCGTGTGCGGTCCTGCTTGCGGTCGTCGCCCATCATGCCCATCGGAAACATCCGCATCGCTCCCATCCTCGTGGCACGCCTTGGGCCAAGGCCTCCTCTCGACATGGGACCGTCTTCGAGCATCGCGGCGATCATGTCAACAACTCCGATACAGCTTCCCCGTCCGGTTCGGCGCCGGTACCCGGGCCTGCCCGTCGCCGATGCCGCAGCCGGCTCGGGATGCGGCTTCACCGGAAGTGGATTCCCGTCGAGAAGGGCTTCGGTTACGTCGAGTTGCCAGATGGCGACGTCAAGTCGTGTGGCGAGGTTGGTGAGTTCGGCGGCGGTGTCGGCGGTTTCGAGGTCGCCGAGGGCTGCGACGTATGTAGCACTGGCGGTCCGGTACTGGGTTAGGGCTTCATCGTTGCCGGCGGCCCGGACTTCGTCTTCGAGGTGGAGGATATCGTTGGCGATGGCGTCAAGTTGGCCACGGATCACCATCCGTGTCTCTCCGATACCTGTCTTGTCAGTTCGCTTCTGCGCCCTGCGTTGCCATACGACAACTGCCAAAACGAGGAGCCCGATCACGATGATCACACCGAGCAGCGACAGCGCACTGCCGGGTCGGGTCGACGACATCGGCCCGACGGCGAAGACCGCCATGACGACGAAGAACCCAAGCGGCACCAGCCAAAACGGGAAAGGAAACATCTTCCTCATATCAGCTCCGAGCCAGCAGAGGGCACGCTCCTTCCCGAGCCAGCCTGCCCACAACGCCGGGCCTCCGTCAATGAGTTAGCAGCACCATTTGCCCGATGCATTCGGCTCACGGGGCAGGCAAGCATGCCCTGGGAGCCGCCGGTATCTGTCAACTAGGACGCGAAGACGAGACCGCGGAAGGACTCGATCGGCATCGCCGGCTCCGTAGCGTGCAGATCCACAGCGCGTGACCACCGTCCGATCAGCCCCCTCGTCGAACCGGACCAGACAAGGCATCCACCTCACCGCACGCCTCCCACATCGACAACCCGGGCATCATCGTTCCCAGCCCACAAGATCACGTGCATATCTAATGATCGGGGTCGGACTGTAGAGAATGCGTCAGTCCCCACTCCCCGTTGGGAGTCCTCTAGCAGGATGCACGTTGCTTCTGTGTAGTTGCGACTCGTCGAGGGAGGCATCTGGAACCATGACCAACCGTCGCTGGCTGGGAGCCAGCTTGGGACTGCTGCTATTCGCCGCGGCGTGCACCGGAGCTGATGCCAACGCCACCGACGATCTCGTCCCCTATTTCGAGGAGTTGGAACAGATCACCGTCGACTTCGAGGAGAGGAGTCAGAGCAATCAAGGCCTTTCCCAGACCGACATCGAATCAACTCGTGTCTTCTTCGTAGCGCTGATCTCGTCCTCCGAGATTGCCCTTGGTGAACTCTCATCTCTCGACCCACCCGAAGCAGCGCAAGAGCCGCATGACAGACTGGTGGAACTCGGGGGCCAGTACCTGGCACTGAACCAAAGGATCGCCGAGCGGCTGGGCACCATCGAGACAACCGAAGAGTTCGCTGCTCTCGCATCGGACCAAGAGTTGGGGATACAGCCTCAGAATGAACTTGGGGCACAGAGAGGTACGGCGTGCCGTGACCTGCAAACGGTCGCGGATGGTGAGGGCATCGACGTGTCGCTCCGCTGCGCACCAGGCTAGAACCCCCCAGCCAATTCCCGCCCGATGACTTAGTTCGACACAACCCAACCGACCGCACTCCTATGTGCCGTTCCAGGGCACTCTCGATTTGGAGCGATATCGCACATACTGGACGGTATGGCACAGATCGGGCTTTAGAGCCCTGGGAGGTCCGGGGGTAGAGGTCCGGTGAGTTCGGGCGCAAGAGTTTCATCGTTCCATACCCACACCGACCACTCGCCGTTCTCCGCCGGTTCGGCGACGACCGCACGGAGGGTGGCGCGGGTTCCGTCCAACCAGAGTTCGGCTGTCCCCGCTTCGTCTGCGGCGATCAAGCGGACCGTGGGGGTGTCGGCGATCAGCTCGTAACCAACGACCTCCCACCCCCCAGGGAGCGCACCAAGGGGCACGTCGAAATGCATCCACTCAAGCACAGGCCCTGCCTCCGGCCACTCAACCTCGACCCGGCCAACATCGACCCAGAACCCGGGCTCGACGTATTGGTACCGATATCGCCAGCTGCCCCTTTCGTCCACCGTCAGCTCACGCGTTCCGTCGCTGTAGTCCCACACGATTACACCGTCGAAATAGGTGATGGTCATCGCCTCGCGCTGGAGTCCCGGAACAGAACCGGACCCGACAAGGAAGAAGCCGCTGAGAATCCGGGCGCGCGGGTGTGGTTCACTCGAATGGGCCGGGATGGCCTCAAGATCCTCGAGAGTGGGGAAGTCGGCGGGTCGTTCGATCGGCGTTCCTGACGGCAAACCGAAGACCGATGCAGCGTCGGCGACGAGGGCACGACCCTGCGGAAACGTGGTGTCCGGCGTCGACGTAATGGAGATCACACTCGGCCCCACGGTCGTTGACGATGGTGCAGCAATGGTTGTCTTCGTCAGCTCGTCGGCGACAGCTTCAGTACCTGACGTGGGCGCCGGATCGGCGCAAGCAGTCACGAGAAGCACGGCGACCAAGAGTGGGATAGAGCGGACCATGGCCTTCAACATCGGTCGCTGCGGCAGCCTCCTCAAGGAAGGCTCCCGGTAGCCGAGCGACACGGATCGAACCAAGCCTCAGTACCTCGTCCTCTCCAGCCCGGCACAGATCAGCGTGCAGATGAGATCCCGGCGCCATCTCAAATCCGAGCCGAACCGGCATTATCTAGCGGCCACACCGAGTGAATGCCTGTAGCTCAAGGGACCAGGCCGGTCCAGATCCTCACCTGGGGAAGCGAAGGCGGCCCGGTAAAACCTCCTGAGTGCTCGGCCACGATCACGACCACGCGATCGTCGGCTACGTGCAGCCGATCGACGGAAGAGCCTTCACCGGCGACCTCGCTCAGGTCCTGAACGCTCCAGTCGGAGCCGTCGGTCGAGAACAGGAAAACCTGGCGGTCCATATCACCTTCCATTCCCTCGAACGACGCCTGTTCCGCTTCCTCGAGCTCGGCGAAGGTGAAGGTCACCAATTCCTCTCCGGTCTCGGGATCGAGGAAGGTCATGCTCTTTGCCTCGAGGTCGGTAGTCACGTCCTCCGGCACCCGTTCCGAGTGAAGGAAGAGCCGCAGCACCTCGGTGTCACCCTCGGCGACGATGAGCGACCCGCGTTCCAGGTCGACGGTCATGGTGTAGCCGTCCCGCTCGAGGACGATCGGCTCCGGCCCGGCGAAACCGAAGTCCATGGACTCGTCGTAACCGTGGGCCACGGTGGCGATACCGGCCCCGCCGGCGGAGAGGGGGTAGTAGCTCCAGGAGAGCTCTTGTGGCAGCAGCGCCTCTGCGCCCAGCGTCTCCCAGTCCTCGCCGTCCTCCGAGTACACGAGCTCGGCGCTGGGACCGAGGAAGCGGATCGCCACGAAGCCATCGTTCCACGGCGTGATCTGCTCGACCTCGCCGACCGAGCCTTGTGATGTCCACTCGACGCCGTCGGTCGAAGTCCAGGCTTCCATGCCGAAGAAGCCGTAGCCAAGGGCCACCAGCTCGCCGTCCTCATTGGTCGATACCGAGGTGATGTGATTGGCCTCGATTTCGGAGGTGATCCAGCTCGCACCATCGGATGAGCTCCACACCGCAGAGCTCTCTTCTCCAGGCTCCTCGAAGAGGAGCGACACCTGCTCGTCGGTAAGGCCGAGCTCGTCGGCGGTGGCGGAGAACACGGGGATGCCCAGGGGGCCGAACACCGTGAACGGACCGCGCGGCCCCCCGTAGCTCATCCCGTATGAGGCGAGGTCTTCCCCGATGGCGTCGAGGATCACCTGGTCGGCATTGAACCAGGTGTTGCCGAAGACCACGACCGCCTCGTCGTTGGCCCCGGCGGCGCTGAGGTTGGTATGGGTCCCCGGCCGGCTCGCCTCATCGGCCGGCAGCGAGCTTTCCGACCATTGACGGGCGTCCGGGGATCGCCACACGATCGGTGCGCCGTCTGCACCCGTTCCCACCGCAATCAACCCCTGGGGTGTGGATACGACGTTTTGTACCAGGGCGGGCGCCGGGATGACGGTGCCAAGCGAATCCCACTTCCTGCCGTCTTCGGATGCCCAGGCGTCGAGACCGCTGCCCTCCGGCACGGTGGGGCCAAACGGGACGTCGGGTAGCCCGAAAAAGTAGACCGTCCCGTCATGTTCGATGAGCCCCACCGGCCAGGTTTCCCCGATGTCGGCGCTCTCGCTCCAGTGGAGCGTCTCGCCCACCGCTTCGATGGCGATGGTGGCGGTGGTCGTCGAGGGAGATGCTGCGTCCGTCTCCGCCGACGGAGCGGTGAGCCGACCGATGCCGAACGCCACCCCGGCAATGGTGATAGAGGCGGCGACGGCGACGATGATGAGGGCGCTGCGGTTTGATCCCCCCTGCGGTGGCGGTGCCGCGTCGGGCTGGTTGTCGCCCATGTCTCCAACGCTACTCGGGGGGGAGCAGAGGTGTCGGTTTACCGCTCGAGCTCGTCGAGCGTCTTTGGCCAGTCGTCCTTGAGGATCCGCGATAGCGCCCGGTCGGCGAGGATCTTGCCCTTGGTCTGGCACCCCGGGCAATAGTTGGTCTCCCGTCCGCCGTGCACGATGCGTTGCACCGGCGCCCCGCACACCGGGCATGGGTCGCCGAACTTCCCGTGGACGGCCATGTCCGGGTGAAACGCCGTGACCTTTTCCGGGAACCCGTCTCCGGTCTCCTCGATCCGCACGGCCGTCCAGCGGTCGAGCACATCGACCGTCGCCTCGTACAGCCGGGCGATCTCCTCGTCGTCGAGGTTGGTGTTCATCTGGGTCGGTGAGAGCTTGGCCTGCCACAGGATCTCGTCGGCGAAGGCGCCACCGATCCCGGAGAGGAACCGGGCGTCGGTGAGGGTCCGCTTCAGCGTGTGGCGCTCGGCGAGGAGGCGTTCCTTGAAACCGGCCACGTCCAGGTCGGCGAGCTCGGCGCCGCCGGGATCGAGCTCGGCGAGCGCCTCCTCACCGCGGACGATGTGCATCGTGGCACGGCGCTTGCTTCCGGCCTCGGTGAGCAGCAGGGTGCCGTCGTCGAAGTCGAGGGCCGCAAGCCCGTAGCGCTTGGGGATCGCCGCCCCCACCTTCTGCCATTTGAACCGGCCGGCCACCATCAGATGGATGACGATCGCCAGGTCGTCTTCCAGGTCGATGGCGATCCGTTTGCCGATGCGATGCAGCCCGGTGACGGTCTTTCCCTCGATGGCCGACGTCGGCGGGTCGTAGGTGCGCAGCAGCGAGAAGCTGGCCACCCGGAGCTCCTCGAGATCATGGCCCACGATCCGGGGCCGCAGCGCATGGAGATACGCCTCGATCTCGGGAAGCTCAGGCATAAGCAGTCATCGAAACAGGTCCTCTTCCGGGGGGCGTACGAGGTCGGTCGCCCGGCCGGTTCCGCTGAGATCGAGGCCCCTGACGATGGCGGCGGGGATCCGGTCCGCCTTGCCCATGACGAGGTCGGCGGCGGCCGCGATCTCGTCGATGATCGCCACCTCGGTGACTTCGAGGACGTTTCCCGAGCCGTCGATGGTGCCTCGCAGATCGAGGATGGACGGCAGCCCGGACACCCCGATGGCAACATCCACCAGGCCTCGTCGCCACGCCCGGCCGAAGGTATCGGTGATGATGACCGCGATCGACGCTCCCGTCGCCCGCTCGATCCGGGTCCGCAGCCGGTGCGCCGAGCGGTCGGGGTCGATCGGGAGCAGCACTGCCGTCCCCGCCTTGGTGTTCGAGCGGTCGACGCCGGCGTTGGCGCAAACGAAGCCGTGCCGGGTCTTGGTGATGACGAGGTCTCCACGGCGTCGCAGGATCGACGCCGCCTCGTCCTCGACCAGACGGCGATACGCCGCCTCGTCGACGAGCTCGACCACCCGTCCCTCGGCCTTGGAGACCACCTTGTGGGTGACGACCAGAACGTCTCTGGCGCCCAGCTCCTCCCCACCAGCGGCGATAGCGTCGAGCATCACCCCGGCCAGGTCATCCTCGCGGCCGATCTCGGCAATCCCCTCGATGGGGATCACCTCCAACCGGCTCACCATCCGAGCGCCTCGAGCAAGGCGATCGCAAAACGCTTGCCGGTATCGGGCTCGCCCATCCTGGTGTCGAGGGTATGAATGGTGAGGCCCGGTGTCGAGAGTGCCTCGGCGTCTGCGGCATCTCCCACATCGATGATGAGGTCGCTGATGTGGCCCTCGTAAGCGGCAGCGACCCCGGCGTTTCCCGCCGGGAGGCCGAGCGACGCCAGCACCCGATCGGCCGGGCCCTTGAGCGGCACCCCGCCAAACAGTGGGCTGATCGCTGCCACCCGATCGTGATCGGCGAGCGCGTCTGCGATCTGGGAGACGGCGAGGATCGGCCAGATCGACAGCGGAGGGTTCGAGGGGGCGATGATCACCAGATCGGCAGCGTCGATGGCTTCGATGACGCCGGGGGCCGGAGCGGCTTCATCGGCGCCGACAAAGGACAAGCCGGCAACTTCGTCGCGGTTGGCACGGATCACGAAGTACTCCTGGAAGGCGAGGCGCTCCCCGGTTGTGGTCAACACCTCGGTGCGGAGCGGATCGTCGGTAGCCGGCAGGAGCGGGACCATGACACCGAGGGCGGTCGCAGCTCCGGTGATTGTCGCCGACAGCGGCTCGCCCCCGGCCAGTCGGATCGTGCGGAGCAGGCAGTTCGCCAGATCCCGGTCTCCGAGCCTGAAGGTCGTGTCCTCACCGAGGGTGGCCATTTGATCCATGACGGCGAACGTGTCCCCGGCGATGCCCCACCCTTGGGGGCCTTCGATCCCGGCAAGCGTGTAAGTGATGGTGTCGAGATCGGCGGAAACATGCACGCCGTAGCGCACCTCATCGTCACCGACGTTCCCGATAACGGTGAGGTGGGTGGCCGGGATCACCGCGGCGAGAGCCCGCGCCGCCCGGGATCCACCCACGCCTCCGGCGAGCAGGGAGATCCGAGGATGATTGGAGTAACGCCACTTCGTCTCTTGAATGGCGTCGTTCATGTCAACCTCTCCCATGGGAACAACCCCGCCCTCGGTCGTTGCGGCGATCCTCGTCGGCGGCACCTCCGGTCTCGCCGAAACCCTCGACGCCGTCCGCAGTCAAGTGTACGGGCAGGAGGAGATCGTCATCATTGGGGGAGACACCGACGCCAGGCGCATCGCCGGGCGGGGTTGTTTCCATGGGAGAGGCTGACATGAACG